>Ga0209060_10000060_pt1 | contig 297356 bp, 249 predicted proteins | sample Coa_R1_8_FD_187155 | JGI IMG/M metagenome (GOLD analysis project Ga0209060, IMG submission 187155) | Surface soil microbial communities from Centralia Pennsylvania, which are recovering from an underground coalmine fire - Coalmine... | ecosystem: Environmental > Terrestrial > Soil >... | reverse complement strand
TCTAACTTGGACAGCCGAACGATCTCCAAACCCGACCTCAACCCGCAACCGTGTCCCAATCACCACTCTCCGCCTTTGTTTCCATCAACCGCTACCGCGGGAGTCCCCTGTTTTGGACAGCAGTGACCATGGGCAAACCGCTGGCTCCCTTCGTGCGCAAACATTGGCAATTCGACGGCGTCGATCAAGTTTGGTTTGGGCCCACCAAAGCTTCCGGCCCGGATTTTTCCGAAGCCGACGCGCAATTGCAGATTCAAGGACGTACTTTCATCACGCCGCAACTGGCCTTCACGTTCGCCGCGCGACTGGAGAAGTACGTGGAGACGCACGATTCGCCAAAGCTGGAAAAACTATTGAAATGGGTGCGCGAAATCGAGTCGGAGGACATGCTCTCGCAGCGGCTCAGCGGAATGCTGGAAATGAGTTTGCAGCGCGCCTACACCCAGACGCTGCGGCCCGCCGGCGAGATCGGCAAGGTCCTCCAGGGAACGCAGGCGCGGCCGCCGCTGCCCAATCCCAACGCGGGTTCCGATACGATGCCGGTCCTCAATTTCGCGCCGATGGGCGGATCGTTTTTCGTGGTGAACAAACTATGGGTGATCGATGCCTTCGGACGCACCATTGACGTAATCATGGGGAACTTCAACGCCAGCGCCGGCGCGCCGGCGGCAGAGCAGTGGTTTCTTCCCTACACCGGCCGCGGATTGACACCGGTGGCAGGGCCGAAGCGCGAGAGAATTTCCCAGCTGCCCTCGCCGGACTTTCGCCATCCGCAAAATCCCACGGAGAGAATGCTTCAGTTGCCTCCGCGTCTGGCGCAACCGTCGCAACTCCGTTTCCGTTTCGTCTCGAACGATCCCAGCCAACAGGACATCCAGCGAGTTTTTCCGGCGAGTCCGGTGTGCGGCTGGATCGTGGCAAATCATCTGAATCGCAGTTTGAGCCTGTACGCACCCGACGGCGCGGCGTGGGGCGAATTGTTTCTGTCACAGCGGCACGATCGGGACGGCGCCGTGAAATTCATTCCCGTGTGGCAACCGGACCCGGTAAATCCCAACGCGCCGAGTTCGTGGGACACCATTCCCAATGCTTACGTGCGCGGGATGATCGCCGCACTGGCGGAGCGATCCACCACCGACGGTGGCGCGGCGTTTCGCGCGTTCTTGCGCTCCATCGACGAAACGATGTGGAGCGTCGATGTACGCCGGCATCGGCAGGACCAAAACTTGGCCGTGTTGGCTGGGCGTCCACTGGCGATTGTGCGCGCTGAATTGGCGCTCAAGCTGCGCGGACTTCCCGCGTGCCAGCAGGATTGGCAGAGAACGTTCGCGTCGCCGGACTACGATCATCCCGAGGTCGCACACGCCGTCGGGACGGAAAACGGTGGCGTCTTCGATTTCCAATGGCCGGTGCGCGTGGGCAGCGCCACGTTGAGCGAAGACGGTGTCATCGGATATTTCTCCGACGATCCCGCCGATCCGTCGAAGACTTTCGCGGTGTTCAATAGCGTTCTGCCGCACACCGGCCCACCCACTCCATACATCCGCAAGATCGGCGAGCCGGGCAGCTATCCGGAGATCAAATTCACCGACGATACCGTTCCCGCGCCGAGCGACGCGCAAAAGCAATCGACGCGTTTGACAATTCTTGCCGATCCGTCGTGTGCCCTGCACGCGTTCACCGGCATTTTGCCCGTGTTGTCGCTGGAGATTCCCGACGAATTTGTGACGCCCGCGTTGCGCCGCATTTCCTACCTGTTCCGCTCGGGTCCGCTGTTGGGTCCGGTCGGGGAAGTGCAGATGCCGCTGCCCCACGGACTGCGCGGGGCGTTTTCCTGGTTCGACAATACCGTGAAGGCGGCGCCGATCGTTTCGGCCGTGGAAAATGCCACACTCCCCGCCGCGCCGCAAATCGCGCGCGAAGGCTGGGTGGCATTTCAGCCCGACGATGGATTGCGCCTGAGCTATCGGATCGCGCCGCCGCGAGAGGAACAACCGTTGCGCGCCGGATCGGTGACGACTCTGGAAATCCACATTTCGAATCCGCTGATCGAAGACGCGAAGCTGCGCCGCGTGACCATCGCGTTCCCCGCCGGCCACGATATTCCCAGCGATTTGACGGAAGTCCGCGAGATTCCGGCGCCGTCCCCGAGCGCCGCCGGCGACTGGAAGATCTCCGCCTCGGGGTCGGACTTGATCTTGGCCCCCAAGGGCGACGTGGCAACGATCGCGCGCAACGAACCGCTCATTGTGAAAATCAAGGGAGTGCGCGTGAACCGCCGAGCGGGAACCGTGCGAATCGACATCACGGAACGTCCGGAGTCAGGCGATCCGCGGCGCGGCGCTAGGGTTTTGGAGAAAATGTGAGCGACGCACCGAATACCGATCTCCCGTTGCTGGGCATGACCGCCGGCGACAGCGGGTTGCGTCTCGCCTACATCTTTGACAGCAATCCCGATCCGATTCGCGCATCGCCGGGTGGGAATCCGCGGACCGTCGATCTGCACGTGGTGGTCTCGAATCCGCAACCCGACGCGGGCTCGGTCGTCGTGAAAAGCATCGCCATCTCTTTTCCGCTGGGACACGACATCGACGCGGATCTTTCCGGCGATCCGGTTTTGCCGCCGCCGGTTTTGATTTCTCCAGGTAGCTGGACCGTAACGCTGAACGGCGATCGCAATGGCGTCGCGATCCGTCCCACGCCGCCCGCCGAGCAACTGACGTTTGAAGGCAACCCTTTGGTTTTTGCGATCAACGGCATCAAGATCAACACGCGGCCCGGAACCGTGACGCTGGATATTACCGAACGATCGGCCGATGGAAGCCGGCAGTCCGCGCAGGTACAGTTGAAAAAACTGGTAGCGGATTTTCCCGTCTCGGCCTTCTTCGCCGAACCGAGCGTGATCGCCGATTTGAAGGGACCGACGACTCTGAAATGGCTGGTCACCGAAGACGGACGCAATCGCAGCTACAGCGTGTATTCGAAGGCGCCGTGGCGGCGCGGCGGTTTGACGGCGGCCGACGGCGCGGCGGGCGTCGACACGCCTGCGATCAGTCAAAGAACCACGTTCTTCCTGGACGTGATCCAGAAGCAAGGCGGCCGCGAGACCATCGACGCCACGCTGCGCACGCGCGTGGATGTGAACAAGCTGGAATTGGAGCGCGGCCATCACGTCACGGTGTCGCCCACCGGGCGGCTCGCGAAAATCGGCTGGCTGGCGCACAATGCCATCCGCTGTTCGGTGTGGGTCGACGGCAACGTGGTGGACGATAACGCGCCCGCCGACACCTATCTGGAAAACGATCGTTACTTTCTGACGCTCCTTGAAAAGGGCACACACAAAGTAGAGGTCGTCGCCCACGGACTGAACGGTGTACAAACCGATCGCTTGCAAATTGGCGATCCCATCACGGTTACCGATCCCGTCAAGATTGTGCCGAAGGGTTTTTTTCATAGCGCCGCCATCACCCGCGATGGAGGGTTCGCGTTGCTCTCGCCCACGGCGCCGGTGGGCCAATTCGTCGTCTTGGATCTGGCGCGGAGGAAGCAGATTTTCACGCTGCCGGGCGATCAGTACGACTCGGTCGCGCTTTTGCCTCTTCCCGGTGACACGACACTCATCGCCGCCAACAACAAAACAAAGACGGTGGAACAGCGCAAAGTCGGAAGCCTTGGCTTGACTGGTCCCCTGGTTGTTCGCGGAGCGCATCTGCCGCGGCGCGGCGCCTTTGCTCTCTTCGGACAAACGTTTCTCCATTATTGGGATTATGCGAAATCGCAGGGACGGCAGTGGGCGATCCCGGAGCCCAACGTGCCGAGTTTTGCGGTCGCGGCGAGCGCGGCGGAGGATCGTCTCTACGTTGTGTTGACGAAAAGAATCGGCGCCGGTATCCACGATACCAGGGTCGGCTACGTAGATCTCCTGGACGAGCCTTCCTCGGGCGCCGATTCGTTTCATTTGTTGAACTCCCGAATCGGAGTCTTCCCTCGCCACTTGGAGATCACGCCGGACGGTAAGTGTGCCATTGTCACTGCTTCGATTCCGGGTCAGGGAGTTTACGTGATCGATTTAGAGAAAGACGCGCTGATCGATGAAATCCCGCGGGCGGCTCCGGGATTCGCGCTTCTTCCCGGCGCCAGAACGGTGTGGTCCGGGTCCGAGTGGCATTTTAGCGTGTACGATCTCGCGCGGAGGGAAGAACGGACGATCCAACCGAACTTTCCGTGCGGTGTCCTCGCGGTCGCCGGTGGAACAAGCAGGTCCGGGAGTCAACCGATCGGATTAACAGCAAGCGAACAGGGAGGTTCGGTTTGTCTGATCTGAATGATTCAGCGCGAAACGAACCGGGCGTTACCGCCGACGATAGCCCGTTGCGTCTGGGCTATATCTTCGACAGCAACCCCGATCCCATTCGCGCGTCGCCGGGAGGGAATCCACGAACCATCGATTTGCGCGTGGTGATCTCGAATCCTCGACCCGAGGACGGCCATGTGGTTCTCAGGAGTATCGCGATTTCCTTTCCGATCGGGCAGGACATCGACGCGCATCTCTCGGGCGATCCTGCTTTGCCGCCGCCTGCTTTGATTTCACCCGGTCACTGGACGATCGCGCTGAACAGCGATCGCAACAGTGTCCTGGTCCGTCCAGCCGCGCCCGCCGTGGACTTGACGTTCGAAGGCAATCCCTTGTTTTTTGCGATCAACGGCATCAAGGTGAACACCAAGCCGGGAACCGTGGTCCTGGAGATCACCGAAAGGTCTGGCGACGGCAGCAGGGTGACGGGTGAAGTGCAGTTGGAGAAACGCCCGTCGAATTTTCCGGTCGCGGCGTTTGCCGCCGAACCGAACGTGATTACCGATGTGAAGGGCACGACGGATCTGAAGTGGCGAGTCACCGAAGACGGCCGGAATCGCAGTTTCAGCGTGCATTCCAGATCGTGGCGCCGCGGCGGCTTGACGGCGGCCGATGGCGAACGGGGTGTCCGATCGCCGGCGATCAGTCAGAGAACCACGTTTTCCTTGGACGTGATCCACACGCAAGGCGGTCGCGACCACCTCGAGGCCACGCTGCGCACGCGTGTCGACGTGACCAAGCTGGAATTGGAGCGCACGCATCATGTCGCGCTGTCGCCCACCGGCCGCCTCGCGAAGATCGGCTGGCTGGCGCACAATGCGGTGCGCTGTTCCGTCTTGGTCAACGGCGAAGTGGTGGACGACAACGCGCCCGCCGACACCTACCTCGAAAACGATCGTTACTTTCTTACGTTGTTTGAAGAGGGCACTTACAAGGTGGAGGTCGTCGCGCACGCCCTGAATGGCGCGCGCAGCGATCGCTTGCAAATCGGCGATCCCATCACGGTGCTCGATCCGATCCATGTTCCGATTTCGGCAGGACCGGCATTATTTCGCGGAGCCGGCATCTCCGACGATGGAATCTTCGCGTTGCTCTCGCCGGTGTTGCCCGGTCTTTTGCCCGCCAGGGTGTTAGATCTTGCGCAGCGGAAGCAGGTTCATGCCTTTCCGGAAAGCGGCACCGCTGCGCTTGCGCTTTTGCCGCAGCCCGGCGACACGGAATTTCTCGGGATCAACAGGAGCCATGCGTTCGTGCGCCGGATGATCGGAGACCTTGGCTTGCGCAGTCCGGTGGGCGTGCTGTCGACGCACCTGCCGCAGCGCCAAGTCTTTATCTTGAGTGGGGCCCGTTTTCTCTACTACTGGAATTATGCCAAGTCGCAGGGAGGGAAATGGGATATCCCGGGGAACGCCCAGGTCTTTGCCGTCTCGTGCGGCCTGAGTGAAGATCGAGTCTACTTTTCCGTGAGGCAGGGACCCGGGGCGCTCGGTTATGTGGATGTGGGAGACAATCCGCCCTCGCCGGGCAATGGCGACAAGGTTCACTTCCTAAGAGCCCCCATTCGGTTCTTGCCCGGCCAAATCCTCGTCACGCCGGACGGCCGGCGCGCGATCGTCTCCTGTGCCACCGCAAATCTCGGAGCCACACCCCATGCGGGAAGTGTCATCGTCGATTTGGAGCGTGACGAGGTGATTCAAGAAATGCCGTCGGCCGGTCCCGGATTGGCGCTTCTTCCGGACGGGCGCACTGCCTGGCTCGGCTCCGGAAAAGGGTTCAGTGTGTACGATCTCGCCACGGACAAAGAGAGAGTGTTTACGCCGAGCTTTCCTTGTGGCGTTTTGGCGGTGGCGAGAGGAACACGCCAGCCGGTGGGACTGACGGCCGGCGATCAAGGAGGACCGGTTTGCCTGATCTGAACGTGGTGCTCAATGTTGCGGCTCCCGGTGGAACCCAGAAGCTTGAATACCTGATTCAAAGCGATCCCAATCCGATCCGCGCTTCGCCCACCGGAGCAAATCCCTGGACGATCGACTTGCGAATCGTGATTTCCAGCCGCGATCCGTCGATCACCACGCGCTTCAAGAGCCTTTCGCTCTCGTTTCCGATTGGACAGGACCTCGACGGCTTTCTCTCCGGCGACAAAGAACTCCCTCAACCGGTGAAAATCAGTTCCGGCGCGTGGAGCGTGTCGCGCTCGCGCGACGGAAACGGTGTGCAGATCAAGCCCGATCCTGCGAGCGGCCTCATCGTAATGGCCGGCGATCCGCTGATCTTCTCGCTGCGCGGCATTCACGTGGGCACGAAAGAAGGACGCGTTCAGATCGATATCACGGAGACTCCCGAGACCGGCGATAAGACGACCGGCGTGGTGTACCTGGAGAAACTCCGGAGCAGTTTTCCGGTAGCATCATTTGTCGCCACGCCCGGCAGTTTGTACATCCCGGACAAAGTGAGACTGTCGTGGAAATGCACCGATGAAGGCAAGAACTACAGCTATCAATTGAGCAGCAGTGACGGGCGGTGGAAACCTCGGGACTGCCAGGGTGCCGGCGATTGCTTCACCTGTTCCGACGGTGACGCCGGCGTGATGAGTCCCGCGCTGAACCAAGCCACGGAGTTTCTGCTGACCGTCATCAGCGCTTCAGACGGACGGCGGGTGGTGGAGAAAACCTTGAGCGCGCGGGTGGGATACTACGAGCTCTCGCTCTCCAACACTGTTTATCTGAAGACCAGTCCTTCGGGACGTTTAGTCAAATTGGGATGGAGCACGCGCAACGCGACGCGTTGCGAAGTCTTGGTGGACGGCGAAGTAGTCGACGCCAACGCGCCATTGAATACCGCTGCCCCGGACGACCGCTATTGCATGTTTCTGGCCGGCCCCGACAATAAGACATTCACGATCGACGTGAAAGCCTACGGACAGTACGACGCCACGGCGCAGGTGAGCTTGGGCAAGGTCCAGTTGAAGGTCCTGCGCCGCCTGACGGGTGAAATCCCTTTTCATTTAGAAATCGATACCAGCGGAAAATACGCGCTGCTACAGTCGGCGATGAGCGCCCGCGACACTGTCAAACTGTACGACATCGCCAGCGGCGCCGAATCGCCGATCAAGATGGACGTGAAGCCGAAACTCTTTGAAGGCTACCTGTTCCTGGCCGGCATCGCGTTCTCGCCCAGCGGGTCGCAGGCTTGCCTGGTGAACACGCTGGGGCAGGAACTGGTGCTTGTCGATATTGCCGAGCGGCGGTCCACGCAGATCATTCCCATGGCGCCGCGTTGGCCGTTGCAGGCTTTCTATTCTCACAGCGGCGAAAAGTTGATTGTCTCGTTCGGCACCACGAGCGCGACCGATGGCGAGATCGCGATCGTGGACGTGAAGACCGGCAAGATTGGCCCGAGTGTACCGGTCATATTCGCCTTCCAAATGATTCCCGCCACCGAAAACCGCACGCGAGCGATTCTTTACCGCGTTCTCAACGCGAACCCGCCAACATTTGGATTGCAAGGACTCACGATCGGCGACCAACAACTGATACTCGATCCCGCTACGATTCCTGACCAGCCGGGCATGAGTTCCGCCCTGATCGTGTCGGCGGATGGAAAGTTTGCGCTCTGTTCTTCCGACATCAGACAGCCTGGATCGTGCCTGATCGATCTGACCACGCGACGCGTCCAAAGCTTCCCGAACATCCGCGGAACGCTGATCGCTGCCACGCCCGACGTACGCACCGCGATTCTTCAGGAGTCCACGTCGGGGCCGTCGCCTTTTGCGATGAGATTGGCGGATTTCCAAACCGGTCGCGTGGGGTCGTGGCAGCCCGACCTTTCGGCTGCGCGTACCTTTTGGGGCGCGACTCCCGTGATGGTCGCGCGCACGTATAACGGAGTTCACATCCTCTAGAGGGTTTCAAATCCCCGCGTTCTCGGACAACGATTCTTGGCGCTCGGTTCTTTTGGCCGGGCCGAAAATATTTCAATCCGCGTTGTCCCTTTTCCAATCGTAGTTGGCGGCCTTAATGGGCATGAACCCCCAATTTCAACCGCCAGTAGACTCTTTGATTCGGGAATGTTGCCAGGCCGAGAATCATGAAGCTTGGCATACCTTTGTCGAGCGTTTCAATCCGTTCATTCTCATCGTCGTACGAGATACCGTCCGGCGCTGGAGCGCTTCGTTTCAGTTGACCGAAGACCTCGCTCAAGAGGTTTACCTCAAGCTCTATTCCAAGCGCATCCGCGTGCTGGGGGATTTCCGGTCCGAGCACGACGGAGCGTTCTATGGCTACCTGAAAGGGATCGCCGCCAACGTCGTTCACGATCATTTCAAGGCGCGTCACGCGCCAAAGCGCGGCGCCGGCATCGACTACGAACTCCTCGAAGAGGAGATTCCCAGCCGCGACGATCCGCGCGAAAGGTTCCACTGGTCGATCTGGCTCACGGCGGCGGACCTCGGCGTTGACTTGGGTGACCGCAAGCTGATTCTCGGCCACGCAACGGATACCATGGCGCTGCACTACTCCCATGCAGCCGTCGAAGATATGCGGGATCCCCTCGACCGAATTGCGGAGCGTTTGCTCGCGCCGCAGAACGTAGACGCCGTTGTCAACTGATGCTTACCGCACCAAGAGCAGGGAAGCCATTTCTTACGGTTTTCCCGTATTCCGCCCACTGCCTGCCCACTGAATAGCGTTTTTGTGGGCATTTTTGTCGTTACACTCAGCTTTTAACCTTGTGGTCGCGGGTTCGATCCCCGCCCGCCTCACCAAAGTTTCAAAGACTTAGCCGCACCACAACAGGGGTGAGGACTCCGAAAACCGCTAGGGTCTTGCCAGTTCTGCCCACTTAATGGCCCACTTCGCAAAGCGTGGCCGCTGCCAAACCCGCTGCGGGTGCCTCAATGCGCGCATCCGAGGCAGTGGTGAGGGCAAGCGCTTCGAACCGTTGCGGAACCTGCAATCTGCCGAGAGAGGAGTCATGTCGTCCTGCATTTGGTACTCCTCCAAATGGGCCGCTTGGCGTTCTGCCTCAGCGCTGCCAGGCAGTTTGGCACGGTAGAGGTCTAGAGTTCGAGCCTTTACGGGCCCACCATTTCATTTCAATAGAGATACAGGCGGCGATGCGGGCGATGTGGTTCTCCCCGAACCGCCCGCCGGTCCCAAGCGATGGCTTGGGCGAGCGAACAAGCCGAGGCATCCTTTGCCCCAAGTCACGGGCGCTGAGCGCGAGCCGCAATTTGAAACTGGAAGACAACGGCATCGCGAAGTCGCGGGAATACGCGCGAGAGCTTCGCGATCCGTATTTCGAACGCCTCCCAGGGATCGAGTCTCTCTACCCGTTCACTATGTTCTTTTAGGAGCAGATTTGTTTTCGGCGCAGATAAGGAGACGCTCGACCATAGGTCAAGAGGTCTGGTGTTCGACAACTCATGGTACACTTCCGAGCGTGCTCGATCGGAGATTGCGATGCAGAATGTACTCATCGTAGCGTCGGAGGCTGCTCCTTTTGTAAACACCAGCGGTGTAGCAAGCGTGGTGATGGAGTTGTGCCTTCAATTGCGTCGCGACAATTGTGACGCACGGCTTGCCATTCCCTACTACAGAAGCCTACGGTTTGAGACACAGCCACGAACCATAATTCCCCAGATCGAGGTGCCGATGGGGCCGGCAAGCCTCCGCGCGGCGATCAAACGGGTCGACTATCGAATCGAGGAAGATTCGGAGCAGCAAGTGCCGGTTTATCTAATTTCTGATCCTTTTTATTTCGACCGCGAAAATATATACGGATATACGGACGACTACGAAAGGTTTGTTTGCTTTACACGCACGACTCTGGAAATGATCAGCCATCCGGATTTTAGATCGGAAGGTTGGTTGCCGAACGTGCTTCACGGTCACGATTGGATTGCCGGATTGTTTCCACTCTGGCTTCGAGATCTTCCCGCGGACGACCCACGCCATCATTTGGCCTTTGTTTATACAATTCACAACGCCGGATTTCCTGGTCAGTTTAGCAGCAGATCTGCCGTGGTCTCAGGTCTCGCCCACCACGGTGTGTTCGCTTGTCTTGGCGAGTCCGAACGGACGATCAATTTCATGGCCCGCGGAATTATTGCCGCCGACGCAGTTAGTACGGTCAGCCCGCAACATGCCCGAGAACTCCAAAGTGGCGAGTATGCCCCTTACCTAAGGGCGGCCCTTGCATCCCGGCGCGAAGAAATCGTCGGAATCCTCAACGGAGTCGACGAGACCTTATATAGCCCGTACCTCGACCGCAGTCTCCATCGCAAATTTGGGCCCCAGAACATCGCAGCCCGCAAGGACAACAAGGCATTTCTGCAAAAGTCCTTAGGCCTTCGGGAAAATCCCGACACCCCGCTGTTTGGGATCGTCAGCCGGCTGATCGCGGAAAAGGGTCTGGGCTTAGTGGAGGAAGTGTTGCCCGCACTCCTCGCTGCGGAAGAGGCGCAATTCGTCCTCTTGGGCCAAGCGGGAGATTTCCATTTTCGTGAGGCTTTTGCCAACATCGAGGCGAAGTTTCCCAATGGGATGGCCGTCCGGTTTGCCTACGATGAGACTTTAGCCCGGCAGATTTTTGCGGGAAGCGACGTCATCTTGAAACCGTCACTCAGAGAACCTTGCGGGCTCCAACAAATGCTGGCCATGAGGTACGGTGCGTTACCGCTAGTCCGCAAGACTGGAGGACTGGCCGATTCGGTGATCGATTGGCAATCGCCAGAAGGGGATCGACCCGTCGGTCGAGGATTTGTATTCGAAGAGTTTAGCGCTGTTGCGTTGCGGCAGGCCATCCGAGAAGCAGCCACTCTGTATCGGAGCAACCGACCGAAATGGAGAGATTTGCAAAATCGCAACATGAAGTTGGATCTGTCCTGGGCCCATCCGACTTCCAAGTACCTTGCGCTTTACGAAAGTGCGATTAGGGCCAGCCGCTCTCGGCCTCAACTTCCGGATGCAGATCCACTAGGAGAGAACCGCGACGAGTTGCTGCTGCAAATGATCCTGACCGCGAACGAACTCACCGACGCCAGCAGCACGCCGGAGTACCTTCGTCATATCGCGGATGCCAGCCGAGAATTGCTGGACTATGACGGGCTTCTGATCTGGACCGTGGATGACGCGAAGCCGCAGTTCCTGCGCTTGGTCGTTGGAAGTCCTGCGGGAGTTATTTCAAGCGAAGAAGTCCTAGAGGAGCAGAGCGAGCGCACCTGGAGCCAACAATATGTGTTCCATCTGGAAAGTGACGAGAAAGGCATAACCGCTCTGCAGGCCCAGTTGGGATTTCTGGGCAGCCGGGTCGCCAAGCAAAACGGATGGCTTTCGCAACTGACGGTGCCAATCAGCGCCGGCGGGGCGATTCGGGGCCGAATCGACGCGTTTTCCACCACGCCTAAGAGAGAATTTCACGCAGCTGAGATCGGCGCTCTGACGGCGGTCGCAACAACCATCGGCGTGAATTTGGAACGCCGCTTCCAGCAGCAGCGCCACGACCGAGTCCTCGAGTTAGACCGTAATCTCGCGCAAGCGCGGACTGTCTTGGAATCGGCGACGAGCGTCCTCACGCATCTGGCGGAAGCCACCTCCGCAGAAAGGGTCACTCTCAAGCTACCCAACCACCGCCGGTTTGAATATGATGGGGACGTAGTCGAAGAAAAGTTCTCGGGAGCGGTTCGTGATGATCCCCGAGCCAGCTACCTGCGTGCTTATGCGGAGTGGGGCGACCGCGGTGACCGCTGCGAAATCACGATTCAGCGCGGCATCTCCGGGGTCTTCTCGAAAGAACACGGTAGCGAACTGCGAACGGTCGCCGCCCAAGCGGCCCCGGCATTGGAAGCAATGCTGCGGCGCGAAGAAGCCGAGAGATCTCGGGTGAGCCAATTGCAGCAATTGGCCGAGAGCCTGGTTGGTGGCGGCGATTTCGAACAACTGCTGCAAAGCGTCACTACCACCATGGCTGAAGTCTTGCAGGCCGACGCCGCCTCCCTTTACTTGGTTAATGAGGAGACCGACCGACTGGAAATCCGCGCGGCTTACGGGTATCACGCACCTCTGTTGGCAACGGAGGCGTCGTACGCCCGCGGTGAAGGCACGACCGGTTGGCTATGGGAGAAGGGGGAGAAGTTTAAGGCCGACAGCCTGGATGAGCTCCACCGCGTTCAGACTTGGACTGGGAAATACAAAGCACTCCAAAACAACAAGGAGCCGCGAGCCTTCATGGGGTATCCCATGAAGATTGCGGACAGATTCCGGCATGATGCAAAAGTGATCGGAGTCTTCAAGATTGAAGACCGCCGCCCCCTGCCACCGGATTCTCGCCTAGTATTCACGGCAGAAGAATTTCTGTTGGGTGAAATGATGGCCAACATCATCGCAACGGCCGTGCATAATGCTCAGGCTAGCGGCGCGCAATTCCGGAAGTTGAGCAATGACTTGGGCAAACTCTCGTCGGCTCTAGCCGGCGGCCAAGATATCCAAGGCCTTGTTGAAGGTGTGGTCAAGAGGATGGCGGAAACTCTGAGTGCCGGAGCGTCCTCGCTGTACTTGTTAAACGAGAGCCGCGGACTCTTGGAGATTCGCGCTGCCACGGGCTACCAAGCTCCACTGGTGGCGCAGAAGGTTACATACTTGCCTGGCGAAGGAATTACCGGCTGGATTTATCAGAAGGGTGAGATCGTACGTGCGAACGACTTGGGCGCCTTACATGCCCATCCCAGCCATAAGGGAAAATTCAACTCTCAGCAGCAACTACGGGAACCAAAGTCGTTTTTAGGCTTGCCATTGAAGGTCACGGATCGCTTCACGCGACAGCCCAAAGTCATTGGCGTGCTCAAAGTGGAGGAGATCGAAGAAACACCTGCTCATCCCGAGTCCTATTTTACGGCCCAGGATGAGTTGTTGGTCAGCATGATGGCCAACGTAATCGCGACCGTCGTCTACAACGCTCAAGTCGGCGTAGCCGGCATGCAAAAACTCACCGACGACTTGGACCGTTTGTCGCTCACGCTGGCTGGCGGCAAGGATTTGAATGCGCTGGTTGGTGAAGTTGTAGAAACCACAGCTCGCGTGCTCGGCGCAGAAGCCTCCTCCCTTTATCTTTACGACGACGCTCGTCGGGTGTTGGTCATCAAGGCAGCGACTGGATATCAGAAAGAACTGGTGTCACGAAAAGCCGAGTATGAACCCGGCGAGGGAATCACGGGTTGGATTTTCCAGAAAGGCCGCCATGTTCGCGCCAATAGTCTGCAAGAATTGCGCGAACATCCGACGTGGAAGGGCAAGCAGAACAATCGGCAGGGGAATAAGGAACCCGATACCTTTCTGGGCGTTCCACTGAAAATTAAAGAACGCTTCAGCGAGAAAGAAAGAGTGATCGGCGTTCTGAAGGTCGAAGAGATCATCCCATCCGCCAGCCATCCGGGGGAGGTGTTTACCGACCAAGATGTCGCCTTGGTCACAATGATGGCGAGTGTGATCGCGGCAGTCGTATTCAACACTCAGGTCGGCGAGGAGCAGCTTAAGCGGTTTACAACAAACTTAGAGGATCTCTCGAAAGTATTGGCCAGCGGCCAGGACATGAGCGCGTTGGTCGACAAGGTCGTCGAGACCATCGCCGATGTTCTTGGCGCGGAAGCCTCTTCCCTATACCTATATGACGAAGCGACCGGCCACTTGGTAATTCAAGCCGCGATGGGTTACCAGAAACCGCTCAAAGAGCGACGGGCCAGCTACAAGCCCGGCGAAGGGGTCACCGGTTACATCTTCCAGACAGGGGAATCTTTCAAGGCCGACACCCTGGCGGAACTGCGAGCCCACAAAGCATGGAAGGGGGCACAGAACCCTCGTCAGCAAGGCCGTGAGCCGAACTCCTTCCTGGGCGTTCCTTTACGCGTGGGCGACCGAAAGATCGGTGTCCTCAAAGTTGAAAATATCCGATCCGCACCAAACCACCCCGAGGAACGCTTCACCGATCAGGATGTTCTGCTGGTAACGATGATGGCCAACGTCATTGCTACGGTTGTGTCCAACAGCCGGGGCGGTGAGGCGCGGGTCGGGGAGATCCTGCGCCAATTGGGCGTGCTTTCCGCGCCGGTAGACGCCTCATCGAGACTTCTCTCCGAGTTTTCCCAGCGCACGGACGAAGGTCTGGTCGATCAAATGGCCATCGTGTGGTCAGCGTTTCTGGACCGCGAACCTGCCAAACACGATTCGGAGGCGGCCGCACTATACGGAGTCCGGGCGAATAAGGAACTTTTCCGGCGAATCGCGGAACGTGCCAAGAATCCCGAAATCAAGTATGTCTTTGGTGTGTATTACGACGTTCTCACCGGCTTTCCGCAGTTGAAAACTTGGCAAGAAGTACGCTACCGGGCGCAGCCTTGGTTCCGACTGCGCGCCGACAACAACTTGCATCAGCAGTTTCAAACTACTTCCGAAGAGATTGTGCGTAGTCTCGTGAGTGCCACGCGGCTTGCAGTAGAGAGCCCGTTCCTCGGCGCGTCGAAGTGGCACTGCTTCGTTGTGCTCACCGCTTCGTCCTTCGGCGAGAATGTTCGGCGAATTCTAATTGCCATCCATCAAGACGGAAGACTGGATGCCGACAGGGGGGCCCGCCTGCTTTTCGAGATCGAAGGCAGGCTACAAAGTGCATGTCAAGTGGTCCAAGTAGTCACCTGGGATGAAGCACCATTGCCGGACGAGATTAGGCAGTTAAAGAGCGCCCTGAAAAGCGGAGCACAGGAATTAGTGATCACGAGCCGAAGCGACTTGATTCGCATCTTGGCCTCAACCCATCCATTGAATGAATACAGGTCATTGGTCTTTCACCAAGCCTCCGCCCCGCTGTTGTTCGTCACCAACGGCAGCGTGCCCGATTATATGTTCTTCGGTCGTTCCAGGGAGTTGGCCGGGATCATGGAACAGATCTGCTCCGATCGTTCCTGCGTACTCATTGGAGGCCGGATGTTCGGGAAGACTTCCATTTTGGACCGGCTCGGCCGAACCGATTTGCCAAACGAGGGTTACACCGCAGCATATGCTGACGTTCGCTGGATGACTACGGAGTCCGACTTTCAAGATGAAGAAATCCTGAAATGGTATCCGACTGCTCCGCCAAATGCGCCAGCAACTCTTGGCGATCTGTTGGCTCATCCCCCACCCAAAATGGTCTTGTTGCTGGATGAACCGGATCAACTCATTCGGGAGGACGCCCGCCAGGGATGGCGATTATTTAATAAGCTCCGGGCGAGAGTGAACGAGGGGAGTCTGCGCGTTGTTCTGAGCGGCGAGCGATTCTTGCGCCTAGCCGTGGAGGACGAGCAAACGGGTCCACTGAAGAATCTCGGGGAAAAGATTCTGCTCGCGCCCCTGGACTTTAAGGCCGTCGAAGCGCTCGTCGGCGACTCCTTCCGTTTCATCGAGGTCGAATTATTAAATGGTCCGCATCTGATTCAGCAGATTTATGAGTTTGCGGGTGGCCACCCTTGCGTGACCCAACGGATTTGCCGCCGTCTGGTGGAGGATCTCAACCGAAAGGAATCGACGGATGGCTTTCCGCGTCAAGTGGCAGCCAAGGATCTCGAAAGAATCCTTTCCAATGTCGAGTTCCTGAACGAGGACTATCTCAAGGTGATCTGGGAAAGAGCGACGGCCTTGGAGATCGTAGTCTCGCTGCTCATGGCGAGACAGCCGAACCTCCAGCGAATCTCCGATATCCATACTGAAGTGCTGAAGCATTGCGGATCGGGATGGTCTGCTGGCAATGTGGAACAGGCCGTCATGGATCTGATACGCCTGCGTTCGATTTTGCGCCGAACCGAAGGAGGCTTCGAATTCGCTTTAAAGTCCTACCCCGAGGTTGTCAGTAAGGATTTTGCGGAAGACTCGCTCTACATATATGCAGACAAATGTAGGGCGGAACGTGGTGGGGGGACTTATGAGCCAATCGGTTGAAGGAACGGCGCGTGCGCAGGTGAACAACTATGTTTATGGTGGTGCGCTCAGAGAGCGAGACCGGGATGTGTACGTTGACCGCGAATGCGACCGAGAGGTTGCCATCTTGCTAGGCAGGGGCAACTTCGTTCATTTGTCAGAACCGCGACAACAAGGCAAGACGAGTCTCGTTAACCGTTTGAAACACCTGCCCGCGCTGAAGGGCTACTGCATCATCGACGTCAAAGCCTCCGACTTCAAACCAGACCATCCAGACGAATGGTACCGTCTCATCGGCGGCGCGATCTATACAGACGTAGTAGCGCATTCCGACGTCGTCCCGGACACGTTGCCGCTAAGGGCACCCACGGGCCGCCACGAATGGCACTCCTTTCTCAAGAATCTGGCGATATTTTCTCGCAAAGACGTTGTTCTGGTCCTCGATGAAGTACAAGCCATCAAATTTGATGGATCGGACCACTTCTACAGCGTCATTCGTAACACCAGGGATATTGACGGCAGTCGCGTATCGTTCGTCCTCTCTGGCTGCTTCAATCCCGACGAATTGATTGCCGACCGGGCTGTTTCTCCTTTCAACACGGGCAATCGGGTCACGCTGCCTGATTTCACTCGTGAGGAGGTTCTTAAACTGGCGGAAAAGGGTCCATGGCTCGCCGAAGTACGTGAGAGTTTGGCAGAACGCGTTTACTACTGGACCCATGGGCATCCGTATATTACGCAGTACTTTTTGTGCCACTTGGCGTCCATGGGTGCGACTTCCCACGAGGACGTTGACGTAGTCAAGCGCCAATTCGAGCGAACGGACACTAGCAACTTAGCTCCGATCGGCGAGACGCTCAAGGACTCTCGCTTGAAGGCATTATTTGATCGGATCCTGAAAGGCGAGCAAGTGCGATTCCAAGCCTATCTTTCTGATTACCCAACCCAGCAACTCCGCCTTGCGGGCGTCATCAAAATGGATGAGAAGGGCAACTGTGTGGTGCGAAACCGGATCTATCAAGACATCTTTGGGCCCAGACCAGACGCCTTCATCAGCTACCGGCGCGAAGACTGGCCATTGGCCGGTGCGATCGGCAAGGGTCTTACCGCCATCGGGAAGAGCGTTTTCGACGACCAGTCAGTCCGAGCAGGAGAACAATATCCAAGAATGTTGGAAGAGGCGATTGAGTCTGCTCGTAGCCTGGTGGTCGTTTTTACCGAGGGAACCGTAGCGGATCTTCGAGAGCAGGGAAATTGGGTTTGCCGGGAAATTGTTCAGGCGCATAAAGTGGGAACGCGCGTCATCCCCGTATTGATCGACAACTGCCCGCGCTTGGTCGCTGATGCACTGCCCCAGTCAATCCAGTTCCTGGCCTCGACGCAGTCCATACGGCTCCGCCAGGATAATGCCACCATTGCTCTAGAGGAAATATCGGAGAGTATGGAGTGACCGCGCCGCACAAGGACCACGACGTCCGCGATTGCTTGACGAACATCCGAAACCTGTCGGGAGAGCTTGCCCCAACCTTGCTGCCAGACCAATCAGAGATACGCAAGAACGGGTGATTGGACGAGTAGCGATCCGTGAGGATCATCGAGAAGGACTGTGGTTGCAACCAACTTGTGGAATGCCCTCGCGCCCACTGCCCCAGAGATTCGCCGGTAAACTCCGGCCGGTTTGCCTTGCCGCTCAAGTCCAGGACGCCAGCGTCGGCTGAGCCCACTTGGATGGTGGACCATTTACGTCGATCCAATCATCAATTCCGGTATCGACCTGACGTCGGCTCACCGCTGTGGATATTGAATTCCACGGGGATGCGTATACTTTCCCGATGGCCGCGACCGTCTGAGGCTTTTCGGGGAACGGCGATCCTTATTTCCGGTGCAGGGCGTGCAAAAACTTCGACGCCGGCAAGGTGTTCAGCACGTCTTTCTTTTCCAGCCAGGCGCGACGCGCCACCGTCACGCCGAAGCGCGCGTTTTCCAAATGGGTTGGATGATGCGCGTCCGTGTTGATCACCAGCTTCACGCCTTTTTCCTTGCACATTCGCGCCTGCACGTCGCGCAGGTCCAGCCGTTCGGGCGACGCGTTGATCTCCATGTGAATTCCCCTCTTGGCCACGGCGGCCAGCACGCGGCCGAAGTCGAACGGATACGGATCGCGGCGCGTCAACTGCCGTCCTGTGGGATGGCCGAGAATCCGCAAATAGCGATTCTCGCAGACGCGCAGCAGGCGGTCGGTTTGTTCTTCCGGTTCGAGATTCATGTGCGAATGAATGCTTCCGATCACTACGTCGAGCTGCGCCAGGGCATCGTCGTCGAGATCGAGCGCGCCATCCTTTAAGATATCCACTTCGCAACCGGCGAAAATGCGGAATCCCTCGGGCATTTGCTTTTCGATCTCCCGAATTTCGGCGATCTGCGCGACGATGGCCTTTTCGTCGAGTCCTGAATTCATCGCTTGCGCCTTGGAGTGATCGGTAATGGCGATGTATTCCAGGCCCCGCGCCTGCGCCGCTTGCGCCATTTCGAGAATCGAGGCGCGGCCGTCGGTGGCGGTGGTGTGCATGTGCACGTCGCCGCGGAGATCGCCGGGTTCAATCAGTTTCGGCAAGCGATGCTCTTCGGCGGCGTCGATCTCGCCGGAGTTTTCGCGCAACTCCGGCGGGATCATATCCAGGCCGAGCGTCTGGTAGATCTCCTCTTCCGTTTTTCCGGCGGCGCGCGACTCATCCTTCAAGCGAAACAAGCCGTATTCGCTGAGCGTGTAGCCCATGCGCAGCGCCCGTTGGCGCAATGCCACGCCGTGCTCCTTCGATCCTGTGAAGTATTGCATCGCCGAGCCGTACTCATCGGGCTTGAGGAAGCGCACGTCAACGTGCATGTTGAGACCGATGCGAATGCTGCATTTGTTTTCGCCGCGCGCCACCTCGCCGACAATCTCGGGATACTTCAGCAGATGCTCGATCATCTTGCCGGGATCGCCCCCGGTTACGAGCAAGTCGAGATCGCCGATGGTTTCTTTGCCGCGGCGCAAACTTCCCGCGATCGTCACGCGGACGTGTTTGTCCGCGGATTTTAGATAGTCGCGCAGCTTCGAAGCGGCGTTGTCCGCCACGTCGATGCGATAGCGTCCCGCGCTATTTCGCCAAATGGCGATCGCCTTCAGCAAATTCTGCTCGAGCTTTTCTCCCATCCGCGGCAGTTCGCGAATCTTTCCTTCCTGCGCGAGCTTCTCCACTTCGTCCACCGATCCGGCGTGATACGCGCTCCAGATCAGCGCGATACGTTTGGCGCCGAGATCGCGGATTTGCAGGAGGTCGAGAATGGTGGGCGGGAATTTCTTCAGTACTTCGTCGCGGGGAACCAGCGATCCGCGCGCGACAATCTCGCGCAAGTGTCCGGTCATCGACTTGCCGACGCCGGGGATCTCGATCAGTTTCTTGTCGGCGGTTTTCTTGTCCGGCTCAGCGACCACGTCGGCGATTCGCTCGGTCCACGTTTCCACCGATTGCGCGGCGTTGCGATAGCTGCGGATGCGGAATCCATCTTCGCCGGCAATTTCCAAAAGATCGCCGGTCTGCGAGAGGATTCGCGCGATGTCTTTGTTTTCCATCAACGATATGTTACCGCGAACTGAAACTTTGGGTGGGCATCTGCCATCTGATACGCTATCCGATATATCTGCTCCACAAAAGGGGACGATGTTATGCGAAGGTTCGCCGTCTGGGTCGGCATCCTGTTGCTTTCGGTTGGTTGTTCCTCGAAGTCTTCCACTCCTGCCGCGCCGCCGGTCGCCGACGTTCAAGTAGCCGTGGTCGAACAGCGCGACGTTCCGATTTACGGCGAATGGGTCGGCACGCTCGACGGCCTGGTGAACGCCGACATCAAGGCGCAGGTCAGCGGGTATCTCGAGCGGCAAGAGTACACCGAAGGATCGTTCGTCAAGAAGGGCCAATTACTTTTCCAAATCGATCCGCGGCCTTTTCAAGCGGCGCTGGATCGCGCGACCGCGCAACTGGGACAAGCGCGCGGACAATTGGACGAAGCGAAGGCCGGACTCGCGGCCGCCGAAGCGCAGTTAAGCGTGGCGGAAGCGAATCAGGGGCGTGCGCAACTCGACGTGGACCGCTATACGCCGCTGGCGAAGCAGCAGGCGATCACGCAGCAGGATCTCGACAACGCGATCCAAAATAATTTGGCGGCCAAGGCGCAAGTACAAGCGGCCAAGGCGCAAGTGGAGACGGCGAAGTCGCGGATTCAAACAGCGCAGGCGGAAGTGCAAGGCGCGGATGCGGCGCGTGAAACGGCGGCGCTGAACTTGGGATTCACCGCGCTGACCTCGCCGATCGACGGAATCGTCGGCGCGGCGCAGCAACAGGTGGGCGCGCTGGTCGGTCCTGCGACGGGCGCAATCACCACGGTGTCGACGCTCGATCCCATCAAGTGCTACTTCACGGTCAGCGAGCAGGAGTATCTCGATTTTCACAGGCGGTACGACAATCCTCAAAGCGTCGAGGCCGAGCGGCAGCGTCTGGATTTGGAATTGATCCTGGCCGACGGCACGGTTTATCCCAAGCACGGTCGTTTTGAATTCACCGACCGCGAAGTGAATCCGCGAACCGGCGCGATCCGCATTTCCGGCTTGTTCGCAAATCCCGACAACACGCTGCGCCCCGGACAATTCGCGCGCGTGCGATTCTCGGTGCGGTCGGTGCCGAACGCTTTGTTGGTTCCGCAACGGGCCGTCGCGGAATTGCAGGGAAACTACCAGGTGGACATCGTTGGCGCGGACGACAAAGTGAGAATTCAGACCGTGAAAGTCGGGGACCGCGTGGGATCGCAATGGATCATCACCGAAGGAGTGCAGCCCGGCCAGCGCGTGGTCGCCGAGGGACTGCAAAAAGTCCGCGACGGAGCACAGGTGCATCCGACGGCTTACCAACCGGTTTCGGCCGCGGGAAAGTAGCGCGCCATGTCCCAATTCTTCATCGACCGGCCCATCGTGGCCATCGTGATCTCCATCGTCACCGTGATCGTCGGCGCGGTGACGATCGCGCAATTGCCGGTGGCGTTGTTTCCGCAAATCGCGCCGCCGGAAATTCAGATCTCCGCGATCTACGTCGGCGCGGACGCGCAAACCGTGGAGCAATCCGTGGCCACGCCCATCGAGCAGCAGATGAGCGGCGTGGACAACATGAACTACATGTATTCGGTGAATGCCACGGCCAACGGTCAAATGCGCATGATCGTGAATTTCGACATCAAGACGGATCCCAACACCGACTTGATTCTCGCGCAGAGCCGCGAAACGCTGGCCGCGTCGCAATTGCCGACGGATGTGACGAATTACGGTGTAAGCGTGCAGAAGTCGACCACCGCGCCGCTGATGCTGGTGGCGATCAACTCGCCGAAGGGTACCTACGACGCGACATTTCTATCGAATTACGCGTACATCAATCTTGTCGATCCGCTGCTGCGCGTGCCCGGCATCGGCAGCGTGACGGTTTTCGGAGCGGGGCAGTACGCGATGCGTTTGTGGGTGAAGCCCGACCGGCTCGCGAAACTCGGCATCACGGTGCCTGAAATCGTGCAGGCGATTCAGGTGCAGAACACGGTGAATCCCGCCGGACAAGTCGGCGGCGAGCCGATTCCTAAAGGTCAAGAGTTCACCTACTCGGTGCGCGCGCAAAGCCGCTTGAATACGCCCGAGCAATTTGAACAAATCGTGTTGCGCGAAGCGCCCGACGGAGGAATCGTACGCGTGAAAGACGTGGCGCGCGTGGAACTCGGTGCGCAGGATTACTCCGTACGTGGACGCCTGAACGGTAAACCCAGCGCGGTTGTGGCGGTGTATCAACTGCCGGGGTCGAACGCCGTGGACGCCGCAGACGGCGTACGCAAACTGATGGAGGAATCCCGCAAGCGATTCCCGCAAGACCTCGACGCCACGGTGTCGCTCGACACCACGCGCGCGGTCACCGAGGGCATTCGCGAAATCGTCGAGACGTTGGTGATCGCGATCGTGCTGGTGATTCTCGTGGTGTTCATCTTCTTACAAGGATGGCGCGCCACGCTGATTCCCCTGCTGGCGGTGCCCGTGTCGCTCGTGGGTACGTTCATTTTCTTTCCGCTCTTCGGGTTTTCCGTCAACACGCTGTCGATGTTCGCGATGGTGCTGGCGATCGGTTTGGTCGTCGACGACGCGATCGTGGTGGTGGAATCGGTGGAGCGCTATATGGAAGAAGGAATGTCGCCGAAAGACGCGGCGCGCCAGTCGATGAAGGATATCACCGCGCCCTTGATCGGAATTGCGCTGGTGCTCTCCGCGGTTTTCGTTCCCACGGCGTTTATTCCCGGCATCACCGGCCGCTTGTATCAACAATTCGCCGTGACCATCGCGATTTCCGTGATTCTCTCGGCGTTCAACGCGTTGTCGTTGAGTCCGGCGCTGTCGGCGATGCTACTGAAGCCGAAAACCGAGAGCCACGGTGCGATCGCGAGATTCTTCGCGTGGTTCAATCGCGGATTCGACAGAAGCTCTCACGCTTACGTCCGCGGATCGGCGATGCTGATCCGCAAGAGTGCGTTCGCGATGATTTTGCTCGTGCTGTTTGCGGGCGCAGCCGCGTTTCTCGGAAATGCGCTGCCATCGAGTTTCGTGCCCGACGAGGATCAAGGCTACATCTTCTTGAACGTGCAGCTTCCCAACTCGGCGTCGATGCAGCGCACCGATGAGTTCGTTCACAAAGTAGAAGACATCATCGCCAAAACGCCGGGCGTCGAGTATACGACCACCGTGCTGGGCTTCAGTTTGCTGAGCTTCGCCCGTACCAGCTACAGTTCGTTCGCTTTCATCACCTTCAAAGAATGGGGCGACCGCACCGAGCGCGCCGAACAGATGCAATCGATCAAAGCGCGTTTGAACCGCGAGTTGAGCAAGCTGCCCGAAGGCGTGGCGTTTGGATTTTCGCCGCCGGCGATTCCCGGCGTCGGCACCGCAGGCGGCTTCACCTTTCTCCTCGAGGACCGCTCCGGGCAGGACGTGGCGTTTCTCGCCGCCAACACGCAAAAATTCATCACCGAGGCTCGCAAGCGTCCGGAGATCGCGGGCCTCAGCACGACCTTCTTGCCGAGCGTGCCGCAGCAATTTGCCGTCGTCGATCGCGAGAAAGCAATCAAGCAAGGCGTGGCGCTGAACGACGTGTACCGCACGATTCAAGCGTTCATGGGCGGAATCTTCGTGAACTACTTCAATCGCTTCGGACGCCAGTGGCAAGTGTACGTGGAAGCGGAAGGCGAATATCGCACGCGCCCGGAAAACGTCGGGCAATTTTACGTGCGCAACAGCGCCGGCGACCCAGTGCCGTTGTCGTCCCTGGTGCGTTTTGAGTCGCGCGCCGGTCCTGAGTTTTTGTTGCGCTTCAATGAATATCGATCGGCCCAGTTGAACGGGTCGGCGGCGCCTGGATACAGTTCCGCGCAGGCGACGAAGGCACTGGAAGAAACGTTTGCGCAAACCATGCCGCCCGAAATGGGTTACGACTACTCAGGCATGTCGTTCCAGGAGAAGAAAGCAGCCGAAGGCGTGTCGCCTACCTTGATTTTTGGATTTTCGCTGTTGTTCGTGTTCCTGATTCTCGCGGCGCTGTACGAAAGCTGGTCGTTGCCGCTGAGCGTCTTGCTCTCCACGCCCGTGGCCGTGTTCGGCGCGTTCGCCGTGTTGTGGCTGCGCCGCATCATCTTGAGTTGGTTCCTGCCGCCGTTCCTTGTGCAGATTGAAAACGATGTGTATTCGCAAATCGGTCTCGTGATGTTGATTGGCCTGGCGGCGAAGAACGCGATTCTCATCGTGGAATTCGCGAATGAAGAACTGGCCAAGGGAAAGACACCCGAAGACGCGGCGCTGGAAGGCGCGCGGCTGCGCTTGCGTCCGATTCTGATGACCTCGTTTGCGTTCATCCTGGGCAGCGTGCCGCTGTGGACCGCGTCGGGCGCGGGATCGGTGGCGCGGCAGATCATGGGCACAACCGTGATCGGTGGAATGCTTCTCGCGAGTCTCGTGGGAATTTTCCTGGTGCCGGCGGCGTATGTGGTCGTGAAACGAATGTCCGGCGTGCCGCAGGTTGCTCCCGCGCCGAAGGAGGGTCCGGCATGAAACGCGCACTCATTCTCGCGCTTTGCGTCGTGGCGTCCGGATGCACTGTGGGCCCGAACTACAAGCGGCCTTCGGTCGCAGCGCCTCCGGCATTTCGCGGCGCGGATGGCCCTGCTCCGTCCGACACGGCGTCGCTCGCCGACCTTCCGTGGTTCGAAGTTTTCAAAGACGCCGAGTTGCAAGCGCTGATCCGCGCGGCGCTCGCCAACAATTACGATTTGCGCGACGCCGTGACGCGCGTCGACGCGGCGCGCGCCGTCGCCGGCATCACGCGCTCCAATCAGTTTCCGACGTTCGGCGCGAGCGGCGAGGTGTACGTCAATCGCTTGTCGCGCGACGCGGCGACCAAGCTACCGGCGACGATTCTGCCGAATCAAGACCGCAATTTCGGTCAATCGGGATTGAATCTGCTTTCGTTCGAAGTGGACCTGTGGGGAAAACTGCGCCGATCCACCGAAGCGGCGCGCGCGGAGTTGCTGGCCGCCGAGGAGAATCGCAAGACCGTCGCCACGGTGCTGGTGAGCGACGTCGCGGCGGCGTACTTCAGTTTGCGCGAACTCGATAAGGCGCTCGAAATCTCCCAGCGCACGCTGAAAACGCGCGAAGACTCGCTCGGGCTTGTGAAGACGCGGCAGGCCGGCGGCGTCGCCACGCTGCTCGATTTGCGCCAGGCCGAGCAACTGGTCGAGACAGCCGCCGAATCGATCCCCGTGCTGAGGCAACAAGCCCAGCAAACGGAAAATCGCATTCGTTTGCTGCTGGCGGAAAATCCCGGCGACGTTCCGCGCGGCGCGGCGCTGACCGAACAAGTGCTGCCGGAAGTCCCGGCGGGATTGCCGTCGGCACTGCTCGAGCGCCGGCCGGACATTCGCGCGGCGGAAGCGGAGTTGATCGCCGCGAACGCGCGGATCGGCGTGGCCAAGGCGGCGTATTTTCCAGCCATCAGCCTGACCGGATTTCTAGGCGGCGAGAGCACTCAACTTTCTAGCTTATTCGCGGGTCCCCATAGCGCCTGGTCTTTCGTTCCCAATGTTGCGCAGCCGATTTTCACGGCGGGCCGCCTGGGGCAAAACGTAAAACTCGCCGAGGCGCAGCGCGAAAGCGCGTTGATCCACTATCAGAAGGCGATTCAAACGGCGTTCAGCGAAGTATCCGACGCTTTGATCGCGCATCAGCGCGTACGCGAGAGCCGCGAGCATCAGGAAGCGCTGGTGAAAGCGCTCGAAGACCGCAAACGGCTCGCCTACGTTCGCTATCAAGGCGGCGTGGACACCGAGTTGAACGCGCTTGACGCCGACCGCGATCTCTTTCAGGCGGAATTGACGCTCTCGCAGATTCACTTGAACGAAGCGCTGGCGGTGGTGCAGTTGTACGAGGTGCTCGGCGGGGGCTGGAAATGATTTTAAGCGCCGCGATCCGGACATGCTATGATCCGGCGTTATGACCTCGAATCGCACCCGCCTTCTGGCGCCGGTTCTTGCGTTGGCCCTGGTATCAGTGCATGTGCTACCAGCCTTCGCCGCCGACAGCCCTACTAGCGCTGTAAAAGCCACCCATTTGGTCGGCGTCTCGTCGCTGAAATCCGGAGCAAGCGCCACGGTTTCCGTGCAAAACGGCGCTCTCCAGATCGACGGCAAGAGCGGCCCCACCACGATCATCAAGCTTTCTTCGGTCGAAGACGTTTACACCGGCACCGAAGCCACGCAAGGCGGCGGCAAAGTCGGACAAGCCGCCAAGGTCGGCGCGATGGCCGCGCCCTACGATGCCGGCGCCGTGCTCACGCTGATCCTGTGGGTGAAGGTCGATCTGCTCACCGTGCTTTATCGCGGCGAGAACGGTGATCTGCACAGCGTGCTGCTCACCGTGACCAAGGGCAAGGCCGATCCATTGCGCAGCCAAATGATCGCGGGTGGCGCGCACGCCACGGAAAGAAAGGCCCAATGAAAAACATTTCTTCGATCGCTTGCTCGGCTCTGATTCTCGCGCTGGCTTCAGTTGCGGTTGCACAATCGCCGAAAATACCGCCGCCGGGTAGCGGGACGCCTCCGGTGGCTCCGGTGGCGCCTGCAGCGTTTCAGGGCGGGTCCTCGTCGGCCGCGCCGAAGCTGTCCTCGTCGGCGATTCTCGTCGAACTCACTAGCGCGGGCGAGGCCAAGATTGGTCCGGAGTTTCTCTATGCGATCTACGAACAGACCGTGAATCACATCGAGAAGGCGGGTACATTCAAAGACGTCTACCGTAGCGGCGACCGTCGCGCCGCCGGCGCACCCGACTTGGTGACGCTGCGCACCACCGTCGGTAAGTTCAAGGAAGGCAGCCAGACGACGCGCGAACTCACCACCGTTTTCGGCTGGAGCAAAGTGGAAGTGAACGCGGTGGTGGCCGGCAAAGACGGGAAGACGGTCGTGGAAAAGAAGGTTGTCGGCAAGGTCCGCTTCCGCGGAGACAACCTGAAGGTCACCGACGATTTGGGTAAGCAGCTCGCGAAATTGCTGCGCCAGAGTTTTACCGCGACGGGCACGCCGAAAACGTAGTTCAAGCCGGCCCGATCAACTTGGCTTTTCCAGAATTCCGCTGCGGCTCGCTGCCCTTGACGGCTATACGCAAATCGCGTATGCTCATTTCTGACGCATGTTTCCCCCGATGACGGCGGTCGAGGCCCAGGCTTCCTGCGCGACGCCGCCAATCTCATGACGAAGGACGAGCGCCGGGAACTGGTGGCGTTCGCCGGACAGACGCACAAGAGGAGATTCCCGAAGTGAAGATTCGTTCCAGGAGCCTTCGACCGAAACCGTCTGCAGGGAAGAGAATCATTCAAAGCCTGAAAGAAGTCGTAGCTTGGGCGGAAGGCGAAAACGTTCCGGTGCGTCTCACGACCTTTCAGGTTCCCGTGATCGACGTGCGCCGCGTGCGCAGGAAAATGCGGCTAAGCCAGTCGGAGTTCGCCGCTAAATTCGGATTCGCCGCCGCCACACTGCGGAATTGGGAGCAGGGCCGGTCGCGTCCCGATGGTCCTGCGCGTGTACTACTCGCGGTTCTGGCGGAACACCCTGCCGCAGTAGAGGACGCTCTCCGGAAAGCTAGCTGATTGGCTGCCATAACCGTACTGCCGCGCTATCGATATGCCATGGTTCCCTCCAACGTGTTAAACTGCCGCTAGCAGCACAAGAGGAGAACCACCATGGCATACAAACTGACCATCAACGGCAAGGTGCGCACCGTCGACGTTCCCGCCGACATGCCGCTGCTGTGGGTCCTGCGCGACGAGCTCGATCTCAAGGGCACCAAGTTCGGATGCGGCGCCGGGATTTGCGGCGCGTGCACGGTCCACTTGAACGGCAAGCCGATTCGTTCGTGCATCACCAACGTTTCCGCGGTCAACGCGCCGATCACCACCATCGAGGGACTTTCCGCCGAAGGCAAGCATCCGTTGCAGGTCGCTTGGCAGGAATTAGACGTACCGCAATGCGGATACTGTCAGGCTGGACAGATCATGGCCGCCGCTGCGCTCTTGGCGAAGACGCCGAAGCCCACCGACAAGGACATCGACGGCGCCATGGCCGGCAACTATTGCCGCTGCGGAACGTATCTGCGGATCCGCCAGGCGATCCATCAAGCCGCCGGGCAGCACGAAATGGAAGGGCGCAATGGCGCGCCCGGAAAACCCACGCCCGTCGCGGCGGGCAACGGCAATGGCCGGAATCAAAAGTAAAGGAGACCAACTCACATGCCTATCACTCGACGCTCCTTTCTTCACGTAAGTTCGATGACCGGCGGCGGCATGCTGCTCGGTCTATACTTCAAACCGCTGGCTGTCGCGCAACGCGGCGGACAAGCGGCGGCCCCGGCGGCCGCTGCCATGCCCAGCAACTACATCAAGATCGCTGCCGACGGAATCGTCTCGATCGTCGCTAAGAATCCCGAGAACGGCAACGGCATGCGCAACGTGCTGCCGATGCTGATCGCCGAAGAGCTCGACATCGACTGGAAGAACGTTCGCATCGAGCATGCCGATCTCGACGACAAATACACGCCAGGGCAAACCGCCGGCGGTTCGACGGGCACTCCCAACAACTGGACGCCGATGCGCCAAGTCGGCGCGGCGTGCCGCGCCATGCTGATCTCGGCCGCAGCCACCACGTGGGGCGTTTCGGAATCGGAATGCAGCACGGCCTCGGGTCGCGTGATGCACGCGGCGTCGAAGCGGTCGCTGGGATACGGCGAGCTGGCGTCGAAAGCGGCAACGCTCACGCCGCCCGACGTGAAAACGCTGAAGCTCAAAGATCCGAAAGACTACAAAATCATCGGAAAGTCGCAGCGCGGCACCGACGTGCACGAGATCGTCACGGGCAAGCCGATTTTCGGTATCGATATGACGCTGCCCGGCATGCTTTACGCCGTTTACGTGAAGTGCCCGGTGTTCGGCGGCAAAGCGGTCAGCGCGAATCTCGACGAAATCAAGAAACTGCCGGGAATTCGCGACGCGTTCATCGTGGAAGGCACAGCCAAGCCGGCCAATGTCGTCGCCAGCGATCCGGGCCTCGAGCCGGGAGTCGCGATTGTCGCCGACAAGTGGTGGTACGCGAACAACGCGCGCAAGAAACTCGACGTGAAATGGGACAACGGTCCCGGCGCGACGCAGAGTAGCGAAGCATTCGCCAAGCGCGCCGAGGAATTGTCGAAGCAAGAGCCGATGCGGAAAGATTTGCGCAAGGACGGCGACGCAGAAGCCGCGCTGAAGTCCGCGCACAAAGTTCTCGAAGCGTCATACTCGTGGCCATTCATCGCGCACGCGCCGCTTGAACCGCAAGGCTGCACGGCTTGGTACAAGGACGGCAAGATCGAAATTTGGACCACCAGCCAGATTCCCGCCGGAGGCCGCAATAACGTTGCGAAGCACCTCGATCTTCCCAATGACAAGATCACATTGCATCTGGTGCGTGGCGGCGGCGGATTCGGTCGGCGCCTCTACAACGATTACGTGACAGAAGCCGCGTGGATTTCCAAGACCGTCAACGCGCCCGTGAAGCTCCTGTGGACTCGCGAGGACGATTTCGCGCACGACATCTATCGTCCCGGCGGCTGGGAATTCTTGAAGGCCGGCTTGGACGATCAGGGGAAACTCGTCGCCTGGAAGAATCACTTTATTTCCTACGGTGAAGGCGAACGCTTCTCGCCGTCGGCGAATCCGCAGGTCGCGGAATTTCCGGCGGGCTTTGTGGCGAACTTCGCGCTGCACGCATCCTTAATACCCCTGTGCTTACGCACCGGGGCCTTGAGGGCTCCAGGCAGCAATGCGTACGCGTTTGTGAGCCAATCGTTCCTCGACGAATTGGCGCACGCCGCGGGCAAGGATCCTGTGCAGTTCCGCTACGAGATTCTCGATTCGCCGCTGGTGAAAGAAGCCTCGGCGCGCGGCAACGTCTTCAACGCGACGCGCATGCGCGGCGTGCTGGAGCTGGTTGCCGAAAAATCCGGCTGGGGCAAACGCAAGCTTCCCGCCGGCACGGGTATGGGAGTGGCGTTCTACTTCAGCCATCAAGGTCACTTCGCGGAAGTTGCGGAAGTCCGCGTGACGCCGCAGAACAAAGTGCGCGTCAACAAAGTGTGGATGGCCGGCGACATCGGCCAGCAGATCATCAATCCGGCGGCGGCCGACAGCATGGCCCATGGCGGAATCATCGACGGTCTCGCGGAGCTGATGGCCCAGGAAATCACGCTGAAGGACGGCGGAGTGGAGCAGCGCAACTTCAACGATCATCCGATGGTCAGCATGACCGAAGCGCCGCCGGAGATCGAGGTCCACTGGAAGATCACGGACAATTCGCCCACAGGATTGGGTGAACCCGCGCTGCCGCCGATCTTGCCGGCAGTGACCAACGCGATTTTCGCCGCGACCGGCAAGCGGATCCGTCAGATCCCGTTGTCGAAGAGCGGGTTTAGCTGGGGATAAAACCAAACAAACTGCAACCGTAGATGGACGCAGATGAACGCAGACAAAATCGAAGATCTATCGGTGTTTATCTGCGTTCATCTGCGTCCATCTGCGGTTGCTTTTTTTCCCGTGCTAAAATCGAAGTGAGAGAACCGGGCGGTCGCGATCGCAAGATCGAGGAAAGTCCGGACTCCACAGGGCGGCGTGCTGGCTAACGGCCAGGGGGCGCGTCTCAAAGGCGCGTTCACGGAAAGTGCCACAGAAAATGTACCGCCGCCGCGGCAACGCGGCGGTAAGGGTGAAAAGGTGCGGTAAGAGCGCACCGCGGACGTCGTGAGGCGGCCGGCAGGGCAAACCCCACGCGGAGCAAGACCAAATAGGAGAGAAGGATCGGCCCGGTCCGCTAAACTCTCGGGTAGGTCGCTTGAGGCCACGGAGCAATCCGGCGTCCAGATGAATGACCGCCATCCCGCTTGCGGGACACAAAATCCGGCTTATAGGTTCTCTCGCTTTCCTGCTTCTCAATTAACAGGAGAAAATTTTGACTTACTTGATAACGGGCGGCGCGGGCTTCATCGGTTCTGCGCTGGCGCATGAACTTGTGGCGCGCGGCGAACGTGTGCGCGTGCTGGACAATCTCGCGACGGGAAACAAGAAGAATCTCGCGGACATCGTCGGTCGCGTGGAGTTTGTCGCCGCCGATATTTGCGATCTCCCGGCCGTCGAGCGCGCGATGCAAGGCGTGGATTACGTGCTGCACCAAGCCGCGCTGCCGTCGGTGCCGCGATCGGTGCAGGATCCGCTGTCGTCACATCGTGCGAATGCCGACGGCACGATCAATGTGCTGTGGGCCGCTAAGCAAGCGGGCGTGAAGCGCCTGGTCTACGCGGCGTCGTCGTCGGCGTACGGCGACACGCCGACGCTGCCGAAAGTTGAATCGATGATTCCGAATCCGCTGTCGCCGTATGCGGTGAACAAACTTCTTGGTGAGTATTACAACAAGGTTTTCCATCGCTGCTACGGATTGGAAACGGTCTCGCTGCGCTATTTCAATATTTTTGGACCGCGCCAAGACCCGACGTCGCCCTACTCGGGCGTGCTTTCGCTCTTCATCACGAAATTGCTCAACAAGCAGACGCCTACGATTTACGGCGACGGCGAACAATCGCGCGACTTCAACTTTGTCGCGAACGCCGTGCAAGCAAACTTGCTCGCGTGCATCGCGCCGAACGCGCCGGGCAACGTGTACAACGTCGGCACAGGCAGTCGCTACACGCTGAATCAAACTCTGGCGATGCTTGCGAAAATCATCGGCGTGGAACCGCGCGCCGAGTACACCGCGCTGCGGGCCGGAGACATTCGCGATTCGCAAGCCGACATCACGGCGGCGCGCCGCGACCTCGGCTACGATCCCAAGGTCACGTTTGAAGAAGGATTGCGGCAAACGGTCGATTGGTATCGCACGAGCGGAGCCGCGGCGGCATGAATTCACGCGTCATCCGGCCGGCGCGCAACGTTTTGGGTATCGCGCGCGTTCCCGGCGACAAATCCATTTCCCATCGTTACGCGCTTCTCGGCGGAATCGCGCAAGGACGCACGGAAATCCTGAATTTTTCGGCGGCGGCCGATTGTCACTCGACCCTTGGTTGTCTGCGCGCCATGGGAATTGCGAGCACTGTGGCGGAGAGCGCCGAAGGTGATCGCGTGACGATCGAAGGTAAGGGCTTGCGCGGGTTGCAAGCGCCTGCGGGACCCCTGGACGCGGGAAACTCGGGGTCCACGATGCGCATGATCGCTGGAATTCTCGCGGCGCAAGACTTTTCCTGCACCATTGCCGGCGACGCGTCGCTGAACTCGCGGCCCATGCTGCGCATTATCGAGCCGCTGCGACAGATGGGCGCGCGCATCGAGGCGGCGGAAGGCAAGCACGCGCCGCTCGCGATTCATGGAGGACCGCTGCACGCAATTTCCTATCGCACGCCGATGCCGAGCGCACAAGTGAAGAGCGCGGTGCTTCTCGCGGGACTCTACGCCGAGGGCACGACACGCGTGGAAGAACCGGCGCGTACGCGCGACCACACCGAAATCGCGCTGGCGGAGTTTGGCGCGCGCGTCGCGCGGCACGGTCTCGAGTGCGAGGTGGAAGGCGGCACGGAATTGCGCGGACAATCGCTGACCGTGCCGGGCGATCTCTCTTCCGCCGCGTTTTTTCTCGCTGCCGCGCTGCTATTTCCGGAATCGAATCTCACCATTGCGAATGTCGGACTCAATCCCACCCGCGCGGAGTTGCTCGATTTTCTCCATGGACTCGGCGCGGACACTTCGATCAGCAACATGGAGTCGGCGGGCGGGGAAGTGATCGGCGATTTGCACGCGCGCGGCGGACGGGAGTTGCAACCCGTGGTGATCGACAAATCGCTCGCGCCCGGATTGATTGACGAAATTCCGGTGCTCGCGGTGCTTGGCGCGGCGTCGGGTCGCGGCGCGAAAATTTCCGGCGCCGGCGAATTGCGCGTGAAAGAAAGCGATCGTATCGCCGCGGTCGCCGCGAATCTGTGCGCGATGGGCGCGACGGTCGAAGAGCAGCACGATGGCCTGACGGTCGAGTCCGGCGCGCGCCTCCACGGCGCCCACATCGATACGCGCGGCGATCACCGGATCGCCATGGCGTTTTCGATTGCGGCGCTGATTGCCGAGGGCGAGACGTCGATCGAAGATCCGGGTTGCGCGGAAGTCTCCTTCCCAGGATTCTACGATGTCCTCCAAGCGATCGTGGAACGCTAGAAGCCACGAAACGCGCCGCTTGAGGTATCATCCGAACAGGAGGTCGCTCATGAGCTATCTAGGAACCGTGAAGGATGGCCACCTGGAGTTGGACGAGCCGATCCACTTGGCGTCCGGCACCCGTGTTGAAGTCAACCTAGAGGCGGTTGTGCGACCGGACGTAGGGTCGGCGAAAGCTCTTCTGGAGATCGCCGGCCGTCTGCCGGCCGACGAAGCCGACGCCATCCTTGCCGCAGCTCAAGCCTGCCGTGGCGTCGAGCCGAAGTTATGGGCTTAGACGCGCCCCGATACCTGCTGGACACAAATCACTGGAGCTATCTCGAAAGAGGGCATCCCCTCGTCGTGGAACATCTCAAGCACGCACCCGCGGGCGCGATTCTGTATGTCCGTAATTGTGCAGGGTGAACTCTTGGCCGGCATTAATGTCGCGAGCAGTTCAACGCGGCGTGCTGCGCTCCGGGACTGGTATCAGCGGGCAATTCACGAGGTCGCCGAGGTTCTGCCGATCACCTCGGAGGTTGCGGAGCAATACGCCCGCATCTTTCAGATGCTCCGGCAAGCAGGACGACCAATTAGTTCGAATGACATCTGGATCGCGGCGACGGCCATCGTTCATGAACTCATCGTCGTCTCCTCGGATGCGGATTTCCGGCATATCTCCGGAATCACCATTGAAGATTGGACCTCTGCGCTTAGCGGAACGTGACCGCCGCTAAACGCGCCGCGCGGATCGCTGGGATCGCCGACGCTGCGGCGACAACCAGTGCCAGCAACACGGCAACCGCGGCGAGCGTCGCCGGATCAAACGGGCCAACTCCGAAAAGCAAGCTGCTTGTGAGACGCAGCGCCATCGGCGCGAGTACAATTCCGATCGCCACACCGGCCGCGGCCAATTTCATCGCGTGACCCGCCACCATCGATACGACATCCGCGGGCCGCGCGCCTAACGCGATGCGAATGCCGATTTCGCGTGTTCGCGCTGTCGTGACATACGACGTAACGCCATACACTCCCGCCGCCGATAGCAGCAACGCCAGCGCGGCAAACGCGCCGATCACGTACGCCATCTCGCGCGGCCGCGCAAATGTTTCTTCGATCAGCCCGTAGTAGCTCGCTTCGTAACTGACGGGCGCCTGCGGGTCGGCGGTGCGCACCGCGTCGCGGATCGCCGGCATCGCGTCTTCCGCGGGTCCGCCGCTCGTGCGCGTAATCAGGGTCAGCACAATCGTCGGACTCTGCAGGTACGGAATGTACAGTTGCGCGGGATCGTTGCCGTCCAGCAATCCGTCTTCGCGCACATCGCCCACCACGCCGACAATTGTCAACGGACCGCGGCGCGCACGCGGAATCCAGAAGGCGTTACTTTGCGGAAATTCGGCGGTGACGCGTTGGCCGATCACGTCGATGCGATTCCAGAATTGCCGCGCGAAGGTCTCGTTGACGATGGCGACGCCGGCGCTCGTCGTGTTGTCGGCGGCCGCGAAATCACGGCCGTTGAGAATCGGGATTCCCGCGGTCCGAAAATAAGCCGGCGACGTCACGAAGTATCGTGTCATCCAACGGCGGTCCGGTGACGGCGGCGGATGGCCGTCCACCGAAATCGGCACGCCGACACGAATCAACGAGAGCGGTGGATAGTTCACGATCGCCGCATCGGCGATTCCGGGCGCGGATCGAAGGCGATCGAGCATCGTGGACGCCGTGGCGCGCAGCCGCGCCAGATCGGCGTAGCGCGGATCGCTGAGAGAAACTTGCGCGGTCATCACGCCGGCGGTGGAAATGCCGCGAGAGAGTCCGCGCAACTTCAGTGCGCTGCGCGTGATCCCCAGCGCCGACGCGGCCAGCACAATCGACAACGCGAGTTGCGCGACGATCAACGCGTGACGCAAGCGGCGGTGCGAAATGCTGGGCGTGGCGCCGAGCATGGAATCTTTCAGGGTGCCGGCGAGATCCGTTTTCATCGCGGCGCGCGCCGGAACCAAGCTGAAGATCATCGCCGCCGCCAACGCCAGCGCGCCGGTGAATGCCAGCACGAGAAAATCCATACGAAACGGCTGCAGCCGATTGATGTCCTGAAAACTTACGTTGGAATTCAGGAGCGCCACCGTCCATTCCGCGAGCAATGCGGCGAGCGCGAGTCCGGCGATCGCCAGGATTGCCGTTTCACCAGCGAGATCGCGCGCGACTCGCCACGGTGTCGCGCCCAGCGCCTGACGGACGGCCAGTTCCTTCTTGCGGCCGAGCGACGCGGCGAGCAGCAAGTTGGCGATGTTCGCGCAGGCGATGAGCAACACCAACGCCGCCGCCCACTCGAGCGCCGTAAGAATCGGTTTGGCGTTGGCGGCGAACGCTTCCGATAGCGGTGTGGCGTCGGCAGTCCAGCGGGCGTTGGCCGCCGGCAAAGTTGCGTAGATCGAAGCCAACTGGGCCCGGGCGAGATCGACCGAAGCGCCCGGCTTTAACTTCGCATACATCAAGATCGATTGCTCGCGATCGGTGAAATCGATCACCAACGGCCGGAACAGCGCCAGTTCATGATTCAGCACTCGGAAAATCTTGAAGCTGGACGGCAGAATTCCGATGATCGTACACGGCGTCCCGTCGACGTCGATCGTTTGGCCGACGACGTTGGGATTCCCGGCGAATTGCCGTTTCCAGAATCCATCGGCGAGAAGCACGACGTTGTCGCGACCCTTTTCGGCGTCGCGCTCCTGGAAGCCGCGGCCGAGCGCGGGTGCAACGCCGAGCATCGAGAAAAACGACGGGGCCACGCGGAATCCTTCTACTTGGATGGCGCTGCCGTTTCGCACGACGTTGAGCGCGGCGCGCTGAAATGGCGCCACCTGCTCGAAGGCGTCCGCGCGATCGCGCCACAGGGCATAGTTGGCCGGCGCGATGGCCGCGTTCATGTTTCCGAGTGTTGCGCTTTTCTCGAAGACCCGCACCAATCGATCGGCGTCGCGATACGGCAACGGCCGCAGCAAGATTTCGCGCGTTAAGCTGAAGATCGACGCATTTACGCCGAGCCCCAGCGCGAGCGTGGCGACGGCTACAGCCGTCAGGCCCGGCCGCAGCGCGAGTGATCGCAACGCAGTTCGCAGATTCATCGGTTGAATCCACTTTAGCACTCTGCGTTTTCGTTGTAACATCGTCGCATCGTGTCGGTCGCGGCCTTTCGAGGCGGGCTGCATAAAAAACCAACAGGGCTCTTATGAAGCGGTGGCTCGCTCTGACTTTCGTGTGTGTGATCTCCTGCGTGGGCGCGCCCCTGGCGCGTCACGCCGGTGTTCGCCCCAGCGCCAAGCGTTATTCCGTCGATCGTTGGACCGTGGAAGAAGGCCTGCCGAACAACGCGCTCATCACCGTGATGGTGAGTCGCGAGGGATACTTGTGGACCGCCGGCCTCGCCGGCGCGGCGCGCTTCGATGGCGTGCGCTTCACGCCGATTCTCGAGTCGCTGCCGATCGCCCATCTTCGCGCGCTGCTGGAAGACAGCGCCGGGAATACGTGGGTGGGAATGGTGACGGCGGGATTGGCGCGCATTTCTCCCGGGCAAACGGAAATTATTCCCGCCGCACGATTGGCTGGTTCGGAAACCCGCGCAATCGTCGAAGGCTCGGCGGGCCGTGTGTGGGTCGCCACCGAAGGCGGCTTGAGCGCGGTGGCCGCAGGACAGATCCGAAATTATCGGAGAGAAGACGGTCTGCCGTCGGACGAAGTTCGCGCCTTGGCGCGCGGGCGCACAGCCGCCAACAACGTATGGATCGCCACCGACGCGGGACTCTGCGCCGTTCAAGGAATGTCGCTGCGCTGCGGCGGACCGCAAACGTCGGGCGCCGCGGCTATAGTGGAAGATCGCCAAGGGCGCGTGTGGGCCGGCGGCGCGGCAGGATTGTTCTCCATGCGCGCCGACTTTTCGCCGGCTTTTGCCTGTGCGTCCGGCTGCTTTCCCGGCCGCGCGGTGAGTGTCCTGCGGGAGCGGGCGGCGGGCGGTCTGTGGATCGGCTTTCAGGACGGCGGCGTGACGTTATGGAAGGAAGGAGAAGTCGAAGAATATTCCACGGCCGACGGTCTTGTCGCAGGCCAAGTTTCCGCGATCGCAGAGGACGCCGAAGGCAGCGTTTGGATCGCCGTCTACAACGGGGGCTTGGAGCGTCTGCGACCCAAACGCGTCACCATGTATTCCACGGCGGAGGGTCTGCCGGTGAAAGTTGTGGGATCGATTGTGCAGGATGTGAACGGAACGATTTGGGCCGGATCGCAATGCGGACCGGTATCGGAACTTCGCGACGGACGTTTTCTGCCGCGCTTCCAGGAGTACACGAAGAACGCGTGCGCGATCGCGGTGTGGGCGGCGCGCGACGGCTCGCTGTGGATCGGCAGCGACCAGGGATTGTTTCGGTGGTATCGCAATCGCATGGAGCACTACGGTCTCGCCGAAGGTTTGTCCGATATTCACGTGCAGTCATTGCGTGAAGATCGCAGCGGCGTTCTGTGGATCGGCACGTTGCGCGGCGGCTTGCATTCGTTTTCCAATGGCCGGCTCTCGGGCCCGTTCGGCGCCGCCGACGGTGTGGCCGTGGGCGAACTCGACAACATGGCCGAGGATCACGAAGGGCGCGTTTGGATCGGATCGAACGGCAACGGACTTTCCGTGCACGAGAACGGACATTTTCGAACGCTCGGGGCCGCTGAACAGCCGCCGGAGCGCGATATCTCGGGACTTTTTGTCGATAGCCGCGACGATTTGTGGGTGATGACCGATCGTCGCGGATTATTTCGCCGCCGCCACGGCGCGGCTCCCGGTTCAAAGCAGTGGGATGAGTTCGGTGTGCGCGAGGGTCTCGGCGACAAATTGGTGTCGCTGATGCTCGAGGACGCCAGCGGCACGCTGTGGGCGTCCACTGCGAAAGGCATTGTGCGGCTGGAGCGCGAGAAAATTGAAGCGGTCGCCGAAGGACGCGCGTCGTCGCTTGATCCTGTGACCATCGACCGCACCGATGGCCTGCTGAATCCGGAAGTTTCCGGCGGCGGCTTCGATCCCACTGGATTGCGCGACCGCGACGGGCGCTTGTGGTTTTCCACCATCGACGGGATCGCGGTGATCGATCCGTCGCAACTCCGCTTGAATGCGCGCGAGCCCGGCGTGATCGTCGAATCAGCCACCGTGTCCGGCCAGCCGGCGCCGGCGGTCGACGGATTACTGCGCGTTCCCGCCGGCGACGCGCCGCTGGAAGTGCGTTATACGGCGTTCAGTTTTCTTGTGCCGCGCAAGGTTCGTTTCCGTTATCGCTTGCGCGATCTGGAGCAGGATTGGCAAGACGCCGGTGATCGCCGCGTGGCGTATTATCCGCATCTACCGCCGGGAACGTATACGTTCGAAGTGATCGCCGCCAACAACGACGGCGTGTGGAGCCGCACGCCCGCCACGCTGCGCATCACCGTCGCGCCGCTATGGTGGGAACGGCGATCCGTTCGAGCGCTGGGGCTCGTTTTGCTGCTGATCGCTACGGGCTTGGTAGTGCAAAACGTCTCCACGCGCCAGGCGCGGGCGCGCTTGAAGCAACTCGAACATCAACAAGCGCTGGAACGCGAACGCTCGCGCATCGCGCAGGACATTCACGACGACCTCGGATCGCGCCTCACGCGCATGGCGCTGTTGGCCGATACCGCGGCGGAGGAAGGGGCGCCGGAAACGAGTGCGGAAGTCGCCGAAGCGGCTCGCGAAGCAATCCAGGCGATGGACGAACTGGTGTGGGCCGTCAACACTCGCAACGACCGCGTCGATGGATTCGTTTCCTACGCCGTGGCGTACGCCGAAGAATACTTGCGCGCCGCGCGGATCCACGTGCGGGTGCGAACGGGCGTCGAAGCGCTGAACGGCAGCGGCGACGCGGAACTGGGGTCGGAGAAACGGCGCGAGCTGTTTCTGGTCTTCAAGGAAGCGCTCAACAACGTGGCGAAACATTCCGGGGCTAGCGAGGTCCGCGTGGGATTTGCAGTGGCCGCCACCCGCGGCGCGCGCGAGTTCATCGTGTCGATCACCGACAACGGCGCCGGTTTCGATGTCGCGCGCGCGAACTCCACGGGCAACGGATTGCGCGGCATGCGCAACAGGATCGCGGCGGCTGGCGGCCGGTGCGACATCACATCGCCATCGGAAGGTGAGGCGGGCGGGGTACATATTCATGTATCTCTCCCGATCTAGGCCGATCTAGCTTCGCGCGGCTCAACGTGAAAGAATCTCAGGAATATGGGCGAACAGGCCATTCGTGTCGCGATCGTCGAGGACAATCAAAAGCTGCGGGCGGAGTTTGTCCATTTGGTGAGTTCCGCCGAAGGCATTGAGTTTGTCGGCGATTTTGAGTCCGGCGAGAAGGCTTTGGCGCGCCTTTCGCAAGACGCTCCCGACGTGGTGCAGCCCGACGTGGTGCTGATGGACATCCAGCTTCCCGGCATGAGCGGCGTCGAATGCGTTCGCCGTCTCAGAAGTGCCGCGCCGAAAATCCAGGTCGTGATGCTCACCGTGTTCGAGCACAGCGATTGGATTTTCGACGCTCTCAAGTCCGGCGCGAGCGGCTATGTGCTGAAGCGCGCGCCGCGCCGCGAAATTATCGATGCGATTCGTCTGGTGCACGAGGGCGGCGCGCCGATGTCGTGCTCGGTAGCGCGGAAAGTCGTGCAGTTTTTCATCCAGCGTCCGTCGTCTGACGAACTGGGTAGACTCACCGAGCGCGAACACACCGTGCTCTCGAAACTTAGCGAAGGACTTTCCTACGACGAGATCGGCGGGGCGTTGGCGATCAGCGTCAACACGGTACGCAAGCATATTCGCGCGATCTACGAAAAACTTGAAGTGAGCTCGCGAACCGAAGCGGTTGCGAAATATTTCGGACGATAGCAAGCCGCGGGCGCATGTTCATGCACTACCCATGGAATCGGCGCGTACCTGAATTTGAGACGTTGGAAATCTGCTTGGCTCGAGGGTGGGGGCGCCCTTGAGCCAAGCTTGATGATTCGCTATTCCGCTCGTAGCGCTTCCACGGGATCGATCTTCGCCGCCCGCACCGCGGGAATGTAACTCGCGACGACGGCCGCCGTCACCAACGTCAACGAAACCGCCGCATAGGTCAGCGGATCGATCGGCTTCACTTCGAAGAGCAATCCTTCCATCAATCCGGCGAGCGCTCCCGCGCCGCCGAGACCAATCGCCACGCCGATCGAGGCGAGCGCGAGTCCATTGGAGACGAACATGCCGGTGAGCCGTTTGAGCGGCGCGCCGAGCGCCATGCGGATTCCGATTTCGCGCGTCCGCTGCGACACCGAGTAGGAAATCACGCCGTAAATCCCCACCACGCCGAGCAGCATCGCCATCGCGCCGGCGATTCCCAGCATCACCAGCGTGAACGACGTGCGGGCCATCGACGCCGACGTGATTTCTGCCATCGTGCTCACGCGCGCTAGCGGCAAATTCGGGTTCACGGCCCACACGGCTTGCTGCAAGTCGGCTAACAAGCTCTGCGTTCCGGCGCGATCCGTGCGCAGGGCCACGGCGACGTAGCGCGTAGCATACGTCTTACTACCGGCGTTGCCGGCAAAGTTGTCCATCATCAGTGGCCAGATCGCGTCGGTCGTTTGCTTGGCGTTCAATCCGTCGTCGCGCTGTGCATTCACCACGCCGACTACTTCACGCCACGCGTCCGCGGTGCCTTCGCGAATCCGCTTGCCAAGCGCCAGCGCGGGCGTGCCCCACAGCTCGCGGGCCAGATTCTCCGAAACCATCGCGACCGGTCTGCGATCGTACAAATCGCTCCAGGTAAAGTCGCGGCCGGCGACCAGCGTGCTGCCCATCGTCGAAATGTATCCGGGCGAGTAAAACTTGTAGGAACGCAGGGGCGGCAGCACGCCGGCGTCGTAAGTTCTGTCCTCGGCGTAAATCGGATCGTGCCAACCGGAGTTGGTCATTGGCAGTTTCGAGGTAATTGCGGCGGACGTGACGCCCGGCACGGCGGCGATCTTCTCCAGGATCGCTTGCTGCGTACGCGTGACTTGTTCCGGATCCTTTACAACTGTGTCCGGAATCGAGATTCGAAATGTTTGCAGCGTTTCAGGATGCGTGAAGCCCGGCTGAACTTGCCGCAACGAGTAGAACGTGCGGATCATCAATCCCGAGGAGATCAGCAGCACGAGCGCCAGCGCCACCTGCACCACCACGAGCGTGTTGCGCGCCCGGCGGCGTTCTTTGCTTTGACTCAGCGTACGGCCGCCCGCGCGCAGCGCCGCCGCGACGTGTGGTCCCGCGTATTTCAGCGCGGGAATCAATCCGAAAAGAATTCCTGAGACCAGCGACACGCCCAAGGTGAAAAGCAGTACCGTACCGTCGATTGAGATGGAACTGAGCCGCGGCAAATTGGCGGGCGCCATCGAGATCAGCACCCGCAGTCCACCGTAAGCGAACGCCAAACCCGCCGCACCGCCGAGCAGGGCTAACGCCAAACTTTCGAGTAGCAACTGGCGCACCAGTTGTGTCCACCCCGCGCCAAGCGCGGCGCGGATCGCCAATTCTTGTTGCCGTCCTTCGGCCCGCACCAGCAAAAGATTCGCGACATTTGCGCACGCGATCAGCAGCACCATGCCGATGGTGCCCATCAACACCCACAGCACTTTGCCGATGTCGCCGATCATCGCGTCTTTCAAAGGATGAACCGCCGGCGCCAGGCCGGCATTCACAAACATCCGGCGATCGCCGCCGGGAAACGGCGGGAATCCGTCGATGGCCATGGGAATCATGCGCACGATATCGGCGTTTGCTTGCTCGAGGGTCGAGCCGTCGCGCAGGCGTGCGATCGACTGGTAGCTGAAGTTTCCAAGAAACGTCTTGTTGCGATCGAAGCGCCGTGGCAACACGAGGTCGGGCTTGTTATCGTTGAACCAAAAGTTTTTCGGCAGCACGCCGACGATCTCCGCGTCCTGGCCGTCGACATTCAGACGCTTGCCGATGGCCGCGCGATCGCCGCCGAATCGCTGCTGCCAGTAACCGTAACTGATCATCACCGTATCGGGCGAGCCGGGCGAATCGTCTTGTCGCGTGAAAACGCGTCCCGCCGCCGGCGCCACGCCGAGCAACGGCAGGAATGCGTCGGTAACGTCCATCGTGTCGACGCGCTCCGGTTCGGCGAGTCCCGTGATGGTGGCCACGCCGGTATCCCACATCGCGACGTCCTGCATGGTGTGCTGTTGCTCGCGATACGTGAAATAAAGGAACGGCGCGGAACCGACCTTGGTGAATCCCGCAATTTTCGGCGCCACGTGGTCCACTGCGACGAGGCGGTCGGGACGATCGAACGGCAACGGCTTGAGCAGCACGCCGTTAATCACGCTGAAAATCGCAGTGTTGCCGCCGATGCCGATGGCCAGTGTCAGCACGGTGACAAGCGTAAAACCGGGAGCGGAGACGAGTCGACGGAGAACGTGTTTCAGTCCCATGCCTCATGAGACGGATGAACTGGCCGATAGTTCCGGTTTGTTTTCATTGAAATTCAGTCGACGTCCGCAGTGAGCGCGAGCTTGCGCAGCGCCGCGCGCGCCTCGGCGTAGCGCGGAAAACGCTTTTCCTCGGCGCGAAATGCCGGTGGATGGATACGCCGGCGACCTCCCGACGATTCGACCGGATGTTTTACATGCAGCATCTCGTGGTAGAGGATGAACTCCACCGCCACGCGCGGGACTTCTTGGCGATCGAGCAGGCGGTTGATCACGATGGCGTGATGCGCGATGTCGTAATGTCCCAAGCGCAGGCGCGACGGCCGCGCGCTCCACGAAAGCTTGGTGGCGGGAATCGCGTTGTCGAACAATCGCGTGTTGATCTCCGCGAACATTTCCGTCAGGTCGTAGGCGTGTCCGCGCGGATCGGTGATGGTCTTACGTCCGCGGCTGCGCTTCGTTTCGATGATGCGCTGTTCCACGCCTCGCGACATCACATAGCGGCGATAGCGCAATTGCGCGGCGGCGGGCGGCGTGCGGCGATAGAGTTTCGCCACCAGAATCATCGCCAGTGCTTCGATCACGCGAGCATCCGCGCCCTGTAATAGGTCGGAGAGCCGGACGCTCAGGACGCCCTGGCGCAGTCGCGCGCGATGGTTCATGCCGGCGAAAGGCCGGAATTGCACGTCGACTTGCGGCACAGGGCCTCGCCGCCGATCGACTTGGCGCAGCACGCTTTCAAAAATCGCGCCGACGTCCCAGGCGATTTCGCCCGCGCCCGTTTCGCTCGATCTGCTCATGAAGGATTGCGCGGATTCGGCGGCGGTGGATTCGGCTGGTTCGGTTTCTTCTTAGCGCGGTCTTGTTCGTCTTGCTTTTGCTCCGCTTCGATCTCTTTCTCGAGTTTCTTGTCGGTGGGCAGCTTGCCGAGGATTTTCTTGATTTCCTCCAAGCTCGATTCCGTGTTCTCGATCGCCTCGCTCAGGACGAAACGATACATCTCGCGATCCGGCGGATTCTTTTCGTCGATGGCTTGCAGGCGTTTCAGGAGTTCAGGCTCGGCGTGGGCGACAAACGCCACGCCCTTGCGCATGGCCACTTTCTGTGTGGCGGCCTGGTCGGTGAGACTGTCGATGGCGTCGAGGATCTTGCCGTATTCGTACAGAAAATCGTGAATTCGATTGGTGCGTTCTTCCGTGACCGCCTTAATCAGCTCTTTTTCGATGGAATCCATACGCGCGCGCGCGAATTGCACGTAAAGCTTCATGCGATCGTTCGGTTCCTGCGCTTCGCGGGCTTGATCCACTTCGTTGTCGGTGAGAAACTCGCGCGCCTGCGCGGCCAGGGCACGCGGGGATGCCAGCGCGGCGAGCGCCCCAACGACAAGGAGGAACTTTCTCATTGCGGATTCTCCTTCTTCACGCGCATGATGCCGAGCAGGATGTCGTCGTGCATGTCGCGGACGCGCTTCAGCGCTTTTTCCACCGGTGGCCGATCGTCAAAAGGAAGCGTCGTGCGCAAATCCTCCAACTTGCGCAGGAAGCCACGCATCAGAATTTCCGACTCTTTGAATCCCGCGGGCTTCGAACGCGGATCGCGCTTGGTGGAAAACAAATCGTCGTAGGCGTGCTCGGCCAGCGAGAGCATGTCTTTCAAACTGGTCTCGCCTTTTTCAAATTCATTATCGTTGTACAGCTTGCAAGTTTGATCGAGCACCATGTCGGCGAGACGAATTTCCAGGCGCGCGCGCTGCACCGGATCGTGCTCGGCGGCGATGCGGGCGCGCAGTTTTTCCGGCGACTCGTCGTTGCGGCTGGCCGGCAACAGCGTGGTGGACGCGATCGCCCAGAAGATTGGAACGACTAACGCCGCGCGTTTCATTGCGGCACCTTCTTTCCCTTTTTCCCCAGCACGATCGTCAGCGCCTTCACGCGCTGCCGCGCTTGAAACTCATGATCGGGATACTTGCCGTTGGCGATCGCCAGGAACCGACGATAACTCACGAGCGCGCCCTCCGCTGCCCCCAGTTTATCCAAACTGATGGCTTGGAGAAAGGTACTCCATGGTGTTTCCTTCACGTCGTCGGCGGCCTTGCGCATGCGGTCGAGCACGGCGACCGTTTGCTGATACTGCTCCTGAAGGTACATCGCGTTGGCCAGCTCGACGTAGGCGTCGGGTACTTTCGGTTGCAACTGGATGGCGTGTGCGAGCACCGCTTCCGCCGTTTTGTACTCGCGCTTTAGATTGAGCATCTCGCCGGCCAGGAGTTCGACCTCGTAGTCGTTGGGATTGTTGTGGCGCAAGCGTGCGAGGCGGGGAAGCGCCAGGTCGGCTTTTTTCGCCGCGGAATAGGTGCGCGCCAAGTTCCAATCGTCTTCGTCGGACGGCGCGATTTTGGCGGCTTCCTCAAACTCGGGCGCCGCGAGATCCATCTTGCCTTGCTCGAAATAGATTTGTCCGATGCGGCGATGTGCGGGCGCGAAGTTGGGATTCGCAGCCAGATATCCGCGATACGCTTCGACGGCGCGATCGGCGTGTTTATCGAGCTCAAACGCACGCGCCAGATCGAGCCGTTCGTTGCCCGCGGGATTCAGTTCAATCGCGTGCGCCAACTGCTGCTCGGCGAGCGCGTAGTTCTTTTCTTGAATCGCGAGACGCCCGCTGGCCGCGAGCGTAAGCGGCGCGTTCGCGTCGATGGTGAGCGATTTGTCGTAGTAGACGCGGGCCTGCGCGAGATCGCCGGTGGCTTCGAGCGCCGATCCGTAGAGCGCCAGCGCGCGGGCGTGGTCCGGCTTCAACTCGACGGCCGCCGCCAGGTGCGGCAACGCGTCTTTCGTGCGACCCATGCTGTTGAGGAGCGCGGCGAGATTCAGTTGCGCGGGAAAGAGTTTGGGATCGATGGCCAGCGCCTTGTTGTACGCTTCTTCCGCTTTCGCTTTGTCGCCCAGCGCAGTTGAGGCGAACGCGAGATCGAACCACGCGGCGGAATCATCCGGCGTGGCGGCGACGTACGGCGTGAGAATGTCGGCCGCGGCGCGATAATCCTTGGCGTCGAGCGCTTTTTCGGCGCGCTCCATAGGGGAGGGTTCGGCGGGCTTGGGTGCTTCCTGCTTGGCGGGCGCGGGAGGCTTCTTCGTCTGGGCCGGAATCGGCAATGTGAGCAGCAGAACGGCGGCCAGTGGCAGGCATGCCATAAGTTCGATTATAGCTGAGTGGTTCTTTCACCGCAGAGACGCAGAGACGCAGAGACGCAGAGAAAACCGGAAACCATTTCTTGGTTTTCTCCGCGTCTCTGCGTTCTCTGCGTTAAGAAAACCGTCGGACCTACCTACATCGCCTCGGGAACTTCGATACCCAGCCAATCGAGGGCTTGCGCCAACTGCTGGCGAACGTATCCGGCGAGCCACAACAGGAACGCGCGTTTCGCTGGGTCTTCTTCGCTCAAAATGTGATGGTGATGATAGAACGTGTTGAACTTCTGCGCGAGTTCAAACGCGTATTTCGCCAGCACTGCCGGTTCGCTCGACTGCAGAGCTTGATTCGCGGTGGCGAGCGTTTGCGAGGCCAGCACGAGAAGCTGCCACAATTCGTTGTCGGCCAGCGCTTCAGTTGAGGACGGCGCCGCGGACTCGCCGGCTTTGCGCAAAATATTGGCGGCGCGCACGGCCGCGTATTGGCAATACGGTCCGGTCTCGCCGTCGAAGCTGAGCGCTTCGGCAAAATCGAAAGCGATCACCGTGTTGCGCGTGAATTTCAGAAGGAAAAAACGCAACGCGCTGGTGGCGATCTGCCGCGCGATCTTCCGTTGAAACTCTGGGTCGCGATCGGCGTGGCGCGACACCACTTCGGCGAGCGCGCGCTCGTTGAGGGTGTCGATTAGATCGTCGGCTTTCACACCGAGACCTTTGCGGCCGGACACTTCGATATACGGGCGCTTGGCGTCGTCTTCGGAAAGCTCGATTCCCAGGTCTTTGCAGCAGCGCGGCGAGAGCGCTACAACTTCATAGGAGAAATGCACGGAATTCGCGGCTTGCTCGTTGTAGCCGAGCGCGCGCAGGCCCATCACCACGATATTCTGCAAGTAGGATTGTCGCGAGTCGATCACGTTGTAGACGCGCGCCGCGCCGCCGAAGTCGTGCGATTCGCCTTCGGTCGCGCTCATCCACAACACGCGGCCATCGGGATACGTTTGGAACGGCGTATAACGGAAGCTGCGCCCGAGCAATCCGAATTTCCAAAGCTGATACGCGATGTCCTTACCGACGTACGTGACGGTTCCGTTGGAGCGGACGATGACTTTGTTGGCGTCGGCATCGTCGGCAGATTCGGCCGCTTCCGCGCCCGAAGAATCCGCACGCATGACCCAGCAACCCTTGTTCTTACCTTCGGTCTCGAAGTAAATCGCGCCGCGTTCTTTCAGTTGCTGGAAGGCTTGCTCCCAGAATTTCAGGTGAAGGATTTCGCTTTCGCGCGGCAGCAGGTCGTACTCCACGCCGATTCGCGCCATCGTTTTTAGATGCGCGCGAACAATCGCACGCGCCACCACTTCGCCGAGTCGCGCGGTGTCGCCCTCGCCATGCTCGATCTTCTGGAGCGCCGCACCGCGCAAGTCCGCGGCGCGGGCTTTGTCTTCGTCGAAGTATTTCGAAACGCGCGCGTACAAATCCCAGCAGTAGTAATCGAGACGCACGTTGTGATCGGTGATCAGCGCCTCGACGTCCGCCGCGTTCTTGTGTTCCAGATGTTCAAAGCCCACAACCACGTCGCCGACCTGCACGCCGGTGTTGTCAATGTAATTCTGTACTTCCACACGCGACCCCACGCCGCGGAGGATGCGCACGAATGTGTCGCCGAGCGCCGCGTTCCGCAGGTGGCCGATGTGCGCCGCCTTGTTGGGATTGATATTGGTGTGTTCGACGATGATTTTTCCCGCGGGAACAGCGTCCGGTGTCGAATCGGAAGATCCCGAGAGCAGATCGGCGGCGTACGCCGAGCGGTGGAAGAAAACGTTCAGGTATCCCGCACCGGCGGCTTCGAGTTTCGCGACGCCCGGCACGGGCGGCAATTTCGCGGCCACTTCTTCGGCGATCTTACGCGGCGGCCGGCGCAAGGTCTTCGCCAGTTCGAACGCGAACGTCAAGGCGAGGTCGCCGAACTCGGGTCGCGGCGGCTGCTCCACGACGATGCGCGGCTCGGCGCTGTATTCAGTCTTCAGGAATGCGCGTACCGCGTCGCGGACGCGGGATTGATAGCTTAGGAACATATTCGTAAGTGTCTAACCTATCACGAAGCCAGCCGGAAAATCGTGACCCATACACCCATATTGCAGCACCCATAGATATGGTATCCTGTCGTTATGAAGACGACAGTCGAGATGCCCGACGCTTTGCTTCGCGATACCAAGCGATATGCCCGGGAGCATGATCTTACACTCCGCCAGGTGCTGGAGCGCTCGGTCCGGGAATTTCTGGCGAAGGAAAAGGCTCCGCGCAAACCGTTTCGGCTGAAGGACGGCTCGTTTAAGGGCGGCGGATTGCTGATCGATTATACCTGGCCGAACGTTAGCGCATTGATCTACGAAGGCCGCGGCGAGCCCACCCGTGAGGATTTAGAGCGAGGTTCTCGTTGACCGGCGTCGATACGAACATTCTGGTGTACGCGCACCTCCACGAGACGCCTTGGCATCACGCAGCATTTCGGTGCATGCAATCGCTGGCGGAAAGCTCGGCGCCATGGGCAATTCCGTGGCCGTGCGTGCATGAGTTCCTGTCGGTGGTCACGAGTCCGCGGATTTACAAGACGCCATCGCCCCTTTCGGTAGCGATTGGTCAGATCGACCTCTGGCTCGAGTGTCCCACCATGTCGATCATTGGAGAGACGGAAGCGCATTGGAGCACACTGACCCAATTGCTGATTGCTGGCAAGATAGCCGGCCCGATGGTGCATGACGCACGAATCATGGCTATCTGCAAACAGCACGGCGTGACCACGTTTTGGTCGGCGGATCGCGACTTCTCGCGGTTTACCGGCGTGAAGATCGTGAATCCATTGCACGGCTAGCCGGAAGCATATTCTTAAGGGTAAGAGCGACTAGAACTTATGAATCGGCAGCTTGCGCGTTAGGTTCGGTTCAGCTTGCCACACTCTAGTGGGCAAGATATTCTGGAACGCGTGTCGTCTCATCGCCGATTCAATCCGCTGACCCGCGAATGGGTACTGGTGTCGCCGGGCCGCGATCAACGGCCGTGGAGCGGACAGGTCGAGAAAATCACGGCCGCCGCCGCGCAATCGTATGATCCGGCGTGCTACTTGTGTCCCGGCAACAGCCGGGCGGGCGGCGCGCGGAATTCCGCCTACACGGGAACGTTTGTCTTCGACAATGATTTTGCAGCTCTCCGGCCGGAAGCCGGCGCCGGCGAACCCTTTGAGCATGAGTTGCTGCAATCACAGCCGGAGCGCGGCATTTGCCGCGTGGTTTGCTTCTCACCGCGCCACGACCTGACGATTTCCCGCATGTCCGCCGACGCGGTGCGCGGCGTGGTCGACACGTGGGCGTCGCAGTACACCGATTTGCGCGCGCGCGACTTCGTCCGCTGGGTGCAAATCTTCGAGAATCGCGGCGAAATGATGGGATGCAGCAATCCGCATCCGCATGGGCAAATCTGGGCTACGTCCGAGTTGCCGAACGAAGCGGTGAAGGAACTCGCCGCGTTTGAGAATCGCTCGACTTGTGTGTTGTGCGAGTACGCCGCACTGGAAGCACGCCGGCGCGAGCGCATCGTTTGCGAAAACACGGGTTTCTTGGCGCTCGTGCCGTATTGGGCCGTGTGGCCGTTCGAGATCCTGGTGATCGCGCGGCGACACGTGGCGGATCTTGAGTCGTTCGGCGAGAACGAGCGCGGCGATCTCGCCGGCATCATGCTGGAAATCACGCGACGCTACGACGCGCTGTTCGGCACACCGTTCCCGTACACGATGGGATTGCATCAGTTAGCGCGGACGAAGTGGCATTTTCACGCGCACTACTATCCGCCGCTTTTGCGGTCGGCGACAGTGCGAAAATTCATGGTGGGATACGAGATGCTCGCCATGCCGCAGCGCGATTTGACGCCGGAAACCGCCGCGGCACGTTTGCGCGAGATCAAACCCGCCATATGATTCGGCCGTTCGACCAATCTGGAATCACGCGCGGCGCGGATCAAATCGCGCGCTACGACGGACTCGCGGCGTCGCTCGTGGAAATGTTGCGCGCGACCGTCGAGACGTGGGGCGATCACGAAGCCGTAGTGGAAATTGTCAGCGCGTCCGAGACGCGGCGAGTGACGTATCGCAAAATGTGGGACCTCGCGGCGCGCGTCGCCGGCGCGATCGCCGTGCCGGTGAACACGCGGTTCACCGAAGCCGAAGCTGAATACGTGATCACCGATTCGGGCAGCAAGTTTGTCTTCCAAACGGGCTCGGCGCTACCCGACGGCGCGCCTTTTGTCGACGGCCACTCGCGACACTCCGACGCGGCGGCGATTTTCTACACCTCCGGCACCACGGGATTTCCCAAGGGCGCGATCACCACACAGGAAGGTTTTCTTTCTAACGTCGAAACTTGCCGCCGCATGGTCCCGCTGCCGTTCGACGGCGAAACGCGATCGCTCGTCTCGGTGCCGCTGTTTCACGTGACCGGATGCAACAGCCAGTTTCTGGTGTGCTGCGCGGGCGGGGGTTGTACGGTGATCATGCCGAAGTTTGACGTGCAGGAATTCCTGCGGCTGATTGGCGACGAACGGATCTCGTCGCTGACGTCGGTGCCGGCGGTCTATTGGCTGGCGTTGAATCAGAAAAACTTTGCGCAGGTCGATACCAGCGGCGTTCGTTGGCTCGGATACGGCGGCGCGCCGATCGCGCCTGATCTTGTGGGCCGCATCATGGACGCGTTTCCGAATGCCCGCGTCGGCAACGGTTTTGGACTCTCGGAGACGTCGTCGGTGGCGACCTATCTCCCTCACGAACACTCCAAGTTGCGACCCGAGACGGTGGGGTTCGCCGCGCCCGTGGTCGACCTACAACTCGACGAATTCGAGAAGGGATCGGGCGAGGGCGAACTCCTGATTCGCGGACCGAACGTCGTGCCGGGATACTGGAACAAGCCGGAAGCGACGCGCGAGACCTTCGTCGACGGCTGGCTGCGCTCGGGCGACATCGCGCGCATCGACGCGGACGGCTATGTGCAGATTCTCGATCGCAAGAAGGACATGGTGAATCGCGGCGGCGAGAACGTTTACTGCTGCGAGGTGGAAAACGCGCTGGCCGCGCATCCGGCGGTCTTCGAGGTGGCGGTCCTAGGCGTGCCCGACGCGATGATGGGCGAGAAAGTCGGCGCGGTGATTGTGACGAAACCCGGCATGATAGCGGAAGTGCGCGAAATCCTCGCGTTTGCCCGCGAGCGGATTGCCGATTTCAAGATTCCGCAGTACGTCGAGATTCGCGAAGAACTGTTGCCGCGCAATCCGGGCGGCAAAATCCTCAAGAAGAAGCTTCGCGAAGACGCGAAGTGGGTGCGCGCATAGGGATCTCAAATCAGACACACTCGTCCGTGGTCAATAGGAAGCAGACGCCAACCGCTCCCCGTGCAACAGTTAGTTAGGCTGCGTAAGAGTCTCGGTACGCACGGGAGAATCGCATGACGACATCACGAGCGGTCTGCGCTGGTTTGGCGGGTCTCGCCGCCGGCGTCTTCTTGGCCTTGGCGTTTGCCCCACGATCAGGTAAACAGACTCAGGCTCTCGTAAAACAGAAAACTCGGCAGGGTTTGGACCGGCTCGGCGCCGGCGGAAAAAAAATCGGCGGGCATCTGCGCGATCTAGGCGATCAGGCCACGGAATTGACTGCCCGCGGAAAAGCGAAGATCGGCAGCGCCTTGGAAGCAGGTCGAGAGGCTTATCGAGACTCTGCCAAGGTTGGCTGAACCGAACCAAGGCTGGCCCGGCCGGAGCGATCATGAAATGAAAACCGGCCACCGCAAGATTTCGCGGAGCAGATGATCGCGGAAGGTCATGACTACGCTTCGCTCCAAGCTTGCGACCAGTTCCAGTCACCTGACGACGCTCGGCGCCACCGCCCTGGTGATCGCCACGCTCTACTTTGGCCGCCAAGTCCTGATCCCGCTTGCGTCGGCGGTCATCCTGACCTTCTTGCTGACTCCCATCGTCAGCGGTCTTGAAAAACTTCGCCTCGGCCGGGTTCTTTCGGTTTTCCTGGTCTTGCTGATTGGATTCACCGCGATCGGTTCCGTGGGTTGGTTAGCCGCGAATCAGTTAGTGGAAATCACGCGGCAACTGCCGGGGTACAAAGCCAACATCCGTGCGAAACTGGAATCGATCCGCGGTAATGCAAATGGAGATTTTACAAAAGCCGCCACTACTCTCGGAGAACTCAACAAAGAGCTGACCAAGCCGCCCGACACACCTGCGGTCCCACCGCCGACGCAGTCAATTCCCGCCCCGCCTCGCCGCCAGGCAGCCAAGAAAGAGTCGGCCGCGGACGCACCGGGTTCGCAAGACCATCCCTTCACCGTCAATGTGGCCGAGCCTCGGCTGAATATTGTTCAACAAGCGGAAACGCTCCTGGGCTCGCTGCTGGGCCCGTTCGAAACCACCGGCGTGATCGTCATTTTTACTCTCTTCATGTTGATAAAGCGAGAAGACCTGAGGGATCGCGTAATTCGCCTCACGGGACACGATCGCCTGCATAACATCACCAAGGCGCTCGACGATGGAACACAGCGCCTCAGCCGTTTTTTGCTGGTGCAGTTTGTTGTCAACGCGACTTACGGAATTCTCTTTGGTCTCGGTCTTTATTTCTTGAAAGTGCCTCACGCCCTTTTGTTCGGCGCGATGGGCGGAGTGCTGCGGTATATCCCCTATCTCGGCACGGTGATTGGTGCTGCCTTCCCCATTGCCTTGTCGATCGCCGTGTTTCCTGGTTGGAAGGAAGTAGGAATGGTGCTGGCGCTTTTCCTGGTTCTTGAACTCACGCTTGCCAACCTCGTGGAACCGATGTTGTATGGCTCCCACACTGGCGTTTCGCCGCTGGCCATTCTGGTGGCCGCCGTGTTCTGGGCAGAGTTATGGGGACCAGCGGGCCTGATCCTTTCCACACCTCTTACGCTCTGCCTGATGGTGATGGGCCGCCACGTTCTGCAATTCAAATTCTTGGAAATCGCCTTGGGTGACGAGCCGGTTCTCACACCGGAGGCTCATCTGTATCAGCGTCTCTTGGCGACGGATCACGAAGAAGTCGGCGAGATCGCGCGCACCTACCTGAAAGAACGGAAGCTGGGTGACCTCTACGACGCGGTCCTGATTCCAGCCCTTGGTTTTGCGGAGCAAGATCGCCACAACGACGTTCTCGATGCCGACAAAGAAAGGTTTATCTACGACTGCACCGACGATTTAATCGAGGAACTGAACGAACTTCCTGGCGGCGTTTCTGCCGAGGTGTCTGGCGAGGTCATTCTCTGTGTGCCTGCCCGCGATCCATCCGACGGACTGGTGGGCCGAATGTTGGCGCAGTTGTTGCAACGCTCCGGCTATCGCGCGCAAGCTCTAGCGATCGGCGCGGTGGACGACATGTTGAAGGAAGTCTCTTTGCGAGATGCACAGATCGTGTGCGTTTCGGCTCTTCCACCTTTTGCTGTTGGACAGGCTCGGTCGCTCTGCAAGCGTCTGCGCGCTTCCTACCCGGACGTGAAGGTGATGGTCGGCCTGTGGAACTACGACGGCGGGATCGTCAAGGCTCGGGAACGATTTCAAAACATCTCCATCGATTTTGTGGCGATCAGTTTGGCGGGCGCTCTGGAACGGATCCGGCGGGCCAGCGATGTTCTGATGGCCAAGGAGCTGGACGTTTGATTCTATCCGAAACCAAACAGGAATTGCTTCATAACTGTGACGTCACCCGCCATGTTGGAACGAACGCGAATGGCTTGTCCGTTCTCTTTCGCTCGCCCCAGCGGATGAGAGTGCACAGCTTGACGCTGGAAGATCCCGATACTGGGCTCTTTTTCGCTTGATTTAGAAAGCTGGCGGATCAATTCCTTTGTGCAAATTCTGCATTTGCATCGATTTTTCGAGGAATTGATTTCGTAATAGCGCACCGTCCGCACTGCCCCACCTTGCGTATCAATGCCTTGCGAAACAAATGCATTTCCAAATTGGGCTTAGCGTTTGGTTCCACGCGTGCATTCTTTTCTTTTGATCACGAAGAGAGGGGTTGAAGGATAGTCATGAATCTGAATCGAATTTCTGCATACTTCCTCGCGGCCATGATCGCGCTTGTTCTGATGGTTGCGAATGTGGCAGCGCAGCCCTCGCTCGGAACGGCCGCCAATTTCGCGGTTCTGGCCAACGCAGGAATTACCAATACCGGCCCTACCGTGGTTGTCGGCGGAAATGTTGGATCGGGTCCAACAACTCCTGCGATTACCGGTTTTACTCCCCCGGCCGGGCCGGGCGTCGTAACCCCGCCCGGGATTCTGTATCTAGCCGCTAATCCTGTTACCGCGCAAGCCAACAACGATTTGGGAACCGCCTACGCTGCGGTGGCCGCCATGGGACCGACTCAAACTTTTCCGAACGGCGACGGACAACTGAACAATCTGACTTTGGGTCCTGGCGTATATAGGATCGGGTCAGCCACGACCGCGCAACTCGCGGCAGGAATTCTCACGCTCGACGCCGGTAACGTTCCGGGTGCTGTCTTCATATTCCAGATTCCCGGCACCACTCTAATCACCGCAGGGGCGACTCATATTCTTCTCGCGCGCCAAGCTCAAGCGTGCAACGTTTTTTGGCAAGTCGGCTCGTCGGCGACTCTTGGGGCCGCATCTACTTTTGTCGGTAACATCATGGCCCATACATCCATCACGGTGGGAAATAGCGTAACCGTGGCCGGCAGACTGTTGGCCGGCGCTGTGGCGCCCAGTGGCGCAACAACACTGGACGACGACCAAGTCATAACGTCGGCTTGCGCGCCGATCCCTCCGCCGCCTCCACCGACAGCCGGGTCCATCCAGGTAGTGAAGAATGTTACCGCGGGAAGCCCAGACGCCAAATTCGCGTTTACCAGCAACTTCGGGCTCGTCGCGCAGATGACTACCGTGAATGGCTCGGCATCCAGCCCCTGGGTCATGAACCTAACTCCGGGCAGCAATTACATGGTCAGTGAAACCGCGCCTGCCGGCTGGACGCAAACCAGCGCCGTTTGCAGCAACGGAACACCTTCGGCGATCACAGTGGTGGCCGGCGTGAACACCGTTTGCACATTCACCAACAGCTTCGCCTTGCCGCCCACCACCGGATCGATCACGGTTGTGAAGAACACCGTGGGCGGGAACGGCACATTCGCGTTCGCCAGCAATTTCGGGCTGACATCTCTGACGACCAGCAGCGGAACGGCGATCCAGGCATTTAACAACCTCGCGCCAGGCGTCGCTTATAGTCTGGTCGAGACAATACCTTCCGGTTGGACTCAAACCAGCGCCGTTTGCACGAATGGGACACCCACTGCCATTGTCGTAGTGGCCGGAGCGACGACCACCTGCACCATTACGAACACCAAAGCCGCCTTACCTCCGGATTTGATCATCACCAAGAGCCACGTGGGGAACTTCACACAGGGAGATACCGGGGACAACTACATTCTCTCGGTGAGCAACATTGGTCCCGGTCCGACAGTGGGCATGGTAACGGCTACCGACACCCTTCCGGCAGGATTAACGGCCACGGCCATCGGCGGGACCGGTTGGAGTTGCACGCTGGCCACTTTATCGTGTACTCGCAGCGATGTTCTTGCGTCCGGGGCTAGCTATCCGGTGATCACCGTGACGGTCAATGTGGCCAACACGCCTTCGGCTTTCCCGCCGGTGGTGGGTCGCCCTGTATTCCAGACCGGTGACGTTTTGATTTCCATGGCCGACGGAACCGTTCAATGGTGGCGCGAGCCCTGGATGCTGATCGCAGTGCTTCCCAGCGTCACGACTGGCGAAGCCAAAGGCATGGCCTTCGACACTTCTAACAACCTGTATGTGACGCATTGGTATGCGACCGGGTTGTTGTCCGGCAACGATGTCGCGACGTTCAATCAGTACGGCGACAGCACCGCGCTTTTTGGAAGCGGCTACAATTGCAATCCGTCGTCCGTGGTATTTGATAACGGCGGCAACGCTTACGTCGGTCAGGCGGATTGCAGCAACCAAATCCTGAAGTTCGGTCCCTCGGGCAATCTGCTCGCCCAATATAGTGCTCAGGTGGAGAATCGCGGGACGTATGACATTGGTCTCGATAACAACCAATGCACGCTGTATTACACCTCGGAGGGTCAGGATGTGTTGCGCTTCAACGTCTGCACCAACACGCAGATGTCCAACTTCAACGCGGCTCCTCTTCCCGACGCGGTGGCCGGCGCTTTTGCGCTGCTTCCCGGCGGTGGAATGTTGATCGCCAACACCAGCGTGATTACCCGCCTCGACGGATCCGGCAATTTCGTTCGCATTTACGGTGGGTTCGGCAACGCTTGTTGGCTCGGCCTGGCGCTCGATCCGGACGGAATTTCGTTCTGGGCCAGCGACTGGTGCGCGTCGTCGGTAACGCGCTTTGACATCGCTACGGGGAACCTGATCGAGACCCACGTGGTCAGCCCGGTTGGATTCATGGTCAAGCGGATTGTCATCCCCAAGAACATTTTCACCATCATTGTGACAAACCTCGCGACGGTTGCGGGCGGCGGCGAGTCGAATATCAGCAACGACTCGGCGAGCGACACGACCACAATCAATCCGCCCGTTCCATCCGGCGCGCCGGCAACTAATCCGGCTGGCACGGTCAACGCCGCCAGTTATCGGCCGACCGTAGCCGCCGGCAGCGTCGCATCGGTCTTCGGGAAGAACCTTTCGGTCGGGACGACGGCGGCGAGCACTGTGCCTCTGCCCATGGCGCTGGCGTCAGCCAGTATGCAAATCGGGGGTCAAGCTGCGCCTATCTTTTACGCTTCACCCAGCCAAGTGAATGTGCAGATCCCTTGGGCACTCGCGGGACGGTCACAGTCAGGAGTCACTGCAACGGTGGGAACCATGAGTTCCAACAAGGAACCGATGAGCATCGCACCATTTGCTCCCGGCATCTTCACGCTCAACATAGCGGGTTCCACCCAGGGCGCGATTCTGCTGGCCAACACCTTGCTGTTTGCCGCGCCTCAAAGCGTCTCTGGTAGTCAGCCAGTGAGCCCAGGCCAAGTCATCTCGATTTATTGTACGGGTCTGGGAGCGGTTTCCAACCAACCGGCCACCGGCACGGCCGCTCAAGGCAATCCGCTGTCGTACACTCCGACAACGCCGCTTGTGACCATTGGGGGACTGGCGGCCCAAGTGAGTTTCTCGGGGCTGGCTCCCGGGTTCGTGGGTCTCTATCAGGTGAATGTCCAGGTGCCGCCCGGCACGCCGGCGGGTTCCGCTGTGCCGGTCATTCTCACCATCGGCGGGGTCACTTCGAATACGGTTACGATCGCCGTGCAATAGTCCAAAATCCGATACACGAGGGTTTGTACCATCTTCGACGCCTTCAAGAAATCCGACCGGCCCAATAGCGGCATTATCGCGACTCTGGTGTGTTTCCATTTGGCGGCGCTGGCGGCACTTCTTCACTTTCACCGGTGGGATATCGCCGCCGCCGCGGCGCTCTATTGGGTAATGGACCCCGAATTGCTTGTCTCTAGATGTGAAGTCGAGGAAAGTCAAGATCGCGGCCAGCGTGGTGATCTTCGGCCTTGCTGTGGCCCTAGCACCCCCCGCCGTATCTGTCTTTCTCAGCTTGGTTGCGTTATGGGGAGGGCTATGGATCGGAACGCGCTGGGCAATCCAGCGCTACAAACGACCGAAGTTACCGCAACCGGCCCGTTCTGTTTCAGAAATCGCATCAATCGATTATTTTCGTCGCATTCCGAAGCTACCTCTAGAGAATTGGGTGTGCACGGCGCTGACTTCCCGCGGCTTCCACTTGCTCGGAGATCCCGTTCTCGGGCGTGCGCCGGTTCAGGGGTATGCGTGACTCAATGGAAAAAAAGCCGTGGTGGTCATGCGGCTGGAGCGCGCCCTGAAAGAGGAAGACCTGGCAAGTATTTACCAGCTCAAGAACAAATGCAGGGCGGAACTCGCCATTATATTCTCGCCATTTGCGGACGCTCCCCCCAGCTGTTACCCAGGTCTTGAGGTTCTGACAGGCCAAGCGTTTCTCACGTGGATGATGTATTGACTTCGGTAAAACCTATCAACGTTGGCGGCCTACGGCTCAGCAAATGTAGTTGCGGATCTCCGCAGATCGAGTCGGTAAGCCGCAGTGGAGAGCCACTGCTGATTTGCTCTCGTTATCCAAACTGCAAAGAAATTACCAACCCTGGCTCGTCACATGCCGTTTTGGCAAGTGCATAGGGAATGCCTGCAATATCTGCAGTTAGCATTGCACAATTTGCCTTATTGCGTGGCATACGCAGAGGCAACCATGGACTGTAAACCGATAGACCCACCGTTCCTCGCGTCCGGATGGGTTCCCCAGGGCGGCCTCTGTGGCCCTTGTCATGCTCTCACACGTAGTGATGAACCGCTCGGTGCCCGCGAAAATAGAGACAGCTCTCGAAGGCAAGCGCCAGCCTCGTCTTGGGTGGGCGGGGACGCGCTCCCGGGGAGTATCGCTGCTGGAGATACTGTTCGTGGTGGCGGCGACATTGGTTCTGAGCGCCATTTCCGCTCCGAAGGTGCTCACGATCCGGAAGAGCCTGATGTCCCAGCCGGTGGCAATGCCCTTCGGTGTAGGGGTCTTTCGCTTCAATGCCGAGAGCCAGACTGAATAGGACGGTTTCGGCGTGCTCCAGTTCGTCGGTGACGTGCTTGATTCTCAGAAGAAACTTGACTCTCGCGATCAGCTCTTCCTTCTTGATCGGCTTGCAAAGGAAATCATCCGCTCCGCACTCAATTCCCTGGACGCGGTCGTCCGTGTTGCTCAGACCCGTGATTAAGACGACCGGCAGCAACCGCGTCTGTGCGGTGCTCTTGATCTGACGGCATACGCTGAAGCCGGTGCGTCGCGGCATCAACACATCGACCAAGGCGATGTCAATGGGGCCGGTGGCCAGCAGTTCCAAGGCTTCTTCGCCGTCCGCGGCTAAGACCACTCGATATCCCTCGTTCCGAAGGAGGAGGGCATACATCTCGCGGTTTTCTTGCATGTCGTCGGCGCGTCACCTCGAATACTGTTACGATCGCCGTGCAATAGCGCGGCATCCGCTATTACACAACCGTTACGCGATTCGTTTGCCGGTCCTGCTAGCATGAATACGTGAGGCCTTCTAACGCTCTCGACGCTTTTAAGAAATCCGACCGGCGCAACGCCGGCATTATCGTTACGCTGGTTGGTTTCCATTTGGCGGCACTGGCGGCGCTTTTAAATTTTCACTGGTGGGATATCGCCGTCGCCGGGGCGCTCTATTGGGTGGCGATGAGTTGGGGCATCGGCATGTGTTATCACCGCTTGCTGACGCACCGGGGATTCAAGACATCGAAGGCCTTCGAGTACTTCCTTGCCGTGTGCGGAACCCTGGCACTGGAAGGCGGGCCGATCTCGTGGGTGGCAACGCATCGCGTTCATCACCAGTTCGCGGACAAAGAGGGCGATCCCCACACGCCGAACGACGGCCGTTGGTGGTCGCACGCCGGCTGGGTGATGACCGGCAATGCCAATCACTGTGATACGCAACTGATGAAGCGGTTCTGCCCGGACTTGGCCAGTGATCGCTTCTACCTTTTGCTGAACACCTACCATTGGGCGCCCACCGTGATTTTAGGATTGGTGCTGCTGGCGTTCGGTGGATGGTCGATGGTCCTGTGGGGACTGGGAGTCCGCGTCGTGCTGGGATGGCATGGCACGTGGTTTGTGAACTCCGCGACGCACATGTGGGGCAGCCGGCGTTTCCCGACTCACGACGATTCCCGCAACAGTTTTTGGGTCGCGCTGCTGACCTTCGGTGAAGGATGGCACAACAACCACCATGCGCATCCAGTGTCGGCACGACATGGATTGGCATGGTACGAACTCGATCTAACCTGGGTGCAGATTCGCTGTTTCGAAATCCTGGGATTGATCCGAGATCCTTACGTTCCGCACTGGCGCTGTTCCTGACAACGTGGGAGTATCGCGGCAAGTTCTGCGTGGAATAACGCAACGGTAGGGCCAAATGCCGCAGCCGCGGTGTCGAAACGTCGCCGCGACGGCCAAAACCGTACATTGATTGGACATTCTGAGGGAATTCTCCTCTGGTCCCCGGCGTGCAACACAGAATCGCCGAGGCTTGCGTGAAGGACTCAGAACACCTCATCCGGTTAGCCGCTGTGTTCGCAGGCGGTCTGCTATTTTTTGTTGTCATCCGCAGCTTTTTTGTTCCCTCCTCATTCGGTTTATACGGACACTATCGCGCCGACGCCATCAAGGATGTGGCCGCGCTGCAGGTGGTCCACGCCGGTCACGAGGCGTGCGAGGGTTGCCATAGCGATGTGGCGGACCTGAAAAACAAAGGGAAGCACGCACACGTGAATTGCGAAGCGTGTCATGGGCCGCAAGGGCAACACGCCAATGATCCGATGTCGGTGAAGCCGCCGCTGCCCGATCCGGCCAAGTTGTGCGTCACGTGTCACGAGGCGAATGCCGCTAAGCCGCGCAGTTTTCCGCAGATCGTGGCGAAAGATCACGCCGGCGACGTTGCCTGCAACACCTGCCACGTTCCGCACAATCCTCGGATCGGCGATGCGCCGGCGCCCGCGCATTCGGAGGTCAAAAAGTGATCACCCGAAGAAAAATGCTCATGCTGACCGGCGCGGCCGCTTTGGCATGGGACTCCGTGCTGGCGGGCACGCCGGAGAATGCGCCCAACTATCGCATGACCGATCACTGGTGGGGCATGTTGATCGATATCACCAAGTGCATCGGATGCGGCAATTGCGTCCGCGCTTGCGCCAAGGAGAATAACGTGCCGGAAGGTTTCTTCCGCACTTGGGTGGAACGCTACGAAGTGCCCGATTGGGAGATTCAAGATCCCCGCGTCGATTCGCCCAACGGAGGCAAGGACGGTTTTCCGCCGTCGAAATCCGGGACCACGGTGAAGTCGTTCTTCGTACCGAAACTTTGCAATCACTGCGCAGACTCGCCGTGCGTGCAGGTGTGTCCGGTGGGCGCGACCTTTGTGAGTCCCGACGGCGTGGTGTTGGTGGATGAGAAATATTGCCTGGGCTGCCGCTACTGCATTCAGGCGTGTCCCTACGGTTGCCGCTTCCTGCATCCCGAGCGCGAGACGGCCCAGAAGTGTACGCTTTGTTATCACCGCATCACCAAGGGCCTGACCACGGCGTGCTGCGAGGAATGTCCCACCGGAGCGCGGCAGCTCGCCGATCTGAAGAATCCCGCCGATCCCATTCACGAATTCTTGCGGACTCACTCGGTGCAGATTTTGAAGCCGCAAATGGCCACCGGCTCCAAGGGTTTTTATTACGGATTGGATGGCTCGGTGCGCTAGCGAGGAACACGATGCAAATTCCAGTTGACGGCTTCATGTATCCGAACGAAATCGAGCTGCAGTGGAGCGTGCTGATCGTGCTCTATCCGTTTCTCACGGGCTTGGTGGCCGGGGCTTTTATTTTGGCGTCGCTCGAACGCGTCTTTCGCGTGGAAGAAGTAAAGCCAACGTACCGGCTGGCGTTGCTGACGGCGCTCGCGTTCCTGTTGGTGGCTCCGCTGCCGTTGCAACTGCACTTGGGGCATCCCGAGCGGTCGTTCGAAATGTACCTGACGCCGCACCGCTCCTCGGCGATGGCCATGTTCGGATTCGTTTATCTGTGGTACTTGATGGCAGTGCTGTTGCTGGAAATTTGGCTCGACTATCGCAAAGACATCGTGGTGATGGCGCGCGCAAATTCCGGTTGGAAAAAGCGACTGTATCGCGTGTTGGCGCTGGGTTCGGACAACATCAGTGAAGCGGCGTTGGCGGTGGACAATCACGCCGGTTGGATCGTCACCGTGGTTGGCATTCCCTCGGCATTCCTGCTGCATGGTTACGTAGGATTTATTTTCGGTTCGGTCAAGGCGAATCCCTGGTGGTCCACGCCGCTGATGCCGGTGGTGTTTCTGTTCTCGGCGATCGTTTCCGGAATCGCCGCAGTGATGCTGTTGTACATGTTTACGGGAAGCCGCCGCCACCGCTTGGACACGCGCTGCGTGGACACCATCGCACGCTATCTTTTTTACGCCTTCATCATCGACTTCAGCCTGGAGATGCTCGACCTGATCCACCGGATCTATGAAGCCGACGAATCGTTTCGCAGTCTCGACTTCATGGTGCATTCGCGGCTCTACACGTCGCACGTGGTGATCCAGATTCTGTGCGGCACCGTGCTGCCCATCGGCTTGCTGGCCTTGACGCAGGTGTTACACCTCAGCGAAAAAGTCCGCCTGCGCACGTACGCGGTGGCCGGCGTGCTGACGCTGATCGGCATCTTTGCGATGCGTTGGAACGTGGTGATCGGCGGCCAGCTTTTTTCGAAGAGCTTTCTTGGATACACCACCTACAAGATGGGTTTCGCCACGCGCGAAGGGTTGCTGACGGCGATTGTATTGGTGCTCATGCCGCTGGGAATTCTTTGGGGATTGATCAAGCTGCTGCCGCCGTGGTCGGACGACGAATCTCTCCCGGTCTAACTACAAAACAATCGAGGGATGGAAGAATCCCATGTCGGCGCGATCGGCCATGGCGATTAGTTTGCCTTCATGTGATAGCACTTTGATCACCGGCGAGTTCATCGGCGGCACGGTGCGAAAGTCTCGGCCGCTCAAGACCGCGGGCACAACCATCGGCGGAACTTTGTAGCAGGGAATTTCCGGCAGCATTTTTTCCGCCGGCACCAGCGCTTCGGCCACACGATTCTCCGCCACCAACTCCGCGAGACGCTCGAGCGTCACGGCCTGCTCGTCAAGAAACTCGCCCGACGCCGTACGCCGCAGTTCGTCGACGTGGGCGCCGCATCCGGCGCGGCGTCCCAGGTCGTGCACCAGCGACCGCACGTACGTGCCACCCGAACAATGCACGCGGAAACGCGCGAACGGCGCATCGAAGTCGAGGATCGTGAATTCCATCACGTGGACGCTCGATGGCGGAAGATCCACGTCCATTTTCTTGCGCGCCAGCTTGTACGCTTCCACGCCGCCGATTTTTTTCGCGGACACAGGCGGCGGCACTTGTTGCAACGCGCCGGTGAATTCGCGGCAAATCAACTCCAGCTCGGCGCGATCGGGCAGGTCATCGGTTATTTCGCCGATGCATGCGCCGGAGCGATCGTACGAGTCCGTCGCGAAGCCAAGGCGCATGCGTCCTTCGTAGACTTTGTCGCGGCCGCGAAAAAACTGCGCCAGACGCGTCGCGCGGCCGACGACGAGCGGCAACACGCCCGTCGCCAGAGGATCGAGCGTGCCCAGGTGACCGATGCGCTTTAATCCCAGGATTCGGCGTGTGCGTGCCACGACGTCGTGGGAGGTGCAACCGGCGGGCTTGTCGATAACGAGGACGCCGTCCATTAGCAGGAAGGAAGAGAACGCAAGGCAAAAGGCAAAAGGCAAAAGTCAAAAGGCAAAAGGAAGGTAGGAAGGCGTCGTTTTTTGATACGCGATCGTTCGAACCGTTGCCCTTTGCCTTGGTTTTCTCTCATTTTTTGTTGATCCGTTTCAGAAGCTCATCCACCCGCGCGCTATTCGCTTCCCCGCGATCGATCTCAAACGAAAGCTCTGGCGTGTGCCGCAAGGAAAGTTCCTCCGCCAGCGCGTGGCGCAAGAAATACGCCGCGGCGACCAAGCCTTTCATCGTGGAATGCTCTTCTTCCTCGCCGCCCAGCACGTTGACGAACACACGCGCGCTCCGGCCGTCGGGCGCCAGGCGCACTTCAGTGACGGTGGCCGAGCCGATTCGCGGATCGCGCAATTCGCTTTCGATCAGGCGGCTCAGTTCCACTCGCAATTCTTCGGCTAATCGTTCGCTGCGATGTGACCTCATGCTGTAAGTCCTACGCTGTAAATCCTACGCTGTAAATCCTAGAGTTCCATTAGCTCAATGGTGGAATTTACCATGCCGCCGGCTTCTTCGGTCAGTGTCTCCGCTTCGCGCTGCGCGCCTTCCAGGACCTGCCGCAAATTCGTTTCACTCGACGAAATCGACGTGACGCCGAGGGTCGCGCGCTGCCATACGTCCTGATGATCGAGTTCGGAAACGGCCACGTTGAAGCGCTGCCGCAGGCGGTCTTTCACGCGCGAAAGCGTGTGGCGCTTGTCCTTGAGCGAATGCGCGTAAGGCAATTGCAGATCGAGCGTCAGTAGTCCGATGGACGGCATGGCGCAAAAAAGTCCTGAGTCCTGAGTCCTGAGTGCTGAGTGGAAAACTCAGGACTCAGCACTCAGCACTCAGAACTACGAAGTTAAAGTTGCTTGCACTTTTTCGATGGTGTACGCTTCGATCACGTCGCCCGGTTTCAGGTCGCTGTAATTGCTGAGCGTGACGCCGCACTCAAAGCCGGAGCGCACTTCGCTGGCGTCGTCCTTGAAACGCCGCAGCGAGGAAATTTTTCCGGTGTACACGACCGCGCCGTCGCGGACCAGCCGCGCGTCGGAGTTGCGCGTGAGCTTGCCTTCGGAAACGAAGCAGCCCGCTACCGCGCCCACCTTCGAGATGCGGAAGGTTTGGCGAACGTCGGCGCGTCCCATGTGGACTTCTTTCACCGTCGGTTCCAGCAGTCCCGTGAGCGCCTTGGTGACTTCTTCGGTCACCGTATAGATGATCGTGTGCAGGCGGATGTCGACCTTTTCGTGCTCCGCCAGTTCCTGCGCCTTGCGCTCGGGACGCACGTTGAAGCCGATGATCACGGCGTTCGAGGCCATCGCCAGCACCACGTCCGATTCCGAGATCGCACCGACGCCGGCGCGAATAATCTTCACCTTCACCTTGTCCGATGGGATCTTTTGCAGCGCTTCGGCCAACACTTCGGCCGAACCTTGCACGTCTGCCTTCAGCACCAATGGCAGTTCGCGCATCTGGCCGCTCTTCAATTGTTCGTGCAATTGTTCGAGCGTCACGCGCGACGACGCCGCGAGTTGCTGCTCGCGTAGACGCTGTTCGCGATAGAGCGCGGTTTGCTTGGCCTTGATGATGTCGGTGATCACTTGGAACTGATCGCCGGCCTGCGGAACGCTGGAGAGACCGAGCACTTCCACCGGCGTCGCGGGGCCTGCTTCCTCCACCACGCGCCCGCGATCGTCCATCAAGGCGCGGACCTTCGCAAACACCGGGCCAACGATGAACGGATCGCCGACGTGCAGCGTGCCGTTTTGCACCAGCACCGTGGCGACCGGACCGCGGCCGCGATCGAGTTTCGCTTCCAGCACCGTGCCCGAGGCTGGACGTTTCGGATTCGCCTTGAGGTCCTGAATGTCGGCGACGAGCAAAATCATTTCCAGAAGCAGTTCGATGTTCTTATGCTGCTTGGCGGAAACTTCCACAGTGACGGTCTGCCCGCCCCACTCTTCCGACATCAATCCGCGATCGGCGAGTTGCTTTTTCACCCGCTCGGGCATCGCGCCTTCTTTGTCGATCTTGTTCACCGCCACGATGATGGGCACCTTTGCGGCCCGCGCGTGATCGATGGCTTCGACCGTCTGCGGCATCACGCCGTCGTCGGCCGCGACCACAAGAACCACAATGTCGGTGACCTTCGCGCCACGCGCGCGCATGCGCGTGAACGCCTCGTGACCCGGTGTATCGATGAAGGCGATCCGGCGGTTGTTGATTTCCACCGAATATGCACCGATATGCTGCGTGATTCCGCCGGCTTCCGACGCCGTCACGTTGGTGGAGCGGATGGCATCGAGGAGCGACGTTTTTCCGTGATCGACGTGGCCCATGATGGTGACCACGGGGGCCCGCTTGACGAGATCGGCGGCGTTTTCGGTCTCGGTTGTTTCGGTGACTTCCTGTTCCTCGAAGGTCACCACGCTGGCTTCCGCACCAAAGTGCTTGGCGATGTCGATGGCCACCGTATTGTCCAGCGCCTGGTTGATGTTGGCCATAATGCCGCGGCGCAGCAGCATCATCTGGATCAAGTCCTTGGCCTTTTCGCCGAGTTTTTCGGCGAGTTCCTTCACCGTGACTCCTTCAGTGATGGTGATCGTGCGATTGATTTCGCGCGGAGCCATGGCGGCGACCGGTTCGCGGACCGGGCCACCGCGGCGTCCTTGCGGACGTTCCTTATCGCGCGTTTGCTGCGCGGCCGGACGCGGGCGTCCCCGCGACGGTCCAGGGGGCAGCGGTGCGCCGGGCGGCGGCGCCAACACGGGTCCACCGGGACCCACCGGGCGGGCGCGTGTGGGATGCATCGGGCGACGCTCGTAGGGCCGCGCGCCGGGCGCTCCCGACGGTGGTCCACCGGGACGCGAGAATCCCGGGCGTGCGCCGGGTGCGGCGGATCCTCCTGGGCGACCTCCGGGTGCGGACGATGGTCCACCGGGGCGCTGATAAATCGGACGACTACCGGGTCGCGCGGCGCCGGGCGCCGCGGAAACAGGCGCAGGTCGCGGTTGATTCAGATGCGGAACTTGATCGGGCCGGCGAATGATCGTGCCGGGCGGAACGGTGCCGCGCGCGGGCACGCCTTGGACCAGCGACGGCCGGCCGGCGAAACGATCGGGCGACATCGGCGGACGGCGCAACGGATTTCCAGGTGTTCCAGGTACAGCGGGTGGCGCAGGCGGAGCCGTCGGCGGTTCCACCACAACTTCCGGCGCGGCCTGCGGGGGCGGAACCGGGGCCGGTGGAGGCGTCACGGGTGCGACGGGAGCTGCTTCTTTGGGCGGCGCGCTAGGAGGCGCGGCCGGTGTGGGCGCAGTTGGAGGCGCGGGAGCGGCGGCGCTGCGCATCGGGGGACGCAATACGGCGCGACCACCGGGGCGTGCTCCCGGAGGAACAAGCGCACGCGCGGGTGCGGCGGAGGCCGGCGGCGCGGGGGCCGCGGCCACTGGCGTCGCAGGTTTTTCGGCTACGCGGGGAGATGGAGGCGGCGCAGGTGCGGGTTCCTCAACTACAGGTTCGGGCTCGTGCGTTTCCTCTGGAACCTCAACGGGCTCTTCGTGCCGCGCGGCGCGTTTGGACGTCGCGCCTCGACGCGCTTTCTCGCCCGCGAAATGAGCCTTGACCTTGGCGATCTGGTCCTCTTCGAGCGAACTGGAGTGCGAGCGTTTGCCCTCCACGCCAATTTCGGCGAGGTAATCGAGAACTTCTTTGGATTTCACTTCCAGTTCTCGTGCGAGATCGTTGATGCGCATCACTGCGATGTTAGTTCTCCTTACTTGACTCTGCTTCGCGACTTAACTCTGCTTCGCGACCTGACTCTGCTTCGCGGCCTTCTTCGGCTTGCTTTGCTTCGTGCGATTCAGCTTTTGGCGATTCGCCTTCCGGCGCGGAGGCGACCGAGTTCTCCGGCTCAACGGCTGCCGCCGCTTCGCCAGTCGCCGGTGCCGGCTCGCTTACCTCGGCAACCGCTTCCGCCTTGCTCTCGGTTGTTTCGCTTGCTTCTGCGCTGGGACTTTCGGCATCGGCCGCGGCCCCACCCTCACCGCCGCCTTCCCAGTAATTCTGCACTGCCGCGCTGATCTTTTCCACCATTTTCGGCCCGACACCGGGGATATTCTCGAGCTCGTCGCCGGTCATTTCGCCGAGGCGCTCGATGGACGTGACGCCCGCCGCCGTCAATTTCTCGCGCAAACTGTCGGTGATGTCCTTCAACTCCGAGAGCGGCGTGCCGGAGTCGACCAACTGCGACATCTGCTGCTCCACTTCCTGGCGTTTTTCTTCCTCGCTCTTGATGTCGATCTTCCAGCCCATCAATTTCGCGGCGAGCCGCACGTTTTGACCCTTCTTGCCGATGGCCAGCGACAACTGCGTGTCGTCGACGATCACTTCCAGGTGCTTCGATGGCGCGTCGAGCACGGTGACGCGGCTGATTTTCGCGGGACTCAACGCGTGCGTGGCGAACACCACGGCGTCTTCGCTGAATTCCACAATGTCGATCTTTTCCCCGCGCAATTCGCGGCGGATCGACTCCACACGCATTCCCTTCAACCCGACGCACGCGCCCACGCAATCCACATCGCGATCGCGCGACAGCACGGCGATCTTGGTACGTTCACCGGCTTCACGGGCGCACGCTTTGATAACGACCGTCGAATCGTAAATTTCCGGCACTTCCATCTCGAACAAGCGCGTGACCAACGTGGCGTCGGCGCGCGAGACGATCACTTGCGGTCCCTTGGCGGCTTTGTCGACCTTGAGGATCACCACGCGCACACGCTCGCCCAATTCGAAGCTTTCCAAGCGCGATTGTTCCTTGCGCGGCAGGCGGCCTTCGGTCTTTCCCAGGTCCACGATCAAGTCGGGACCCTCGATGCGCTTGATGGTGCAATTCACGCACTCGCCGACGCGTCCGCTGTACTCGCCGTAGACGGTGTCGCGCTCGGCTTCACGCACTTTCTGGAAAATCACTTGTTTGGCGGTCTGCGCGGCGATGCGTCCCAGAACATCGGTGGGTTTCGGGATCAACACTTCGCTATCGATTTCCGCCGAGGGGTTGTACTTGCGCGCCTCGCTCAGCGCGATCTCCTTCACCGGGTTTACCACTTCCTCGACGGCCTTTTTTACGGCGAAAATCTTCACGCCGTCTTTATCCATCTGCGCCTTCAGGTCTTCGGTCGACTTGTAGTATTTGCGCGTGGCCACCAGCATGGCGTCTTCAAGAGCGCTGACGATGATGGACGCGTCAATGCCTTTTTCGCGACTGAGCTGCTCGATAATCTGATTCAGCGTGGCTGTGGAAGACATAAGTTTTCCTTTTCAAAAGCGCACGACGCCCGATGGCGACTTGGTCCGGCCTTGCTTCGCCGCCCGGAGTCTACGGTGCGCTTACCACTCCAAAACTAACTGCGCCCGGGACACGTTCTCCAAATCCACTTGGATGGATCGAACCGCGCCGCCCTTGCCGTTCACTTCCAGCGTGACCACGCCGTCGTGAACACCGGCCAGGCGTCCGCGCAAGCTGCCTTGGCCCGCCAGTTCGGCGGCTTGGTCGCCGCCCAACGGCTCTCGCAGAACTACTTTGGCCAGCTTGCCGGTGAAGCGCTGGAAGTCGCCCGCACTCGAGAGCTTCCGTTCGGCTCCCGGCGAAGAAACCTCCAGCGTGTAGTGAAACGGAATCAAATCCTCGACGTCGAGAATTGCGCCAACCTGACGGCTGACCGTTTCGCAATCGTGATGCGTAACGCCTTCGCTTGAATTCATTTTGTCGATCACGATCCGCAACATGCCCTGCTTGCCGCCGCGCAAATCTACTTCCACCACTTCCAATCCTTCCGAAGCGGCGACACGCTCAACGATCTGGCGGATTTTGCTATCCGTCATAATTCATCAACCCACGCCGGCGAAGAATTGCGCAAAACTCGCGCAATAAAAAAGTGGGCTTTTCGCCCACTTCCGTTTCGCCATTCAAGGGTCCAGATGATTAGAGTAACACAGAATAATGTCCGAAAGATAGACCCGGTCGGTTGGCCAGGCCCGCAGGCCTGCGTTTGCATCACTAACTAATTGATTCCTTTGTGGTTCAGTCCATACAGGCGAATCCGGATCGAACCCACGCCGGATGGCGGGACTCACAAGCTTCATCTTCGACGCGGAAAGCGATCTAGGCTGCCCACAGACTTCACGAGTCCTTTGAGATACCGTAGCTCTGGGAGCGGATCGTGGCCGAGATACGCCGGCGTTGCTGCATGACAGAACGAACGTTTGACAACGTCGCAGCGCTAAGGACATTCTGGAGAGGTATGAAGTCAATTATCAAACGAACCGCCGCCATAGTTTTCCTGGCAGCGATCTCGATCGCTGCGCAAACGGCGCCGCCGGGCCAAGAGACACGGCCGAAATTCGATGAATTCGAAGTCGCGACCATCAAACTGGCGGACCCCGCCTATCAAGGCCGCTGGATCAGGATGCTGAGCGCGAACGAGTTGGCGGCGCGGAATCACTCGGTGAAGACGCTCATTGCCGCGGCCTACAATGTCAGTCCCAAAGCCATTTCGGGCGGGGCGTCGTGGGTCAATGACGATCGTTACGACATCGTCGCGCGAACGCCGGGGTCAGTGCGGCCGAATCTCAACGAGCAAATGGCCATGCTCCGAAAACTCCTCAACGACCGGTTCAGTCTCACCTTTCATCGCGAGCAAAAGGAAATGCGCGCCTATGTGCTCACGGTCGCCAAGGGCGGACCCAAGTTGAAAGAGACGACCGTTTCGCCGGACGCGACGCCGGAAGGACCGCCGCCTTTGATCTTCGTGGTCGCGCCGGACGAGATTCGCTTGCCCGCCCGCAGCGCGACGATGGCCGAACTGGCGGGGGTGATGCAGCGCGCCATGCTGGACGATCCCGTGGTCGACCATACCGGCTTGGCGGCCCGCTACGATTTCGATCTGGCGTTTTCTCCCGATGAAGCCGTTATGGCCGGCGCGCTGCCACGCCCCGACAACGCGCCGAAGCCGGGACTCTTTACGGCCATTCAACAGCAACTCGGTTTGAAAATCGAATCGACGCGCGCGATGGTCGACACGCTGGTCATCGACCGCGCCGAGCGTCCTACGGCAAATTAATGCGGGTTGCCGGACTCATCAGCGGAACATCTGCCGACGGAATTGATGTCGCGCTGGTGGAGATTTCCGGACGCGGCGCGCGAGCGCGTCTCGGCGTGCAGAAATTCGCGACCGTTCCGTACTCGCGCGCCCTCCGCCGGCGGATTCTGGAGGCGTCGAACGCGAAGTCGATTGCGGTGGCGGAAATCAGCGCGCTGAATTTCGCGATCGGCGAGGCGTTTGCAGCCGCCGTTGCGAAAGTGTGCGGCAAACGCACGCCGGCGCTGATTGGCTCGCACGGTCAAACCATTTTTCATCAGGGACTGGCGCCGGCCTCCACGCTGCAAATCGGCGAGCCCGCGGTGATTGCCGCGCGCAGCGGTGTCACCACCATCGGGGATTTTCGCGTCGCCGACATGGCCGTTGGTGGTCAGGGCGCGCCGCTCGCGCCGTTTTTCGATTTCCTGCTATATCGCCATCCGAGCCGCAAGCGTGTGGCGCTCAATATCGGCGGCATCGCGAACATCACGGTGATTCCCGCCAGCGCGCGCGCCGATCAGGTGATCGCGTTCGACACCGGGCCGGGCAACATGGTGATCGATGCATTGATCGAGCGATTCTCCGGCGGGAAGCGCAAATACGATCGCGGCGGCGTGTGGGCCTCGCGCGGGCGTGTGGATTCCGCGCTGCTGGCGGAGTTGATGCGCGATCGCTACTACGCGAGGCGTCCACCGAAAACGTCGGGGCGCGAGCAATACGGCCGCGAGTTCGTCGAGGCGCTGCTTTCGCGAGGACTGGCCAAAGGAGATTTGCTCGCAACCGTTACCGCGCTCACCGCGCGGACCATTGCGCAAGCAATCAAGCACTGCGACGATCTCGTGGTGTCGGGCGGCGGCGTCCACAACGAGTTTCTGATGCAGCTACTGAAGGCCGAATTGCCCGGCGTCCGCGTGTTGCGCGCGGAGGACTTTGATCTTTCCGGCGACGCCAAGGAGGCGGTGCTCTTCGCGCTACTCGCCTACGAAACATTTCATCGCCGTCCTTCGAATATTCCTTCGGCCACCGGCGCCAAGCGTCCGGCGATCCTCGGCAAAATCTGTTATGCGAAGTAGCCGCCGCGGATTTCTCGCCACGGCGGGCGCGGCGTTGCTCGCCGGATGCGGTGGCGCGCACCAGCCTGGCGAGATTGTGTTCCTCATCGAAAGCAGCCCCACGGCGCTCGATCCGCGTATCGAGTCGGACGCGCAATCGGAGCGAATCAACCAATTGATTTTCGATCCGCTGGTGGAATTGGACGACACGTTCGAGCAACGGCCGGCGCTCGCCGAACGCTGGGAGGTTCCCGATCCGCTCACGTGCGTCTTTCACCTGAGAAACGCGCAATTCCATGATGGCCGCCCGCTTACTTCGCGGGATGTACGGTACACATTCGAAAGCATTCTCGACGGCACGGTAACGAGCACCAAAGCCTCGACCTTCCGGGGAATCTCAGGCATTGAAACGCCCAACGATCGTGTGGTGATCTTCCATTTCAAGCAGCCCGACGCTGGATTTCTCGCGAGCGTTTCGCAGGGCGCGATCGGCATCGTTCCGAATGGCGCCGGAAAAGAGTTGGCACGCGCGCCGATCGGCTCGGGACCATTTCGGTTCGTCGGCGAATCGACCGATGAGTACGTCCTTCTGGAGCGCGGCGCGAAACGCGTCCGATTCAAAGTCGCACCCGACACCACCGTTCGCGCGCTCGAATTACGCAAGGGTTCCGCCGACGTCGAGATCAACGCACTGACGGCCGACATGGTGCGCGCCCTCGAACGCGAGCCTCGCTTGCAGGTAACGCAATCGCCCGGCACGGTGTATCAATACATCGCGCTGAATATGCGCGACCCTGTTCTCGCGCGCGTGGAAGTTCGCCAGGCGCTTGCCCACGCCATCGACCGCCAGCCGATGATCGAATATCTCTGGCGCAATCAGGCGCGGCCGGCGTCGAGCGTACTGCCGCCGAATCATTGGGCGTTCTGCCCCGGCGCTGCTACGTATCCGCACGATCCCGCGCGGGCCCGCGCGCTGCTCGACGCCGCGGGATTTCGCCCCGGTCCCGACGGCGTGCGTCTGCGCCTGACCATGAAGACGTCCACGGAGGAAACCAGCCGGTTACTCGCGGCGGTGGTGCAGCAGCAACTGCGCGACGTAGGCATCGCGATGGAATTACGGTCGAACGAATTCGCCACGTTTTACTCCGACATCGTGAAAGGTGCATTCGAGATGTACACCCTGCGCTGGATTCGCGTGAACAACGATCCCGGTATTTTCGAGTACTGCTTTCACTCGAAGCGCACGCCGCCGGCCGGTGCGAATCGCGGGCACTACGCGAACGCTCGCGTCGATGCGCTCATCGAACAATCGCGCCAGGAAATGGACCGCGACAAGCGCCGCGCGCAACTTTGGGAAATCCAGAAGACCTTGAACCAGGACTTGCCGTATCTGCACCTTTGGTATTACGACAACATTGTTGTACACTCGCCGCGTCTGAAAGGAGTCACGGTCGCACCCGGCGGCGACTACGATTTTCTTAAATGAACCCCCAACTCATCGCCAGTCTCATCTTGCTTTTAACGGCGACGCCCCAACAGTTCGAGGTCGCGTCGGTGAAGGTGCATCCTCCGCCAATTCATGAACAGCATGTTGTGAAGGTTTCGGGATCGAGGCTCACCTTAGAGGCGTTCATGACCCCGGCCTTAGTGATGTATGCATACAATCTCAAACCCTATCAGATGGTTGGTCCTTCGCTCGGACCATGGGAGGACGCCTACTTTGATGTCGCGGCGAAGGCGGAAGGCGACACGCCGTTAAAAGAGGCAGACTTCAGGCCCATGCTGCAAGCCCTGCTCGCGGAGCGCTTCCATTTGAAGGTGCATCATGAACAGCGGGAAATTCGGGTTTACGGGCTCGTCGTTGGAAAATCCGGCGCCAAGCTCAAGCCCGCGTCCGATGACGCGAAGTGGCAATCGCGACTGAATGTGGTGGGACGCAACTACGAAATCACAATGGTTGCCGCGACGTTGGAAGACATCGTCGGCCAACTTCTCCAGGCCGGCTTCTTGGATCGCCCGGTCGTGGACCAAACTGGTCTGACGGGCACGTATGATTTGAAACTCACGTATACGCCGCGCACGAGAGCGAACGATGCCGACCCGGATCCTAGCGACATCAATATCCTTGAAGCGGTTCAGAAGCAGCTTGGTTTGAAGCTCGAACCGCAGAAGGCTATGGTCGACGTTCTCGTCGTGGACCACATCGAGAAGCCTGGAGAAAACTGAGGTGCACATGAACGTTTTTCAACAAACGATTCGCTTGAAGACACACGGCGACTGCCACGTGATCGACATCACGCCGGACGTGGCGCGCATCGTCGGGCGTGAAGCAGGGGATCGTGAACGTGTCGGGCGTCGGTTCTACGCTGGGAATCACTACCACTGAATACGAGCCGGGCTGCATCGCCGACTTACAGCGCGCCCTCGACCAAATCGCGCCGCCCACCAACGACTACGCGCACAATTCGCGCTGGAACGACGACAACGGCTACGCGCATCTGCGCAGTTCACTCGTCGGTACGACCAAAGGCTTTCCGATTTTCGACGGACAACTGGCCATCGGCCAGTGGCAGCAAATTGTCCTCTGCGATTTCGATTCGCGCCCGCGCGAGCGCCAGGTTGTGGTGACGGTGCTCGGCGAAAGCTAGTATGGTCAGAACCGCTCGCGGTAGGTTCCGACAACCGCACGCCTATTACTCGAAACTTTTCTTGAATTGCTCGAAGGCGTCGCGCAATTCGGCGATTTCACGCTCCAGCTTATCCAAACGGCTTTCCGCTCCTGCATGAGCAGCGGTTGGTGCATCGGCGTGCACCTCGGGCATGGCGGATATCGCGGGTTCACCTGAAAACAAGTGCGTGTATCGCACGTCGCGCCATCCGGGCTGCTTGGCCAGCTTGATTACCAACGGCGGATCGTGTTCGCTCAGCCGCCGCAAGCACGATTCCACTTGTTCCGCATCGTCAAAGCGATGCATTCGCTCAGTGCGGGTGTGAATCTCCGCCAGCGTCTGCGCGCCACGCAGCAAGAGGGCCGCGATCACCGCCATTTCGCCGCGTCCAAAATTGAAAACCTCGGCGAGACTGTGCTCGTACTTGTAGACCCGGCTTTCCCCTCGCGACGGCCGCGCCAGTTCGCGGCGGTGCAGCGACTCGAGTCCGTCACGCACCGTGGCTTCGTCATACGACACGATCGGGTCGCGATTGTTTTTCTGATTGCACGCGTTGGTCAGCGCGTTCAGCGACAGCGGATAGTATTCCGGCGTGCTCATATCCTTCTCGATGAGCGCGCCGAGGATGCGGACTTCGACGGGCGAAAGTGTAAGAGCGATTTCCATCGAACAAAAGGCGACGTGGAGGCCGCGAAAAAATCTTACATCGGGTATATACTTGGTTGCAATTGCAAGCGAACTGGCCGCGGGGGGGGTACCGCGTCCGTTGTGGAAAAACGGAGTGTCATAAGGAGCCCGCAAATGAATTTCTTCAATGACGTTAAGTTTGCAATCCGTTCGCTCTCACGGACCAAGGGTTTGGCGATCACCGTGATCCTCACGCTCGCGCTCGGCATTGGCGCGAATGCGGCCATTTTTTCTCTGGTACGCGGCGTCTTGCTGCGGCCGCTCGTGAATCGCGAAGAAGATCGTTTGATCTTCATCCGCCAGAGCGCCATGGGCATCGGCACGGAGAACGCCAATTTCTCGGTGCCCGAAATCGAAGATATCCGCCCGGCCTTAAGGACGATCACGAAGCTCGGCGAGTTTTCGTCCATCGGTTTCACCATGGTCGGACTCGGCGAGCCGCGCGAAGTAACCGCCGGCGTGGTCGACGGCGCGTATTTCGACGTGGTGGGCTTGCATCCGGTGATCGGCCGATTACTTGACGCGCATGACGACGGACCGAACGCCGCCGGCGCGATGGTGCTGACGTATCGCTTCTGGTCGACGACGCTGAAGAGCGATCCCACGGTGCTCGGAAGAGTGGTGCGCCTCGGTTCGCGTTCCGCGACGGTTGTGGGAGTGCTCGAGCCTTCGGTGCCGTATCCATCCGAAACTGAAATCATCGCCAACATCGTTTGCAGCCCGCATCATCTCTCGGCGACCATGGTGCAGGGACGCGTCCATCGCATGACGCAGTTGTTCGGACGCCTGGCGCCGGGCGCGACGGTGGAACAAGCGCGTGCGGAACTCGAGACCGTCCACGGCTCGATGGTGAAGCAGCATCCCGAGGCGTACTCGCAGAAAGCGGATTTCCGCATTCACGCCAACTTGCTGCGCGAGCAAATTACTTCGAAAGCCAGCACCGTTTTATGGGTTTTGCTGGCGGCGTCCGGATTGGTCTTTATTATCGCCGTCTCAAACGTCGCGAACTTGATTCTCGCGAGAAGCGTTCGCCGGGAAGGTGAACTGACGATCCGCGCGGCGCTGGGCGCGAGCGCCGCCGCGCTGCGGCGCACGTTGCTGGCCGAAAGCGTTTTGTTGTGCGGCGCGGGCGCGTTGCTGGGGGTGATCATCGCGCGGCCGGCGGTCGCGGTTCTGGCCCGCTACGCCTCGCGATTCTCGGTGCGCGCGCTCGACCTCACCGTCGACTCGAGCATGCTGTGGGTGGGCGCGGGCTTGGCCGTTGCGGCGTCCGTGTTGCTCGCGTTTGTGCCGCGCTTGCCGGGCACGGGGGCGTCGCGCGGAATTTCCAGCAGCGGCGGTGTACGCATCACCGGTTCGACCAACGCGCGTTTGCGCGCTTTCGCCGTGGTGCAAATCGCCGCATCGTTCGTGCTGCTGGCCGGCGCGAGCATGCTCTTAAAGACGCTGATCGACTTGCAACGCGTGCAAACAGGAATGGACACGCGCCATGTGCTGGCGATCAATGTTCCGGTGATGAGCTACCAGAAGAAGCCGGAACAGGTCGTCGATTTCTATCAGGATGTCATTCGCGATGTCTCCGCGCTGCCGGGCGTCGATCGCGTGGCCGTGGGTTTGCTGGTTCCGTGGCGTGACTTGTTTGGTTTCAACTTTACGTTCTCGGCCGATGGCTATCAACGCGGCGCGGGTGAAGACGATCAGCGCTCGGCGCTGCGTTACATTTCCGGCGGATTCTTCAACGCGCTCGGCGTGCCGCTCATCGCGGGGCGCGATTTCGACGATCGCGACAAGAAGGGCAGCGAAAAAGTCGTCATCATCAGTCAAAGCGTGGCGCAGCGAATGTTTCCGAACCAAGACGCCATCAATCGCCACATCTTTTGGACCGATCCGGTGATGAAGTTCGTTGACATCTCGACCGAACCGCGCCGCATCGTGGGTGTCGCGGCCGATATCGACGACCAACACGTTACGCCCGGCCAGCAACTGACCATCTATCAGCCGTTCCAACAGGAAGGCTTTTTCGGCGGCCGGCTGTTCGTGCACGCGCACGGCGATCCCTATGCGCTGGTGACGCCGATCACGAAATTGATTCGGGAACGCTCCTCCGACCAACCGGTGGAGAAGGCCGCGACGCTCGAGGACGTGCGCGCCGAAGTGCTGACGCCCGATCGCTTGAACACGTTTGTGTTCGGCGGATTCGCGGCCGTCGCCCTGCTGATCGCGGTGGTCGGCGTGGCGGGCGTACTGGCGTTTTCGGTGAGCGCGCGCACCCGCGAGTTCGGCATTCGTCTGGCGATCGGCGCGAAGCCGATGAACCTAATCACACAGGTTGTATCGCAAGGCGCGGTGATGGCGGGGTCGGGCGTGGTGGCGGGCGTCGTCGCCGGATTTGCGCTCGCGAAAATCGCCGCCAGTTACGTGCAGGACGTCCGAATGCCCGGCGTGCTGACGGTCGTCGCGTCGGCGCTGGTGTTGCTCACGGCCGCGGTGGTCGCTTCGGCGATGCCGGCGCGCCGCGCCGCGCGGGTTGATGTAATGGACGCGCTCCGCGCGGACTAGCAACATGGACGCGCTGCGCGCGGACTAGAAACAGAGTCGTGCTCCGTTCGGACTAGAATATAGTCCGACTCAATGCCGCTCATTCGTCTCGAAAACCTTTCGTGGCCGCAAATCGGCGCGCTCGATCGCGCGCGCACGCTCTTGCTTCAGCCCGTGAGCCCCATCGAAGAGCATGGACCGCATTTGCCGTGCGGCGTGGACATTTGGGACGCCGAATACTTTTCCGCGCGGCTCTCTGAGCGATACGCCGCCGAACATTCCGACTGGACCGTTGTGGTTTTGCCGTCGCTCGTGCTGGGATGCAACGCGTTCACCGCGCCCGGCACGATTTCCGTGCGCGGCACGGCGATCCGCGACGTCATCTACGACACCGGGCGGTCGCTGGCGCGTCACGGCTTCAAGTATTTGTTCCTGGCAAGCGGTCACGGCGCCGTCGGACATTTGATCGCGCTCGAAGAAGCGGCGCACGCCATCGAATCGCGCTACGGCATGAAGATGGTCTCTCTTTCGAGCACGCTGATTCCCGAAGTGCTCAGTGGACGCCTGTGGCATCGCGTGGAAGAACGGCTGGGTCGCGCGCTCGCCGAGTCCGAGCGGCGGATGCTCAAGGGGGACACTCACGGCGGATTACTCGAAACGTCGTTCATGCTGAAATTGCGGCCGGACCTGGTCGCGGATCATTCGAAGTTAGAGCCTTTCGATCCTCCGCTTCTCACGCGGCTGCAGACCGATTTCGCGATGAAGGAAGGACGCGGCGGATACGTTGGCTATCCCGCGGCGGCCAGTGTGGAATTCGGCGCGGCGGCGCTCGAAGCGTTCGTCGACGTCGCGTACGAGCGCATGATGGCGGCGATGGAAAATCCGCGGCGCGAAAAATGGTCCGCGATTACGCGCTGGCCGTTCCTGCGTCCGGGATGGCGCCGGACGATGAACGTGATTTTCGCGATTCTCGCCGCGTTGCTTATTGGAATTTTGATCGGACGTATAACGGCGGGTTCGTGACGGCGATGATATAATTTTCCTCATGACTCAAGAACTTCCCATGACGCAAGAGATCGGTGTGATGGCCGGAAAGGTCTGGCACACTCTCGAAACCAAGGGTGAAATGAGCCTGGCCGCGCTGAAAAAATCTCTCGGGACACGCGAGTTGACCGCCGACTGGGCGATTGGTTGGCTGGCCCGCGAGAACAAACTCGTTCTGCGCAAAGAACGTAACACCGTCAAAGTCGCGCTGCGGTAAATTCCCTTCATTGTGCTGTATCTTTCCGAGGCTCAAGTCCGCGAACTGCTGTCTCCAGCGGGAATGATGGACCAAGCGATCCGCCTCGTGGAAGAGGCTTTTCGCAGTTGGTCGTCCGGCACGGCCGCCAACGAACCGCGGAGACGCGTCCGCGCGCCGAATGGCGCGATGTTGCACTTGATGGGCGCAGGGGATTCGGCGGCGGGATTTCTGGGATGCAAGGCCTACGCTTCGTCGAAGGACGGGGTGTACTTTTTCGTCCTGCTGTTCGATGCCGAAACCGCGCGGCCCCTCGCTACGATCGAAGCGGATTACCTCGGGCAAGTTCGCACCGCCGCAGCGAGTGGTCTCGCGACCAAGTGCATGGCGCGCGACGACGCGCGTACGCTGGCGATCGTCGGCTCGGGCCTTCAGGCGTTCACGCAAGTGCTGGCGGTGGATTGTGCGCGAAAGCTGGCGGAAGTTCGCGTATTCTCGCGCGATGCGGCGCGTCGTGCGGACTTTGCGAGCCGCCTGCGTGACCACGTGAACGCCGAAATCCGCACCTGCGAATCCGCGCGCGACACGGTGCGCGGCGCGGATATCGTGGTCACGGCCACTTCTTCCACTCACCCCGTCTTCCTCGGCGAATGGATCGAACCGGGCATGCACATCAACGCCATCGGCGGAAATGCGGCGTCGCGCCGCGAGCTCGACGAAGCGGCGGTGGACCGCGCCGAACGTATTGTTGTCGACTCGATCGAACAATCCAAGATTGAATCGGGCGAGTTGATCACCGCCTTTCGTCCGGATGCCCGGCGTTGGGAGGAAGTGATAGAGTTGCGAGACGTGGTGGCGGGCAAGAAGCCGGGGCGAGCAACGGCGCAAGAGGTCACGTTGTTCAAATCGAACGGCGTGGCCCTCGAAGATATTGCGCTGGCCGGTTGGCTGTACAAGCACGCTGCGAAGTAACTGGGGTAAGTCTGAATGGATGAAGAACAGCAGGTTCCCGTCCCGGATCTGGCCGCGGTAGAAATCGCCGAGACGCCGGAAGAACTGGAACCGCCCAAAACATCAACCAAGGGCAAGATCGCCGAAGTCGCGAAGTTTGTCTTCGCGGCGCTCATCCTTTGGTGGCTGTATCATCGCGGAAGCCTGAAACCCGCCGAATTGACGCGAGCGCTGGAACATTGGCCGATGTTCCTGTTCGTTTGCTTCATCACGCTCATCGCCTATTACACGCAAGGAATCCGTTGGCTGGCGCTGTTGCGCTCGCGCGGTATTCGCGTCCCGCTGTGGAATGCCTTCACGTATTTGATGGAAGGAAAATTCTTCAACCTGATCGTTCCTGCCAACGTCGGCGAGGATTTTGTCCGCGGCCTGCGCGCGATCCGGTCGCACGACGCATTGCGTTCCCGCGTGATCGGCAGCCTGCTGGTCGATCGCGCCGCGGGCGTTTTCACGATGCTCTTTTTCGGCGCCGCCGGGATTTTGTTGCAACCCTCGCTCATGGGCGATGTCCGCATCCGCGGATTGTTTCTGATTTGCTCGGGCGCGATGGCCGCGACGCTGGCGGGGATTTTCTTCCTGCGCATGGTCGCGCGTCCGCCTGCCTTTGTGCTGAGTCTCGCCGCACGGCTGCATTTGCATGTCGCCATCGACTCGATGTACGCCGAAGGGCGTCACTACGCGCTGAACATTCCGCTACTCTTGTGGGCCGTTGCGTTGACGATTTTCAATCAAGCGTTCATGATCGCGGGCTTCTTCTGCTTGGGACTGACGCTGGGGATGAGCAACGTCACGGTGCTCGATTACGTCGTGTATGCGCCGTGCGGAATGCTCTCGACGATCCTACCGGTCGCGCCGATGGGTCTCGGTGTCGGGCAGGTTGTATTTCTCGAATTATTCAAGCTGGCGCACAGCGATCAAGGCGGAAATCTCTTCTCGCTCTATCTCCTGATGACGCTGCTCATGAACATTTTGGGCGGCGTGTTTTATTTGAGTCACAAGAAAAGGGCTTAGCATGGAGATCTTAATACAATTGGCCGGAATGCAAGAAATCAGAGCGAGCTCTGGCAGATTGTTCAAATAAACACTCCATTTCACCGCATTTCCTAATTGACACACCACATGTTTGATGTTAGCCTCCGCGTCAGAAGGGAGTAGCCCGTGTTTCTTTCCTCCAGAACCGACAAGAGTCGTGAAATTGGTGAAATAGGGGCTGCGGCGGGCCTTGTCCTATTCAGAGCCTGTGTCTGGGCAATCGTGTGCATCGCAGCAGTACTTGCCCTCCCGGATCTTCGAGACATTTATAGGCGGGCGCAGTGGTCGCACGTCCGAGTCGTGAGCGCGGCAAATGGCGGTGCGCTTCGCGGTGTGTTCGACGGCCTGAGACCCTCAACCGGCGGGTTATACTGGCTTTCCCACCGTGCCGATGGAGACTCGAGTTGTCAAGTCAGGTCGTTAGCACAACGACGTAGCGGATTCTCGCAAATCTGGGCAGACCTAGTTGGACTTTTTGACACTTCCGTTGGTGCGTGTGACACCACTGTCTACAGCGATTCTTCAACAACCATCGTACCGGACTGCGAATGCGATCCGAACTATAGTTCGAGCTGTCACGCCGAATGCAACACCTACCCGGGAAACGAAGACATAACGTGTTACCAGACCGATGCCGACGTGTCAGAGTATTGTTCGGGCTGTAGCAATTCCATGAATTCCGGCAACTGCAGTAGCTGCCACGATTCAAGCACTTGTTGGAATAGCGCCCCCGGCTGCTGCAATTACGATGACGATTGCGGGGATACCGAGTATTGCGGGGATAGCCATACGTGTCTGAGTTGCGGTGGCGACCCGTACCTCGAATGCTACCCGGAACAAAGAGCAACTTGTGTTTACCCGGGTTATTGGTATTGTTATCCACCATATTACTAGGCGAGGTCTCGCATGAACCCACGTTTGCGACGCGAAAAACTTGAAGTAGCCTGGCGCCTTATGAAAGACACCGTGCGTGACGCTGGGCTGCTGATCATTGTGACTTGTGTTGGCTCCAGCGGCATGGCACAGACCTCGAAAACGCTTGGTCAGCCTGTTCGCTCGGCACAGTTTGCCGCAGAGATTGCCGGAAGAGAACCACGATGCGAAAACGGATTCTGCCTAGTCCACGACCTCAGCGCCCCGACAATTACGATCTATCGCTCAAACGGGACTGTTCTACGGACAAATGATCTCGGCGTTCCTGGTTCCGTAGACATACATCCGATGGACATGTCGATATCCCGAAGCGGCCTTCTGGCGGCCTCCGCGGGAGCGCTCAATGCCGACGGTAGCCGGGCCTCCTTGATTATGCTGTTCACTCAGCCGGGACCGCCAAGCGTGGTTATCCGGACGGACCCTTTTGTGCCGATTCGCATCGTCCTTTCTCAGGACGGGCACGTGTGGGCTTTAGGCTGGAATCCGGGGGCCGAAGCGAACGTGCCGTGGCCCGGGACCCTGCCAACTCGTGGCCCGCAGAAAGACTATGGAGTCTTCCAGGAATACACGCTTGACGGCCAACTCGCTGGCGAGTTCGTGATGCGCTCCACCCTTCCGAGGCAACCATTGCCTCACGCGATTGCAGAAGGTAGCCTTTGCGCGCTGCGCGCTTCAGCGACGAGCATCGGTGCCTACGTTCCGGCATCTCGCGAATGGATCGAGATTCAGAATAACGGGAATGGGGTAAGCAGGCTAAGCGTGCAGCCCCCGTCCTCGACCTCCGCCAAGGCGGCGCGACTCGGCCATCTTGCCATTACCGATTCGGGAAGCATATATGCGAATTGGTCTGTGAATCCGACGACGCTCTACGTCCTCAATCGCGGAACCGCTACGTGGCAGCCGATCTCCGGCACCAGCCCGATGGTGACGCCTGAATTTACCCTGCGCGACTTTATCGGCTGCGACGGAAACCTCCTGCTTTTCAAGGGAGGGCCGGTACCAGATTCCAAGAGTGTTGTTTGGTTTAATGAGCCATAAAGAATAAAGGAGGTATCGGTTGGTATGAAGCCAAGATGGCCTGCTTTTGGACCGGCAACTGACGGATCGGTGGGAGCGCGTGCAACCACTGGCATACTGTTTGTTTTCCTGTCGCTTTCCGTCGCTTGTAACGTTCTTCTTGCCTGGAAGGCCATTTCGTGGCACCGAATCGCGCTGGCTGGTGCAAGGCCTGCTGCCCGGCGACCCCCGGTCCTGGGTGTTGGTACCGCTTTCCCGCAGATTGTCGGTAAACATCTGGACGGGTCTGCGGCAGCGATTAGGTACGGGGATGCGAACCTTCCCACCGTGATTTACGTGCTTTCGCCACATTGCGTATGGTGCTCCAGGAATCGCGTGAATCTCGGTGCGCTGATCAAGCAGGGCGGCGGCAAGTTTCATCTTCTTTGTCTGTCAGTTACAGGTGACGGACTGCGTGAATATGCGGAAAGGAACCACATCTCAGGACCCAACGTGGATCTAGTTTTTGACGTATCTCCGGGCGTTCTCTCGGATTATCAACTTACGGCGACTCCTCAAACTATTGTTGTTTCGCCCGAGGGCAAGGTTCTTAAAGTATGGCAGGGGGCGTACCAAACCGATTCGCAGCGCGAAATCGAGAGATTTCTCGGCGTTCAACTCCCTGGGACCATCGCGGAGGAAGCACGTCCCTCGAAAGCTATGTGAGAGCGTCCCAAAAACTAGCGCACCGGCAATCGCACGGTCTGTGCGGGACCGTGCCGGAAAACCAAAATGGCGCGTCTCGCCTTCGTCGTAAGTCGGATTTGCTTATTGTCGGCTCGGATTGTCACGGGCTCCGCGCGATCAGCGAACAACGCCTGCGCCGATAGTTTCGCAGCATCCCAGCCTTTGGGCATCGGCGCGGATCGCTCGCCGCCGTTCTTCGAGTAAAATCCAATGCGATCGTCGCCAATGGGGCAAAACGTATCGCCATCGCGCGCCACTTCCACCCCGTTCACCACGACCGAGTAGCGATTTTCCTTGGCGTTCACTTCGATCCGCGAGTTTCCTTCGAGACCAATGATCGCGCGTTCGCCGTCGCGGCGGAACGTCTCAACATTCTTGTAGTGCACTTGATACCAGGGCACAATCGTCTGCCAGAAAAACTCCGTGAATTCCTCAAGGTTCGTTTCCGCGGTGATCCACGGGAATCCGTGACCGTTGTAGAAGAACGTCGCGACGGCGGAGTTGTCGCGTTTCTGCGGCCCACGCAATCCCCAGATCGCCGACTTGCGATAGATCGTCGCGGCGAGCGGAATGTCGTCGCCGCCGAACGGATCCTTTCCACCCACCGGACCGTTGTCGGCCACCGCGAGCTTGCCGATGAAGGGATAGCGCAATTCCTCCGAGACCATATGGAGTCCGCAGGCCTTAAATCCATCGAGAACTTTGAGCCGCGCGGCAAGATTCTGGATGCCGCTCGCCGGATGCGCGGGATCCCAATCGTTACGGATTGCGTAATAGGAAAGCACGTCGACCAGATACGTATCGCGAAGCCCGTAGTGATCGCACGTGTAGCGCACGCGCTCGGCGCCGGGACCGGCCATGTACTTGGCCATACCGAGGATGTAGGAATCTTCACCGGTCCAGTTGCGGCTCTTCCACAATTCGCCATCGGGACGCCGCGCGATGTATCTTTCATCCCACGCGGGACTCGATCGGTAGGCGTCGTCGAAATTATCGGAGAAACTCACCGTGGCATTCACTCCGCGCGCGAATGTGAGCAGATGCTGCAAGTCTTCCGACGTTCCCACGCGCGGATTCAACTTGTCGACCGCCGGATAGCCCGTGTCCTTGCCTGCGTACTGCCATCCCCATAGGTAAACAGTTTGCGCCTGTCCCGCAGTGAGATTCGCCACTTGTTGCACGATGCGCTCGGTCTCCTTGAACGTCGCGCCGGCCTTGGGGAATCTTGGTTCGTCGGAATGCACCGAGTATTGAAACTTGTCGTCGAAATAATGCGTGGGGATCGGCGGCATGTGCGCGCGTGTGAATTTCGCGCCGTCGAGCCAATCGACCACGCCGTTGTGATCGTAGTCAGCGATGAAGTCGAGGCGCACGGTCGATTTCTGACCTACGAGTAAGTTCGGCGTGCGGTCGTTGCCGGCGACCTTCGGATTATCGCCCGCCAAGTTCATGTCTTGCGGAAGACTGCCGTCGATGCGATACATCTTCACAGTGCCGAGCTTGGCGCGTTTGTGTCCCGGCTCGCCGTCGACTGCCAGTTCGAGATAGTCCATGTAGGCCGTGACTTCCTCGACGCAGAGCATTTTGTCGGTGCCGAGCATCGCCACTGGCAGAGTGGCCGCCACGCCGCGCCAAAAGCGATTCGGCGCGAGTCGTCCAGGCGTTGCTTTCGCCAGCGACACCACACTGCCGCCGGAATCGCCGTGCGCGATCCAACCCGCGCCGTCTTCTTCGTGAAGAGTCACCAGATCGGGCAGGGAAACGTCGATCAACTCCCACCCCGATCTTTCGCTGACCTCTTCAAGCGACACCGTGAGCGTCGTGCTCTTGGCCGAGTAACGCAGGGTGAATGACGCGGCGTCGCGCACTTTGAAATGAAAGTCGACCTCGTTCGGTGAGACGTCCGCGTTCGACGGCGCTACATGCAGCACTTCAAACTTGTGCGTCGACTGGTCATAAATCGTTACCTCGATGGGGCGGCCCGCGTCTTCGCCGCGCAGTGTTGCGGGCTGTGCCGTCGGGCCAAGCCGCGGCAGATAGACGCGTGACAAGTGATAGGCGTAGGGAAGGCCATCCGATCCATCCAGCACCACTTGGATTTCCTCGGTACGAATGGTCAATGGATTCCGCGGTTCACGGCGCGTTTGCGCGGTCAGCGCGGCAGCGATGAAAAGTAAGATCAGAGCACGGCGCATAGCGGCCTCTTTATCGGTAAAGATGGTATCTTAGCACGCCGAGGCGCAACCGGCTTGAGCCGCGCGCGCGATCCAGAGTACGATGGAGTGTCGCTCCATACTTCGAATCATGACCATCGAACAGCTCAAGCAAGTCTTTCATGAACGCGGCATCCGTCACGTCAAGCTCGGCGTCTTCGATCTCGACGGCGTGCTGCGCGGAAAATACGTGAGTCCCGAAAAGTTTTTTTCCGCGGCGGAGAGCGGCTTGGGATTTTGCGATGTGATTTTCGGCTGGGACTCCTCCGACGCGCTTTACGACAACGTGAAAGTCACCGGATGGCACACCGGCTATCCGGACGCCGCGGCGCGCGTCGATCCCACGACGTTTCGCGTGGTCCCGTGGGAGCGCGACACGGCGCTCCTGCTTGCTGGATATGGATGTGCCGTCGCGCCGCGCACACTGCTTCGACATGTGGAGGAAAAAGCGCGCACCATGGGATACCGCGCGTATTTCTCCGCGGAATACGAGTTTTTCTTTTTCCGCGAAACCGCGCAGAGCGCGCGCGAGAAAAACTATCGCAACATGACGCCGCTTTCCCCCGGCATGTTCGGCTACAGCGCCTTGCGCGCTTCCACCAACGCGGAGTTTTTGCATCAGATTCTCGATTCGTTGCGCGAATACGATGTGGAGTTGGAAGGCCTGCACACCGAGACCGGTCCCGGCGTGTACGAAGCGGCCATCCGCTACGCGCCCGTGCTGAAAGCGGCCGACAAGGCCGCGCTTTTCAAAACGGCCATCAAGGAAATCGCGGCGCGCAACGGATTGATCGTCACGTTCATGGCGAAGTGGAACGCCTCGCTGCCGGGATGCAGTGGACACTTGCATCAAAGTTTGTGGGACACCGAAGGTCATCGCAATCTTTTCCACGAAGAAGGAAAAGACATGTCGGCGCTGATGCGCCACTACATCGGCGGACAGATCGCGTTGATGCCGGAAGTGATGGCGATGATTTGTCCCACGATCAATTCCTACAAGCGCACGGTGCCCGGCACTTGGGCGGCCATCAACGCGTCGTGGGGAGTGGAGAATCGCACCACGGCGCTGCGCGCGATCCCTGGCGGCGCGAAATCGTCGCGCGTGGAGTATCGGCTCGCGGGAGCGGACGGCAATCCGTATGTCACGATGTCCGCGGCGCTGGCCTCGGGACTCCACGGCGTCGAGAAGAAAATAGAACCGCCGCCGCCGGTGAAGGGCAATGCCTACGAAGGATCGCTGCCGGCGCTGCCCCGGACGTTGGAAGATTCAGCGGCGCGCATGAAATCAAGCGCCACCGTTCGTGCGCTGCTCGGCGACGCCTTTGTCGATCACTTCACCGCCACGCGCGAGTGGGAAGTGCGACAAGCGCAAGCCGCGGTCACGAGTTGGGAGTTGGAACGGTATTTTGAAATCATTTGATTCGAGGCTCGGGATGAATCAGGTTTATACCTTTAGCTTTCCAACCACGATTATTTTCGGCGTCGGCGCGGTGTCCACACTGGCTGAGCAAATGCGTACGCGCGGGATGAAGCGACCACTCGTTGTCACGGATCGCGCGCTCGTGACGTTGCCGGTTTTCGCAGAGATTCAGAAGGCGATGCCAAGCGACTTCCCGGTTTTCTCGGGCGTCGATCCGAATCCCAGGGAGAAAAACGTGCACGACGGACTCGCGGCGTATCGCGAATCCAAATGCGACAGCTTGGTCGCGGCGGGCGGCGGCAGCGCGATCGATGCGGCGAAAGCGATTCGCCTGGCCGTCACGCACACGCGTCCGCTCGTCGATTACGACGACGTGAAGAATGGCGGCGACTTGATCACCGCGAACTTGCCGCCGCTTCTCGCCGTGCCGACGACCGCGGGCACAGGCTCCGATGTCGGGCGATCCACCGTGATCACTTTAGACGCCACACAGCGCAAGACGGTGCTCTTCAGTCCGTACTTGATTCCGTCGGCGTCGATTTCCGACCCGGCGCTCACCGTCGATATGCCCGCGAAAATCACGGCGGGCACGGGCATGGACGCGTTCACGCACAACTTCGAAGCGTATCTCGCGGTCGGCTATCATCCCATGTGCGATGCGATCGCCGTGGAAGGTCTGCGGCTGGCGTGGTCGTCGATCGAGCGCGCCGTGACGCATCCGCAGAATCTCACCGCGCGCACGAACATGATGATGTCGGCCATCATGGGCGCCACCGCGTTTCAAAAAGGATTGGGCGCGGTGCACTCGCTATCGCACCCGTTATCGACAATAGGCCGAATGCATCACGGGACGTCGAACGCCGTGTTGTTGCCGGCGGTCACTGAGTTCAACACGCCGGCGATCCCCGAGCACTTGAAAGTTCTTGAGCAAATCATGGGGACGACCAACGTCCCCAACGCGCTTCGGGAATTGAATCAGCGCGTCGGCATCGATCCGCGTCTTCGCGACTACGGAATCACCGAAGAAATGATCGAACCAATGCTCGTGAAGGCGATGGAAGACGGCTGCCGCCTCTCGAATCCACGCCCGTGCGGCGAGGCCGAGATGCGCGCGATCTATCGTCAAGTTTTGTGATGGTCTATTGGTAGTCTCCACGAACGTGCTACGCTGTGTTTCGCAAAAGCTCGGAGGTCCTATGAAACGTCTCATCGCTCTCACTCTATTTGTGTTCCTGGCCGCCGCGATGGTTGCGGCACAAGATCCGCCTGAACAGCCGCCTGCTGGACAAGGTGCGGGCGCGCCGGGCCGCGGCGGCCAAGGCGGCGGACTCGCCGCGCAGGATCAAGAACCGCGTCCCTACGATCGCGTGATCACGCGTGAGGCCAAGTCGAAGACCGGTGTCTTCACGGTTCATCAGGTGAGGAACAGTTGGTTCTATGAAATCCCTAAGAGCGAATTGGACAAGGACTTCCTGTGGGTGAATCAAATTGCCCGCACGACGCTCGGCCAAGGATACGGCGGGCAGGAACTGGCGAATCGCGTGGTGCGTTGGGAGCGCCACGGCAATCGCATTCTGCTGCGCAGCGTGAACTACAGCATGGTGGCCGATCCGAAAGATCCCATCGCACTGGCTGTGCGCGACGCCAACAACGCCACGATCATTCAATCGTTCCCGGTGGCGGCGTGGGGCAAAGACGACGCCGCGGTGATCGACGTGACGCGCTTCTTCGCATCGGACGTGCCGGAATTGAGTGCGCGTCAACGCCTGAGCGCCACGACGATGGATCCGAATCGCTCGTTTATCGAGAAGATTTCCACGTTTCCGCAGAACGTGGAAGTGGAATCCACGCAAACCTACGTGCGTAATCCCCCGCAGGGCGGAGGCGGGGCCGCGCCGGCCCCGGGTCCCGGTCGCGGCGGACAAGCGGGCGCGGGAATGGCGATCGGTTCCGCGACACTGGTGATGCATTACAGCATGGTGAAACTGCCCGAAAAACCGATGATGCCGCGCTACTTCGACGAGCGCGTCGGCTACTTCACCGCGCGCCAGGAGAATTTCAGCAAGAACGAACAGCGCGTTCCGAATCGCCAGCTGGTGACACGTTGGCGCTTGGAAAAGAAAGACCCCAACGCCGCGCTCTCCGAGCCGGTGCACCCGATCGTCTACTGGGTGGATCCCGCCACGCCGGCAAAGTGGGCGCCTTGGATCAAGAAGGCGGTGGAAGATTGGCAGCCCGCATTCGAAGCGGCCGGCTTCAAGAACGCGATCATCGCGAAGTATGGACCGAAGCCGGAGGAAGATCCCGAGTGGAGCAAGGACGACGCGCGCAATTCGGTGATCATGTGGCTGCCGTCAACCACCGAAAACGCCGTCGGCCCGCACATTCACGATCCGCGCACGGGCGAGATTCTGAACGCGGACATTCAGGTGTACCACAATGTGATGAATCTGGCGCGCGATTGGTATTTCGTGCAAGTGGGCATGCTCGATCCGCGCGCCGCGAAGTTGCCGTTGTCCGACGAATTGATGGGGCGCTTGATGGAATTTGTGGTGGCGCATGAAGTGGGCCACACACTGGGATTTCAGCACAACATGAAGGCCAGCTCCGAGTATCCGGCGGAAAAAGTTCACGATGCCGCGTGGGTTCACAAAATGGGTCACGCGCCGTCGATCATGGATTACTCGCGCTTCAACTACACGGCGCAACCGGAAGACAAAATTCCAGCGGAAGATTTGATGCCGCGCATCGGTCCCTACGACGTTTGGGCGACGCATTGGGGCTACGCGCCGATTCCCGGCGCGAAGACTCCGGAAGATGAAGAGAAAACACTCGACGCGTGGGCGCGCGAGCAGGACAAGACGCCGTGGTTCCGTTTCTCGACCGCGGGACAAGCGGGATCCGATCCCGGCGATGAAACCGAAGCCGTGGGCGACGCGGACGCCGTGAAATCGACGACGGCCGGGTTGAAAAATCTCGAGCGCCTTGTGAACATGCTGCTTCCGGCGACGACCACGGAGCCGGGTAAGCCGTACGAAGATCTCACCGAACTCTACGGCCGCATGTGGGGACAGTGGCGCTTGGAGATGGGCCACGTCGCGGCGATTGTCGGCGGTTTCGATTCGCAGCAGAAGCACATCGGACAAGACGGCGTGCGCTTTACGCCGGTGTCGAAGGCGCGCCAACAGGCGGCGGTGAAATTCCTGAACGAGCGCGCGTTCCCGACGCCGGCGTGGGCGATCAAGCCGGAGATCTTGCGGCGCATCGAGCCAATTGGCGTGATCAGCCAAGTGCGATCGGCGCAGAGTGGTGTACTGACAAGTTTGCTGAACAGTGCGCGCTTCAATCGCTTGGTGGAGCAAGAAGCGCTTGACGGCGCGGCTGCGTACTCGCCGGCGGAATTTGTCAGCGATGTTCGCAAGGGCATCTTCAGCGAACTCGACGCCCCGCAGGTGAAGGTGAACGCGTATCGGCGGAACTTGCAGCAAGCATACTTGACAGCCGTGAACGCAAAGATCAACTCGACAGCTACCGCGGCTCCCGCGGGTGGCGGTGGAGGCGGCGGTGGCTTTGCGAATTTCGCTCCTCCCAGCGACGACGAGCGCGCGATGTACCGCAGTGAACTGCGTTCGCTGAGTGCGGCGGTTTCGGCGGCGGTCGCCAAGTCGGGTGATCGCGCCACCAAGGCGCATCTCGAAGCAGTGAAGGACGAGATCGCAAAAATTCTCGATCCGAAATTTGCTGCGACGGTTCCAGCGGCGGCCGCGAACCCGGCGGGTCGCGCGTTGACGGAAGATGAATTGCGATTCCTGTTGCCGCCGGATAGTTGCTGGCCGGATTACGTTGTTCGTCCCGAACCGTAAACGTTAAAACTAAGAGGTTAACCACCGAGAACACAGAGAATCACTGAGAACACAGAGAATCACTGAGAACACAGAGAACGTTTACCTTAGGCTGAACGTCTCTGTGTCCTCCCGCTTCTTCTCTGTGTGCTCTGTGTCGAATTGCCTGTCGTTTCGTTAGTTCACCGGCAACGTGACCGTATTCGAAACGAGCAATCCTACGCGGAGGGTCACCGGCGTGCTGGTGTCCGGCGGAATCGACGCCGGCACGAACGCGTTGATCTGGAATAATCCTGCGAAGCCGGGCGCGAGTCCCGCGAATTGCACGCTGGCGTCGACGCCGCCGATGTTCACGCTGGGCGTCACAACGGCCGTGCTCAACGGCGCCGCAGGCGCCGCCGCACCGTCGGGGACCGCGGGCGACACAGCACCGAGTCCTGTGGCGTAGAACGTGACGAAACTACCGCGAGCCGCGGGATTTGCGGCGCTCACCACCGTGTTATTCGACTTCAGGAAAATGCCCGCGCCCGAAGGATCCGCGAAAATTCCCGGCGCGGCCGGCGTTACGTTGATCGTCACGGCGTTGCTGGCGATCGCGCCATTCGGTCCCGGATAGTTCACCGAAATCTGATTTGTGCCCGCGGCCGTGGAGAACGGCAGCAGCGCGTTGATCTGCGTCGGCGAGACATAGAAGAGCGGCATCGCCGTGCCGTTGATCAATACTTGCGTGCCGCCGAGCGTCGTCGGCAGGGGCAGCGATCCTGCATTCGTCAATCCGTTGGCGAGTTGCGTTCCGAAAAGCGAAACGATGCTGCCGGGTGCGAGACTCGCGCCCGCCACAAACGTCGCCGCGTTCACCACCGCGCCGGCGTTCAGCGTCGGCGCCGGCAACACAACCGCCGTCACCGTATATGCGACGCTCAAACTTCCCGACGATGCCGACACGTTCACCGTGGCCGCCTGCGAAGGCAGCGTCAGCGTCACGCTGGCTAGCCCCTGCGAGTTTGTTGTAACAGAAGCCGAGCTCAACTGGCCGCCGCCCGAGACGATCGCGAATTGCACGGAGGCGCCGCCGAGCGGCGCGTTCGAGGCGTCGAGCGTCTCGGCCACCAGCGTCACTTGCGATCCCGCATTGACCGTCGCGCCGCCGCCCGACACCGCCACAAGATTCGCCGGCGGAGAAGTTACTTTCACCGTCAGCGCGATATTCTGCGAAAACGGAAACGCGTTGGTGCCGCCGGCGTTTTGAATCACCTGAAATGTGGTGCGGTAACTCCCGGGCGCGAGACTCGCGGAGTTCACACTAATCGTGATGTTTTGCGATGAACCGGCGCCGAGCGTTCCCGATGGCGTGGTGGTGCTGAGCCAGGAATTATTCAGTTGAACCTGGTAGCTGATACCCGTGGTTCCCAAATTTCCGATCGTCAGCGGCACGCTGGCGGTTTGTCCTTGCTGGACGGTCACGCTGACGCTCAACGGCGACGCCACGAGCGACGCTGAAATCTGCGAAATATCCGCCGTGTACACGCCGCGTCCGTAGGTCGAGACATGCAGCGTCGTGCCGCTCAGCACCAAGTCGGTCACCGGCGATGGCGGCAGGCCGATACTCAAGTTGATCCATGTAATTCCGCCGTTGGTGGTGGCGTAGATGCCCGTGTCCGCGCCCACGAAATACGTTTGCGCGAGGGTCGTTGTGATGATGGGGCCGGAATTTCCTTTAACCAAAATCGCGTTGATCGGCACGCTTGGCAAATTGCCTTTCACGCTGGTTTGCGTCGACGTTGTGCCCGTCGATCGGATTACCAAAACGTCGCCGCCCTCGAGGCCCGCCGCGGGATTCGGTCCGCCGGGAAATGCGCCGATTGTCGCGTAGACCGCCGTGACGACGCCGGGATCGACGGCGAGCCGCGAAACGTATCCGGACACCGTGGCCATCAGCGTCCATGTGGTTCCGGTGTTCGTGCTCATGTAGACGCGCGAGGTTGCCGGGCACGTGGACTCAGGCGGCACCGTAGTTCCCAGGCAGGCGGTCGCCGCGTACATCACTTGGCGCAGCAGTGGCGACATAGCGAGCGCCGTTACGACGCCCTTCGGATCGATGGTGGTGCTGAGCGCGGACCAAGTTTGTCCGCCGTTGGTCGAGCGATAGAATCGCTGGCCCGCTGTGTACAACGTGGTGAGCAACAGCGGATCGCCCATCAGCGGCGGATACGGCGCGTGCGATTCAGTCGAGGGAATCGCCGTGAAACTGGAAAACTTCACGCCGGCGTTGGTCGATTCGTACAGCGTGCCGTTGCCGGCGAGCGCGAAAATGTCTTCGGGATTCGTCGCGACGGCGCTCGTGAATCCCACCGGCGTCGAGATCGGCGTGGTCCACGTGCCGAAGAACGCCGAGTACATTGACAGGCCCGATTCGCCGGAGACAAATTCGTTTTGCGCGGTCACGGGATCGAATCCCGAACTTTCGAGCAACGAAACGGGCGGATTACTCACCGCCGCCGCCGTTCCCGTTGGGAGGGGAATGGTGGCAAGTCCCAAATCTCCGGCGACCAGCAACGCCGGAGGACTCAGCGTCAAGTTCGCGGAAATCGCTTGCACGTTTCCAACCGGCGGGTATGTCACGGCCGAAAAAGTCTGCGCCGCCGCAGTGGAAACTTGAAGTGTCGCGCCGCCGATATAAAGGTTGCCGCGCGCGGCGTCGAAAAACATCGGCAGTCGCCCGGTGCCCGCGACGTTCGGCGACAGCGCGATCGCGCCTTGCGTGACATTCCACGTGTTGCCGTTGTCGTTCGAGACAAAAACGTCCACCGAACCTACTGACTTAGTCTCCAGATACGCGACGGCGAGATAAAGCGTCCCCGCCGCACCCAGCGCGATGTTGGCGCGCGCGAATGTTCGCGCTTCGCCGCTGAATTGCGGAAACGGCGGGGTGATCGGCACCACGTTCCAAGTAACGCCGCCGTCGGTCGACTTCATCAACGGCGAGGTCGAGGCCGAGGAGGACGTAAGAAACGCCGGCGAACTGAAACATGCATAGACCACGCCGTTTCCCGCGGGATCGAAAACCAGCGCTTGCGCCGGTTGCGTCGACACTTGTGTCCACGTCGCGCCTTGATCGATGGAGCGGAAGATTCCCGAGAGCGATCCGGCGAGCAGGGCTTGCGCATTCGCGGGATCGACGGCGAGCGCGCACACCGCGTAGGTGGAAAATCCCGCGCTCAGCGACCAAGTTTGCCCGCCGTCGAGCGATCGCATCACGCCGGGATTGGCGCGCAGGCTTAGGTCGTCGCCGGTGCCGGCGAACAACGCGTTGCCGTTGTACACTACCGTGCAAATCTGCGATGACGGCGCGGAGTCGGTAAGCGCGATCCATGCGCCGCCGCCGTTGGCGGTGATCCACAAGCCGCCTTCCGGCGACGCCGCAAGGATATTTGTGGCGGATTGGTAGACCACAGAGGAAAGTCGCGCCGGCGTGCCGTACGGTCCGCCGGGACTAAAGGAAAATCCACCGGCGCCGAATTGCGCGTGCGCCATCGCCGCGAAGACAACAACGCCGCAAGTTGCCACGGCAAAACGCCTGCGGGCGCGCATATCAGCGAATCGCCGTAACCGGCGCTCCGACCGTGGATGCGGTGCTGCAACTGGTTCCCAAGGTCACCACGACGGGAGCGGCCTGGCTCTGCACGCGGTCGCCGGGAACCGTGAAGTTGATTTGGTAGAGTCCCACGAAGCCGGGCGCGAGTCCCGAGAAACTGACCACGTAATCCGATTCCAGCGTTCCGTTGCTGAATTGCCCGATGCAGACTTGCGGCTTCGCCGGGGTCTCCGAGAGTGGCGCGAGTGGCGTGGCGGCACCCGTCGTGACGCTCGGCGTTACCGCGCCGAGTCCGGTGAGATACATGGTCAGCACTTCGTCGCGCGTGGCTTGATTCGCCGGCGTCACAAGCGTGTTGTTGGACGCGTGAAAGATCGCCGCCACCGTTTCTCCGATGTTATCCACCGCCGTGAAAATCGCCGGCGTCGACTGCACCACTCGCACCGTGACGCCGTTTGAAACCTTGCCGGTGTTGCGATTGCGAATCGCAACCGTCGCGTTGCCCGGCGCCACGGCGAAGGGGAGTTGCGCGTTGATTTGCGTAGGAGAAACGTAGAGCAGCGGGATCGACGTGTTGTTCACGGTGACGCAGGCGCCGCCGATGGAAAGCGGCAGCGGCGTAGTGGACGCACTGCCGGTGGCGCCCAAGTTCGAACCGAAGATGCTGATCAGCGATCCCGGCGCGACGCTGTTTTGCGGTGCGAAACTCGCGCCGTTTACCACGCCGTTCGCGGTGAACGAAGGAACCGCGCCCGACGCCACGGTCAAGGACATGATCGACATGCCCGAGGTCGTAAGCATGTACGCGTTGCCGGTGGGCGAATCGAACGTGATGGCGCGCGGCAACGCCTGCGTTGTGCCGTTCGGCGCGTACGGTGAATTGATCATCGACTCCACCATGGCCGACGATTGATTGGCCGTCAGCGACGACGTGGAGAGCCGCTCCAGAAACTCGCGCGTGTCCGCGCCGGGCGTTGTGGCGCCGGTGCGCACGCGGAAAACCTGATTCGTGGCCGTGCCCGTGCTTCCTTGCGTCACCGTTCCCGCGGGATTCGCGGCGATCGTGCCGATCAGCGCCAGCGTGTTGTTGTACACCGAATTGTCCACCACGTAGTAGCTGCCGTCGGGCGCGCTTGACGCCGATCCGCGCAGCGCGGCGAACAATCCTGTTTTTACCAGCGGAAAAGTGTCGGTGGAAGGATCGTACAGGATCAGCGTGCCGCCGTTCAGCGTGGTGGCGATGATCGCGCCCGATCCATTGCCCGCCGCGACGACCATGGCGCGCGAATCCGTGGTATTGGCTTGCGCCACGCTATTCAGTGTCCCCAAATTTTGCCGCGGATACGCCGTGTTGCTTGCCAGATTCACCTGCCAAACGCCGGGTGAGGCATTCCCGGGCGTGGCGCCGTTGGCGGCGAGCGGAATCGTGGTAAAGAGAATCGCGTTGTTAGTCGCGGCAATGATGTTGGGGAATAGCGGCGACGCAATCAGTGAGAAAGGCCCCAGCGGAATCAGTTGAATTTGCTGGAGCGCATTCAAGTCGACGACGGAAATGTTTTCCGACGCGCTGTTCGCCACCACCAGCGTGTTCGATCCCGCCAGCGCCATCGAACGCGGCGACGCGCCCACGTCGATGGGCGGCAGGAACGCCTGCTGGCTGGTGTCGAAAATCTGAACCTGATTGTTGAGGCTATCTAGAAGATAGACACGCGGACGCGCCGGATCGGCCAGGATGTCGGTGAACGTTCCGGCCCGCGCCACGATTGTGCCGATTTGATCGACGTCGCGGAAGTTCAAGTTCACCGTGATGGTCGGCTCGATGTTCACGGCCTGCGAGGAGAGCAGCGTAACGTTCGACACCACCGTCGACGGTGTGATCGTGGTGTTGGCGGAGCGCGGATCCATCGTGATGGTCAGCGATGCCGGCGCGATTCCCGAGTTCGACGAAAGAATCGCGGTGGGCGAAGTGGTTCCCGGCGGCGCACCCGTGGGAGCCGTGGCGTTCGCCGAGTAGGTGAGCGATCCCCCGCCGGAATTGGTGATCTGCACCTGCGCCGTTTGCACGCCGCGATTACAGATGTCCGCCGAGAGCACCACACTGTTTTGAGTCACGCCGATGATCGGCTGCGAGGCCAGCGATCCCACGGGGACAATGAGCATGCCCGACGCCGACAGCGCGAAAACGTTCTTGCCATCGTTCGACATGATCGCTTTGCCGATGATGTTGTCGGGCAAACGCAATCCCAGTTTGGCGCCGAGGTTCGATGCCTTCAGTTGTTGCAGCACGCCCAGGGAAATGGTCGCGCCGGCGGGACGCGTTTGGCCTGCCACTTGCGGATTGTTCGGATTGGCGGGATAAATCGCCGGCTGCGTGGAAAAACTGGCCCACACCGAGTTGCCGTCCAGCGAAAACACGCTGCCGCCGGTGAGCGTGGCCGCGGGTAATCCGGTGCGGCCGAGAATCGCCAGCGTGTTCGCGTCGAACAAGAACGGTCCCACCATGAACTTCGATCCGTCGGGCGCGGCGGAGGTGGTGGCGTTCAATCCCAGAACGTTGCGCGAGGCCAACACGGTTTGCGATGCCACTTGATAGACGAAAACGCGGCTGACCGTCGCACTGTTGGTGGAGATTCCGAAAATCAAGCGGCCGTCCGGCGTAGCCGCGAGACTCGCGCGGAACCCCATGGGAATGGGCAGCGTTCCGGCCAGCGACGGTCCCGCGGCGGCCGAACCTGGGGGAGAGTTCGGGACGGCGGTCACGGTGCGCGCCGTGAGATTCAGCACTTGAAGCCCCGCGCTGCCGAGGACGAGCACGTTGCCGTCGTTGCCCACGGCCAGGGAATCGGGCCGCGCGTTCACGGGAATGTCGTCGGCCAGCGCTTGCGTTGTGAGATTCACGAGCGTCACGCTGCCGTTTGCCACGTTGTTGGCGACGTACAGCGTGGAGTTGTCGGCGGAAATCGCCAGCCCCGCCGGTGAGTTGCCGATGTTGATGGGATTCAGCAGGCGCGCCTGCGAGACCGAGTACACTTCGATCCGGTTTTGCGTGAGGTTCGAAATGTAAACCTGATTGCGCTGGCTGTCGTACACCAAATCGGTGGCTTGACCGATGACGCTGACCACCGAACCGATGTTGGCCGCGGGCAAAAGCACTGGAACCCAGACCGCGGCAACGGCCGCCATGGCGGCGCGCGCACAAAAATTTCGGAACAAGGCGAATTTCTCCCGCAAAGAATTTACTTGCAGGCTGGCCGCAAGTCAACCTTTCTTACGGACAAGCCTGCCAAGGCCGGGTCAACGCGCGGATCGCGAAAGGTGTCGCTTCGAGAGAACGCGTGAAATATCCACAGGATAGATTGACAGCGCCGGAAGCGAGGGATATTCTGCATGGTCTGGAAGCTTGTGGCATTCAATCTCTCCATTCGGAATCGCACCAAGGGCGGATTGTTGGCGGCGCGCGCGCGCGTGGCCGATCGGACATGGCCGCGTTTGGTCGGCCTGCTCGATCGCGCGTCGATGGAGCCGGGCGAAGGTTTGTGGATCGCACCGACCTTCGCGATTCACACCGTGGGTATGCGCTTTCCCATCGATGCGGTGTTTCTTTCGGAATTGCGCGACGAGCCGGGCGCGCGCGCGCAACGAACGCGCGTCTGCAAAGTGCGGCGCGTGTATCGCGGGCTACGTCCGTGGCGGCTCACGCGACTCGTTTGGGGATCGTCGAGTGTGTTGGAATTGCCCGCCGGCATGGCGGATGCCACGGGCACCGAGCCTGGCGATGAACTGGAGTTTCAACGTGCGTAGACTTTCGCAGATCGCATTCCTGGCAGCGTTGCTGATTTCATCGGCGGCGTGCCAAAGCCGTTTTGGCCGCGCGTTGACGTTCTGGAAGAGCGCCCCGCCTCCCGCGACGGCCGCGCAATCCGCGCCGGGTGATTCGGTACGCGACGCGGTGCAGAAGCAGACGGAAGGCGCGTACGATCCGCGCGCCGGCGGCCCGGTGCAAGGTCTCGAATCGCGCTTGAAATTAAGTCCTCAGGATGCCGCGTTACATGTAGAACTGGGCCGGGCGTACGAGAACTATTCCATCGACGATCTGGCGCTGGATCAGTTCACGCGTGCACGGAACTTGGATCCAGCAAGTATCGACGCGCTCACGGGACTCACGCATTTGGCGCGCCGCCATCCTGAACAACTCGCCGACCTGGAGCCGGTGGCGCGCGCTTTCGCGGAAAAGCATGGCGATAGCGCCGCGGCGCTTTCCTTAGTGGGGTCGGTGCTGGATGACGCCGGTGACTTGGCCGGCGCCGAGAAGTTGTATCGCCGCGCGCTGGCGATGGAGCCTGACGCCGCGTGGCTGCACAACAATCTTGGCTTCAACTTGCTCTTGCAGGCGCGGCTCGCCGATGCCGCCGCGGAATTGCGGCACGCGGTGAAACTGAATCCGGCGTCGGCGACGGCGCGCAACAATTTAGGTGTCGCACTGGCACGCCTCGGCGATCGTCCCGCGGCGTTGCGCGTGTTTGAAGAAACAGGCGCGGATCGCGGCACGGCGCACAATAATCTCGCGGTCGCGTTGATGGAGCAGGATCGTTTGGAAGAAAGTCGCGCGGAACTTTTGGAGGCGCTGCGCAATAAGCATTTGTTCGAACCGGCGCTGGAAAATTTTAAGCTGCTGCTCGAGAAAGACCAAGATCGCCGCGACTGGTTGGCCGCAAAACCCTTCGCCGAGCCGCTGGCGTTGCCGTCGCCGCGCGAGTGGATGCGTTTGCCGCAGGTGGAGAATCCGTAGTCGTCATCGACGTTTCATCATGGAGGAAAAAGATAAAATGAAATTGCTTCGTCGTCTAATCGCGGAGGAACAAGGCCAGGATCTCGTGGAGTACGCGCTGCTGGTGGCCGCCATCGCGCTCGCGTTGGTCGCCGCGGTGCAAAGTTTCGCGACCGGCTTGAACAGCGTCTTCACCAGCATTTCGACGGCCCTCGGCACGCTGTAGTTCTCACATGCCCGCTGCCGCCGCGCCCGGGAGCGTTCTCCACCGAACGGATTCGTCCGTTGTGGGGCACGGAGTGTCGCCGCGCGAGGGGAGCGTGGGACCCGTGGCGCGCTGGTTGTTGCCGAATCTTTGCGCGGCGGTCTTCGCCGTTACTTTATTTCAAGTTTTATTCTTCGCCGGCGGTCATGCGCTCTATCGCGACAGCGATACGGGATGGCATATCGTCACCGGCGAATCAATCCTCCAAACGCGCAGTGTTCCCACCAGCGATCATTTTTCATTCACCCGCGCGGGACGTCCCTGGATGGCGTGGGAATGGCTCTCGGACGTCGCGTTCGCTGCAGCGAATCGCGCCGCGGGCCTGCGCGGTGTGGAATTGCTCGCGGCGTTGGCGATCGCTTTGGCCGTCGCGGGATCGACGGTGCTGGCGTTGCGGCTCGGCGCGAACTTTTTCGCCGCCGCCGGAAGCGCCGCTTTGTTGCTCGCGGTTACCAGCGTTCATTGGCTCGCGCGTCCGCATATTTTCGGATGGCTCTTCGCGCTGGCGTTCTTGGCGGTTGCCGAAACGCATCGGCCGGGACGGAAGCTTTTGTGGCTGCTGCCCGCCTTGGCGATCCCGTGGGCCAACATGCACGGCAGTTCTATCTTGGGTCCCGCTATCCTTCTTATATACGCGCTTCGTCGCGCAGGACGCCGCGACTACTTGCTGGCCTCGATGCTTTCCCTCGCCGCCACGTTCGCCAATCCTTATGGATGGCGTTTGCATCAACACATCTTTGAGTACCTTCGCGACAGCTACATCATGGATCACATCGGCGAGTTCCATAGCTTCGACTTTCACGCCTCCGGCGCGATCTGGGTGGAGCTATTCATCGTGGCCGCCGTCGCGTGCATGATCGATGCGTTGCGCCGCCGCGAATGGCCTGTCGCGATTCTCACGGCCGCGCTGATCCACCAAGGATTTTTCGCCGCGCGCCACTGGCCTGTCGCCGCGTTGCTAATTCTTCCGCTCGCCGCGAGCCGCTTGCGCTTCGACTCACAGTACGCCGATCGCTTGCGCGCCATCGACCGCCGCATTGTCGGCGCGATTCCCGCGATGGCGGCGGTGGCGCTTGCTGCATTCCTTCTCGTCGCGGAGAAACCTGCGGATCGCGGTTTCGATCCCAAGACGTTTCCGGTGCAAGCCGCGGGATTCTTCGCGGATCGCGCCGCCATCCTCCCTGAGGCGCGCGTGTTTTCCACCGATCAGTGGGGTGGATATCTGATTTATCGTTTAGCGGGACACCAGCGAGTCTTTATCGACGGCCGCAGTGATTTCTACGGCGCGGATTTTCTGACACGCTATGGCATTGCGCGCGAAGCCCGGCCCGGCTGGGACCGCGTGCTCGACTCCGAGGGCGTCACGCACGTGATAATCGGCCCCGAAGAGCCGCTTGCCGCCGCGCTGCACACATCGCCGGAGTGGAAGGTTGTGCGCACCGATCGCGTCGCCGAGATTTTCGAGCGTGATTACTGCCGCAGGAAGGCCGGGGAATGACCGCACTATCGAATCCCGGAACGTTGCTGCTGCTCGCGCTCGCCGTCATCGGCGGCGTGTGGGACTTAGCGAAGCGCCGCATTCCTAATGTGCTGACGTTCTCCGCCGCCGCTGCCGGACTCGCGTGGAATTCGTACTCAGGCGGTTGGCACGGCGCGGCGAATTCCGCGGAAGGTCTTTTGCTCGGCGTGGCGATTCTGCTTCCGTTCTTTGCGCTCGGCGGAACGGGCGCCGGCGACGTGAAGATGCTGGGCGCGGCGGGTGCGATCACCGGATGGTTTGGCGTCCTGCGCATCCTTATTTATTTCGGACTGTTCGGCGGTGTCGTGGCGTTGGCGGTCGCCATCACGGCATCGCGCTTTTCGCACGTCGTGAAAAACACGAGCTACTTAGCGGGACTCTTGGCGCGCGGGCGCGTGAGTGAAGCGGGAAAAATGGAATCGGCGGGACCACCGCTGCCGTACGGCGCGGTGATCGGCGTGGGATGCTTGTTGTTCATTTGGGTTGGCGCGAAAGCAGGCTGAAAATGACACGTGAACGCGTGTGGATGATGTTCGGCGTCGCTTGGCTCTTTGCGGGCTTGGTGTCGTGGATGGTCTATCGCTCGGCTACAAGTCCGTCGTCGCGCGACGTGATCCAAGTGGCCGCCGCGGCTCGCGCGATTCCCGCGGGACAGCGCATCGTGGACGCCGACCTGAAGATCGCCGAGGTCGCGAGAAAAGACTTGCCCGCCGGCGCGATCTTGCATCGCACCGACGCGGTTGGCCGGGCCGTATTGTTTCAACTCGAAGCGAATGAGCCGGTGCTGGAATCGAAACTCGCGCCGAAGCAGGGCGGGGAAGGCTTGACCGCGATGATCGAGCCGGGCAAGCGCGCCGTAAGCGTGCAGGTGAACGAGACGATCGGCGTGGCGGGATTCGTGCAGCCCGGCAGCAAAGTCGACGTGTTGTTCACGCGCTCATTGCAAAACGGCGACGCCGCGGCCACAACGATTTTACAAAACGTGTCGGTGCTGGCGTATGGACGCAACTTGCAACGTACCGCCACGGGCGACGCGAAGCAACAGGCCCAACCGGCGCCCGGCCAGAGCGTCACGGTCACGCTGCTCGTCACGCAGGAAGAAGCCGAGCGCGTCGCGCTGGCCGTACAGCGCGGCAAGATCCAGTTGGCGCTGCGCAATCCGCTCGACGACAAGGAAGAGGAAACCACGGCAGTTTACGCCGACGATTTGGGTATCGCGGAACCCGAGAGAAATGTCCGGCCGCAGGTGATTGAAGTCGCGAAGCCGGTGGCTGTGGCCGGGCCTGCCGCGCCGCTGAAACCGAAAGACCCGAGGGAAGGTAAAGTGGTGATCAAGGTTTTCCGCGGCAACAAAGCGTCCGAGGATATCTTTTAATGTTCTGGCTCACGGCCATTTTGCTTTTCGCGCTACAGAACGCCGCCGCTTCCGCGGCGCAGGATGCCGTGCCTCCGCCCGTGCCGGTGAAGCCGTACGCTGCAAAAGTTTCCACCATCGAATTGTCCGTGGGCCGCGGCGAACTGAAACAGTTTCCCGATTTCGTGGAGCGCGTGGCGATCTCCGAGCCCAACGTCGCGGACATTGTCGCTGTCGGTCCGCAGGAAGTGATGATCAACGCCAAAGCGCCGGGACTGACCACCGCGCTGGTTTGGTTCAAGGGAGGTCTGGCGCGGTACGAAGTGACGGTTCGCGACGATTTGAGTCTCCTTGAACAGCAACTCAAAGACTCGTTCCCGAACGAATCGATTCACGTCGCGAGCAGCAAGGACGGCGTGGTGCTTTCGGGCGTCGTGAGTTCGCCGGAAGTGATGCAGCGCGCCGTTTCCGTCGCGGGATTGCATTCGAAACAAGTCGTAAATCTGCTGCAAGCGCCGCCGAAGGAAGATCGCCAGATCATGCTGCAAGTAAAGTTCGGCTCCGTCGATCGCGACAAGCTGAATCAATTGGGCATGAACATCCTCAGCACGAACCCAAAGCTGGTGGGCGCCTTGAGCACGCAGCAATACGCGCCCCCGCGCTTCGGCAATCTGGAATTTCAGAACAACAACTTGGGACAACCGCAACTGCAGCCGACGTCGGTGAGTGTCAGCAACGCGCTGAACATTTTTGCGTTCCGTCCGGACTTGAACGTCGGCCTCACCATCCAAGCGCTACAGGAAAACAATTTGATGGAAATCCTCGCCGAGCCGAATCTGATCACGGTGAGCGGCAAGACCGCGAGTTTCCTCGCGGGCGGCGAATTTCCGTTTCCTGTGATCACCACCAGCGGCACCGGCGGCACGGCCGCGCCCGTTGTGACGATTCAGTTCCGCAAATTCGGCGTGGGCCTCGATTTCACGCCCACGGTGATGCCGAACGGATTGATTCACCTGAAGGTGAAACCGGAAGTCAGCAACTTGGATTTCACCAACGCGCTGACGATCCAAGGATTCGTGATTCCCGCGATCAGCACGCGCCAGGCCGAAACGGAAGTGGATTTGCGCGACGGTGAAAGTTTTGCCATCGCCGGCCTGATCGACAATCGCGTGACGTCGACGGTGGACAAAGTGCCGATCCTCGGGCAAATTCCGATTCTCGGGAAGTTTTTTTCGAGCCGCAGCCAGGAAAAAACAAACACCGAGCTCCTGATGGTGGTGACGCCGCGCTTCGTCCATCCCATGCCGGTGGGCGAGAAGCCGCCGATGCCGAAGTATCCGACCGATTTCATCGATAAATACAATCCCAGCAAGGAGCCGGGGAAGAAGGGCCAATTTGTCGGTCCGCGCGGACACGAAGATCCGCCTTCGCCGGTCAAGGGCGCGGTGCCGGACGCGACCGCGCCTGCGAAGCCGAAGGATCCTCCGAACCAACCCGATTCAAAGCAGCCATGAGGATGTTTGCAACAAGCCGCCGCGGCACCGCCACCGTTTGGACCATGATCATGCTCACGGGAATGATTCTCGGCGGCGCGGCGATGGCCGTGGACCTCGGACGCATGTACACGATTCAGTCGGAGATCAAGACGATCGCCGAGGCGTCGGCGATGTCGGCGGCTACGCGCATCATCGGCACGGCGAATTCCACCGACAACGCGCTGGTCACCGGTCTTGCGCCGCTCGATCAAACCACCGGCAACGACAATCGATTCAACTTGCACGCGAACAGCGTGATTTCTTCCACCGATCTTGCCGCCACGTTCAATCAGGATTACTTCACGCTGCTCACCGACGCGCAAACGTCGTCGAACGGCGGACAATCGGGTGCTCAAGCGCGCTACGTGCGCGTCGACGTAAACGTGGAAGCGCCGGCGATTTTTCTGCCGTTCCTTGCGCCCACGCAAACGACGAAACCGCAAGTGCACGCCTACGCCATCGCGGGACCGGGCGCGCCGCTGTGCAGTGTCTCGGGATCGGACGATATCGCCGTCACTGCCGCGAACTCAAGCGACACGCAGGATTACGGCTTCGTCCCCGGCGCGTACTACACGATGTACCTGACGTGCTCGCAGGAAGCGGCGGCCCCCGCGGCGTGCGTTGCGGCCGTGCGCACGTTGCCGTTATTGACGGGGACCAGCGACAAAATCGAATACACGCTGTTGAATCACACGCCCACCGGAACCGCCACGGACCTGCCGAGCATACTGTTCGAGGTCGGCGCGACCACCGACAATCCCGCGGGCGATACGACCGCCGGCACCACCGGTACGGTGACCGTCGCCACACCCGACGCGCCGATGGCGATTCAAGCGGCGGGAACACCGACCGTCGCGGCGGGCCGCGATTTTCTCTGCGGCATGAACACGCGCTTCGGGGATCCCGTGGATCCCACGACGAACGCGTGCAACGGGATCCCGAGTGTCGCCACGCTCGCCGCCTCGTACTCCGCGGACACCGACACCGCAACCGCCGACGGATCGCTCCAGGATTTTTCGACGCAATACATGGGCAACGCGCGGCGTGTGATCACCGCGGCCGTGGTCGACGCGTCATCGACGCTGAACGTTTTGAACTTTCGCCAATTTCTGATTCAAGCGGATCAAACGGGGCCCGGCTTGGTGGTAACGGGCGCGCAAGCCACGCGCGGCGAAATGCGCGCGCAGTACATCGGCTCGCCGGTTCCGGTGCGTCTCGGCTCGACGGCGGGACAATGCGGAATCACGTCGGGCGTAGGGAGGCTGGTGCTGTACCAATGAGGCGTTTCCTCCTCAACGATCAAGCGCAAACCGCGGTGGAAACCGCGTTCCTGCTGCCGATGATGATTCTTTTGCTCGGCGGAATCTTCGAACTCGGCCGCCTCGCGTACATCTACAACCGACTCGAAAACAATTTGAAATCCGGCGTCGAGTATTTGCAGCGCACGCAAGGCGTCGACTTCTGCAATTTGAGCGATCCGGCGTTTACCGACGCGACAAACTTCGTGGTGTTCGGAAACTTGCAAGGCACCGGCAACCCGACGGTGCCGAACCTCACGCCGAGCATGGTTTTCTTTTTCGCCGAGCGCGGCGATCCCACCACCTCGACGATCGCCGCGTGTCCCTGCGCCGGCACGGGCAGTTGCGACACGCAGAACGGCGGCTCGCCGCCCGATTACATTGTCGCGAATCTTGGGCAGGGCTATCCGCTCGACATGACGTTTCCGCTCGGCGTGTTCGGTATCGTGAATCTGCCGGTGTCGGTGCGATTGCCGTTTTTGGGAGCTTGATGAAGGACTGGAATACATTCCGTCGATCGCCAAAAGGTTCGGTGACGTTTGAAACGGCGCTGGTCTTTGCGTTCATCATGATCCCCGTGACGTTTGGATCGATCATGACGGCCGGCGCGCTATGGACCTGGTCGGGCGTCGTGCATCTCGTGCGCGCCGGCGCGCAGTACGCCGCCACGCATTGCTATCAGGATTCGGCAGGAAGCAACGTGATTGCATTTATGCAGGCGAATCTGCCGCCGATTCTCGATCCGAGTCAACTGACCAGCGGTCCGGCGACCATCACCGTTCAGTATTGGACGCAAGATCCCGTGGGCCATCAAACCATTCCGTTCCAGTGCGGGTCAAGCTGCTCGCCGGACTGCGCGCCCGACGCCGTCACCGTCAGCGTCAGCGGCTATCAATTCAACGTCGTTACGTCGATCGTCGGTTTGCAGCCGATCCCGATGCCGCCGTTTTCCGCCACGTTTCAAGTGGAGAGCGCGGGTGCGAACAACGACATTGGGCAATACGTTCCTTGAAAGGTTCTCATGCCGATTTCTCTCATCGTCGCCAGTTCTGAGCCGCACTTCCGGGAGTTCGTCCGCGAGCATCTGGCGCACACGCCGGGCGCGAAGGTGGTGGCGGAACATGACGAAGCGGGATTGAACGTGTACGTCCGCATCCTTCACGACATGGAACGCAACCCGCACGCGGCGGTGCTGCTCGATATCGGCGGCGATCCCGAGCAGGGATTGCGCGCGCTCGAGCACATGAAGAACGCCATGCCCGGGCTGTACGTGATCGTCTCGGAGTATCAGGCGTCGTCGGAGTTTTTGATCCGCGGCATGCGCGCGGGGGCCAGCGATTATATCCAGCAACCGCTGAAGCGTCCGGAATTTCGCGACGCCATGACGCGCCTGGAGCAACACATGGCGCGCGCCCAGCAGCACGGCAAGCCGCTCGGCAAGTTGTACACGTTTGTGGGAGCGAAGGGCGGCGTGGGAACGACAACCGACGCCGTGAATTTCGCGGCGGTCTGCGCGCGGCAGCAGAAAAGCACGATTCTCGTCGACCTCGATCTCGATTCCGGCGACGCCGCGAGTTTCCTCGGACTGAATCCGCAGTATTCCATCTATGACGTCGTCGAGAATCTCGACCGCCTCGACCAGTCCATGCTCGACGGCATCGCGTCGCGCGACGCCATAGGATTCTCCGTCCTCAGCCCGCCCGACGATCTCGAGAAGGCGCGCATGATTCGCGGCGATCACATCAAGGAGATCGCGGCGTTTCTCGTCGAGAAGTACGACGCCGTGATTGTCGACGGTTCGCGCGGCCTCGACGAAGCGCTGCTGGGTTGCTTGGAGCTTTCGGAGTCCGTCTTCCTCGTACTGACGCAGGAGTTCCTGGCGGTCCGCAATGCGCAGCAGTATTTGGCGGCGCTCGGCAAACTCGGTTTCAGCGCCGAGCAATTGAAGATCGTCGTGAATCGTTACGGCAAGGGTCAGAATTCCGCGGTGTCGATGGAACAGATCCAACAAACGCTCGGCACGAAGATCTTCTACGCGATTCCGAACCGTTACCAGGACTCGATGCAAGCCGTGCATCAATCGCGGCCGGCGGTAAGTTACGCGGGCGACCTGCAGCAGGCGTATATGGGAATGGCGAAGAAGATTTTGGCAAATGGCGCTTCGAGCGCGACACCCGCTTCGGCTCCACCGCCGGAGCGCAAGAAGTTTCTCGGAATCATCTAACGCAAGATGCCAACGATTCCTCCGCGGCCGACACTTCCCCAGCGCGCGCCCTCTTCAAGCGGCGCGGCGCCTGTCGACGCGCGGCCCCGCGCATTCGCGCCAACGGACACCCGCCAAACCGATCGCACCTTCGAACTGAAATCGCTGGTCCATCAAAAGCTCCTTAACTCGATCAACACCGATCAAATCAAATTGATCAGCCGCGATCGCGTGCGCATGGAGATCGGCGTGGCTGTGGAGAGCCTGCTGATGCAGGAAAACATCCCGATGAACTTGCAGGAGCGCGACCGCATCATCGAGGAGATTCTCGATGAGGTGTTCGGTCTCGGGCCGCTCGAACCGCTCTTGAAAGATCCGTCGATCACCGACATCCTGGTGAACAACTTTCGCACGGTGTACGTGGAGCGCGGCGGCGTGTTGCAAAAGACCGTGACGCGTTTCAAGGACGATCGCCACCTGCACCACATCATCGAAAAAATCGTGGCCGCTGCCGGACGGCGCATCGACGAGGCGTCGCCGATTGTCGACGCACGGCTCACCGACGGGTCGCGCCTGACAGCGGTGATTCCGCCGCTCGCGCTGGCCGGTCCCACGCTGGCGATCCGGCGTTTCGCTCGCCGCGTGATGAACAACGAAGAGCTGATCAAGAACTTGACGCTCACCAGTTCCATGCTCGATTTCCTGGGCGCGTGCGTCGAAGCGCGGCTCACAATGGTGGTCAGCGGCGGCACCGGCACGGGAAAAACCACACTGTTGAACGCGCTCTCGCGATTCATTCCGGAAACCGAGCGCGTCGTCACGATCGAAGACGTGGCGGAATTGCGGTTGCAGCAGCGCCACGTCGTGCGCTTGGAAACGCGACCGCCGAACATCGAAGGGCAGGGAGCGATCGTTCAGCGCGACCTGGTGATTAACGCGCTGCGTATGCGTCCCGATCGAATCTTGGTCGGCGAAGTGCGAGGGCCCGAGGCGCTCGACATGCTGCAAGCGATGAACACCGGTCACGACGGATCGATGACCACGGTTCATGCGAATTCGCCGACGGATGCGTTTCATCGCTTGGAAACGATGATCCTGATGGCCGACATGAATTTGCCGGACCGCATCATTCGCCAACAGCTCGTGTCGGCGATTCAGATTGTCGTGCAAATCACGCGGCTCACCGACGGCGCGCGGCGCGTGGTGAAGGTCTCGGAAGTGGTGGGCATGAGCGAGGACTCGATCGAACTGCAGGACATTTTCGAGTTCGAGCGCAGCGGTCTCACCGATCTTGGAAAGGTCACTGGCAAGTTTCGCGCCACCGGGGCGAAACCGCATTCTCTCGATCGTCTGCGCGCGGCGGGGATCCATGTGCCGGAAAAAATGTTCCATGAAACGACTGAGGTCAAGTAAATGGGCGCGACGATCCTGATCTTCCTGATCTTCACGGGCGCCACAGCCGTCGCGTGCGAGGTGGCGATTTGGGGGCCGGAACGCAAGGCTCGCGAGGCCGCCGAGGCGCGCGTGCGCGGCCTACGCGCGGCGCACGTGCAGCAGCGCTCGGGACCATTGTTGCGCCGGCAATCGATTTCGGGCGTGGGATTCCTCGATGAGATTCTGGTGCAATTGCGATTCATCCGCCAGTTGCAGAAAGCCGTCGACCAAGCGGCGCTCTCGTACCGGGCGGGATCGGTGCTGGCGTTGAGCGTCGCGATCGCCGTGGTGACCGCGGGCGTCTCGGAAGCCTTTGCGTTTTTCCCGTTTCGTTTTCTCGAAGTCCTTGTGGCGATCGCGTTCGGATCGATCCCGATTCTTTGGGTGTACCGGCAGCGTTCGAAGCGCATGCATGCGATCGAAGAAGGGTTACCGGAGTCGATCGACCTTTTCACGCGCGCCATGCGCGCCGGTCACAACATTCACAGCGGCCTCGAGGTGCTGGCGGGCGAAGCGCCTGAACCAATAGCCGGGGAGTTCAAGAAACTCACCGAAGAGTTGGCGCTGGGATCGTCGGTGGAATCGGCGCTGCACAGCTTGGGCGAGCGGATTCCGCTGCTGGACATGCGCTTCTTCGTTACGGGCCTGGTGTTGCAGCGCGAAACCGGCGCGAACCTGGTAACCGTGCTTGAAAGCATGGCCGGCGTGATCCGCGAACGCCTGCAATTGCGCAGCAAGCTGCGCGCGCACACGGCGCAGCAGCGTTTTTCCGCCGCGTTGCTCGCGGGACTGCCGGTTTTCACGCTGATCGTTTTCTATTTCGTGAACTACAACTACGTATCGCTCTTGTGGACCACCGAACTCGGGTCGAAGCTGTTCACCTACGCGGTCCTTTCGGAAGTGGTAGGCATCCTGGTGATGCGGCGGATTTCCGCGGTGAAGATGTAAATGAATCCGTGGCTACTTTTCGCGGTGTTTGTCGTGGCGCTCGCCAATGCCGGCGCCGTGCTGGCCGGCGGATGGTATTTGCTGGAAGCGCGACGGAATCCGTTGCAATTGCGCATCGCCGAGTTGCAGGCGCGCGGCGGCGCTCCGCTGCGCCGCCAGGAAGACATTTGGGACGTGATCCTCGGTGTGACCTTCGGCACGGTCTTCGGTGAATCGTGGTTCCGCGAAAAGGAACTGGAGTTGATGCGTGCCGGTATCCGCCGCCAAGGAGCCGTGAAAGTCTATGGCATGTTGACGCTCGCGTTCATGCTGATGCTTTCGGGCGGTGCGCTGGTGTGGTTGAATGGGGGCGATACCGGCACGATCATGATCGCGGTGATCGGCGGATTGGTGCTGGGATATTTTCTGCCCGAGCAAGCCGTGCTCTCGCTGCGTAAGCGCCATCGGCAAAGTTTGGTCGCGGCGCTGCCCGACACCACCGACTTGCTGAGCATCGTGCTCGGAGCGGGACTCTCGCTCGATCAAGCGATCGCGCGTGTGTGCGACGAACTTCAGTACGTGTATCCGGAATTGGCGGAGGAGTTTTATCTGATGACCGTGGAGGTGCAAGCGGGCCAGGATCGCGGCGTGGCGTTTCAGCACATGGCGCGCCGCACCGGACTCAGCGAGATTCGCTCGCTCGCCGGCATGATCATTCAGGCAGAGCGCTTTGGAACAGGCCTGGCGCAATCGCTGCGCGTGTTTTCCGATTCGCTGCGCGTAAAGCGCCGCTTGGACATTGAAGCGGCCATCGCCAAGGCCGGCGTGAAGATGATTTTTCCCATCGTGCTTTTCATTCTCCCGGCGTTGTTTATCGTGGTGATTGCGCCGGGCGTGCTAAGCTTCATGCGGAGCATGTTCGGACAGTAAACTTACTTGGGGAAGGAACCTTAAATGGATACGGGGACAATTCGAATTATCTGCGGCGTGCTGGCGTTGGTGTTTGTGGTGGTGATCGTGATGCGCCGGAAATCGAAAGCCAAGAAAGAAGAATGGTAGCGGCAACGCGGGCGACTGAAACGCTGGGTCGCCGGCTGCACAGGCTCCGAGAAAGTCAAACTACGGCATCGCTAAGGCCGCTTACTTCTTTTTCTTCTTATCTTCCTTGGGAAGGCGCGCGGGAATGTCCATGTCTTCGGGCTCCTCGATCACTTCCAGCGTGTACGTTCCGCCGTCGCGGCCGCGCCACAGCGTGGTGGTCTTGCCGAGCACTTCTTCAAAGCGATCGTATTTGAACTTCGGAATCGGCGGGCCGGAATGTTTCCACATCACCGGCTCCTGATCCGCCAGCAATCGCTGGTCGCCGTGATCGGTTTGCAGAATCATCTCGCGCCCATCGTCGGTTTCTTCTTTAATTTGGTAGACGCGTCCCGTCAAGCCTTCCAGCGGGGTCAACAGCTTTTCGCCATTGCCGTCGGCGCCCGAAAATGCAATGCGCTTTGTGCGCGGATTCAGCCGATACGTGCTGCCGTTGGCTTGAATCGTGAAACCCGAGTCGGTGACTTCACCGTTGTCGACGGGGAAAAAATCGTGTTTCTGAATCCAGCCCTTCACGGGCGAACCGGGCGTGGGCGATGAGTATTCGAGCAAAATCGTCGTGCCGATTTCCTTGCCGCCTTTGATGTTGATGACGCTTTCGAACGCGGCGTGCATCGGGGTTGCCGGTGCGGCCGCTTGCAACAGGAGATGAAGAAGAAGGAACCACATAGTTTCAGAATACTAAAGTTTCAGGCTTCGTGAGAAGGCGCGGCATATCGTGTCTTCGTTCACCAGGTCCATTCGTGCTGAGGTTCCGCCGCTCCATAATTGTCGCGGCTCACGGCCCGAATTCCACCACCACGCGGCCGATCAGCGTGCCCTGACGCATTCGCTCCATGGCGGCCGGCACATCTTCTAATCGACATGTTTCCGCGTGCACGCGCGCCGCGCCTTCCGCCGCGAGGTCCATGATTTCCTGAAGGTCGCGCGGCGTTCCTACGAAGACGCCGGAAATCCGCAATCCTTGCAGCACCGCGGGAATCACCGGCAGTTCATACTTTTTGATCGATAGTCCCACCAGCACCAGAATTCCCCCAGGACGCAGCGTGGGGAACGCCTGCTCGATCGCCGCGAGCGATCCGGTGAACGTGATCGCGCCGGCCGCGCCGCCGTACTGCGCCATGACCTTGCGCGGTTCTTGCTTGAGACCGTTGATCGTTAGGTCGGCGCCGACGCTGGCCGCCATTTCCAACTTATCGTCGGCGACATCCACCACGGCGACGCGCAATCCCGCGCGTTTCGCCAACTGAATCCCCAAGTGTCCCAAGCCGCCCGCGCCGAACAACACGATCCACTCACCGGGATCGAGGCCCGCGGTGCGCACGGCCTTGTGCGCGGTGAGTCCCGCGCAACAGAGCGGCGCGGCTTGCACGTTGGATAGCGCGCTGGGAATGTGGGCGATAAACTTTTCGTCGCCGGTGGCGTATTCCGCGAGCGCGCCGTCGACGTGATATCCGGTCTGCTCGGACTTCACGCAAAGATTCTCTTGTCCCTTCCGGCAAAAATCGCATTCGCCGCACGAACGATGCAGGTACGCGATGCCCACGCGGTCGCCCATGCGGAACCGCGAGACGCCGGGCCCGAGCGCCGTCACGCGGCCCACGCCTTCGTGTCCAAGGATCAGGGGAGTTCGCGGCAAGCGCGGAGACGCCGCGAGAAAAACGTCGGAGTGACAGAGTCCGCTGGCCTCGATCTTGACCAGAACTTCGCCGGGACCCGGTTGGGGGACCGGGACATCGCGAACTTCCACGGGACTTTGAGGCGCTGGAAGAACGACAGCCTTCATGAAGAAGCGATGTTAGCACTTCTTGCGCCGATTGTCTTTATCGCGCCGTCCTGCGGAGGACGACCGCGACCCTCCGTGCGTCGCCTTGCATTACGAGAGCCTTCATGCATTCCGTAATGCGGCGGTCGAGGCGTCTGCGCTCTTCCTTCAATAACCGAAGCAGTCTTTCGTATGTCATCAACTGTTGATAACAACAGGTGGCGCGGCGCGCAAGGGTTCGGGGCGTTTTGTTACGAATTTGGAACGCGGCGGGGAGTGTATCAGCGCGAGACAACGAGTCGGATGGAGTTGCAGCGGCACTTGCCGATAAATCTATTGAAGCACAGGAAATTGTAACGGTCCGGACACTGCTTCGCGCGGTGTCGGCACGAAAGGACTCCGCATGACCGAACAGAAATCGTGTTGGGATCAGGTTGCCGCGCTCGAATCGGTGGACGGTGACAAGGAATTGCTGGCGGAAATGGCTGAGCTGTTTCTGCAAGACTCGAGCCGCTTGGTCGACGAAATCGAACAAGCCATCGAACGCGGCGATTCCAGCGCCGTGCATCACAGTGCGCACACGCTGAAGGGATCGGTGGCAAACTTCGCCGCCGAACGCGCGCGCGCGTTGTCGCTGCAACTGGAATTGATGGGACGCGCTGGAAACTTGAGCGGTGCGCGCGAGAGATTCGCGCAACTGGCGGCGGAAATCCGGCTCGTGGAAACGGAATTGTCGGATTTCACGGGCGCGACGATTTGACACTGTTCGTTCACCGGAGAAAGGCCAATTGATGCGAGTGCTGCTGGCGGAAGACGACGCGGTCGCGCGGATGAAAATGGAGCGGATGCTCACCAAGTGGGGCTATGAGGTGGTGTCCGTGAAGGAAGGTCCCGCCGCGCTGGCGATTTTGCGCGGTCCCGATCCGCCCAGTTTGGCGCTGCTCGATTGGATGATGCCGAAACTCGACGGCATGGCAGTGTGCCGCTTGATCCGCAAGCGTCAGGGTGCGCTTCACACCTACGTGATCATGCTCACCGCGCGCGGCGGCGCGCAGGATGTCTACGAAGCGGTGGAATCGGGCGCTGACGACTATCTCGTAAAACCGGTCGTTCCTGATTATTTGCGATCGCGCCTGAAGATCGCGCACAAGGTTCTCGACTTGCAGCAGCAGATGGCCAGTGCGCGCGAGCAGATGCGCCAATCGACGGTGATCGATGCGGCCAGCGGCTTGATCGATCGCGCGGGAATCACGACGATGTTGTCGCACGAACTTTTGCGCACCCGTCACGCCGGCACTCCCGTGGGCGTCGTGATGGCGGAAGTGGATCACTTCAGGAATCTTTCGGAAACGCACGGACGGCCCGGCGCCAATGCGGTGCTTCGCGAAATCGCCCGGCGGTTGCAGTCTGCGTTGCGCGATTCCGACAAGTTAGGTGCGCTCGACGCCGGCGAGTTTCTGATTATCGCGCCGGCTTGTTCAAACGGACGGGCAGGGCAGTTGGCGGAACGATTGCGCCAATGTGTCGCGGCGCCGATCGCGATCCAGTTGCCGGAAAAAGATCCCGTGGAAGTGCCGGTGTCGCTGAGTGTCACGCTGAGTCTTGGCGCGTTCGACGTGCGATCGGCGGCGGAGGCCGACACGACGCTCGTTCTAAGCGAATTGCAGAAAACCGTGCAGCAAGCCAAGCGCGAAGGATTCGATCGCGTATGCGTGGTCGGCGGCGGTCCTGCATCGTCGCCCTCACCATCGACGCCCGTGGAGCGGCAAGAATCGCCCCAATCCACGCTGGAACCAGCGCTCGAACCGGAGGCCGTCGCGTAGTTTGTCGCGTCGCGCATGGTAGAATAAACGGCGGAGAGGTGCGAGAGTGGTTTAATCGGGCGGTCTCGAAAACCGTTGACCCCTTACGGGGTCCGAGGGTTCGAATCCCTCCCTCTCCGCCAGAGCGTCAGTTAGCCTTACCTCACAGATAGAAAACAGCATCGCGTAACTGCTTTGTTTTGATCTCTTGCAGTTCGAATCCCACTTGGGTTTGTGTGCGTGTGCGGGCCAATACAAAGACTGAATTGACCCTTGAAAGAATCCCATTTGCTCGGCTGACGTTCCTGCGTATCATTGGCGAGCGTGGCCGGCGTTCTTCCCGAACTCCCGAAGGCTCACGAAGCGCTGTCACACTCGCGTCGGATCGGGGTCTAAGAGATATAGCATGCCAAATCCTCTTTCAGAAAGTGCGGCTTCCGATCCAGAGGACCGGGAGTTGGTGTGCCAAGCCCAGGCCGGAAACCGGGATGCTCTCGAACAACTGATTACTCGCCATCAGGCCTGGATCTACAACATCGTGCTTCGGATGGTGTACCTCCCGCAGGATGCCGAAGACGCCACACAGGAGATCCTCGTCAAACTGATCACGAAGCTGTCCACCTTCGTGGGAAAGAGCAGCTTTCGTACGTGGCTTTACCGCATCGTCGTCAATCACGTGTTGAACATGAAGCGGGGCCGGGCCGACATGGCCGGTTGGACCTTCACGAGATACAGCGACAGCCTGGATGCCACGCCCGATATGGATCTGCCGGATCCGAGTTCCGTGCCGGCCGACATGCAGTTGCTGGTGGACGAAGCCCGAATCGGTTGCACCTCGGGCATGCTGCTGTGCCTCGATCGTGAGCAGCGCCTGATTTACATCCTCGGCGAGATTTTCGGCGTAACCGATCTCGTCGGCGCCGAGCTCCTGGAGATTAGCCGCGAAAACTTCCGGCAGAAGCTTGCGCGGGCCCGGCGCGATCTTCACAACTTTCTGCATGACAAGTGCGGTCTGGTCAACGAAGCGAATCCTTGCCGGTGCGCGAAGAAGACCCAGGGCTTCATGAAAGCTGGTTACGTGAATCCGCAGGACCTGCTGTTTGCGAGGAAGCATGTGGCGCGCGTGCGGGACGTGGCTGAGAAGAAGAGCGAGGATCTCAACGCTCTCGACCAAGCATACGCGGAGCTTCACCGGGATCATCCATTTCACGAACCGGCGGACTTCGTGAACTCCTTGAGGACGCTCATCAACGGAACGGATTTTAGATCAACGCTGGAGCTAGAGTGATGCGAAAACTCTCGATTCTCTTGATTGTCTCCTTGTGCGGGATCTCGTGCAGCCGCTCGACGGACGACTTTCAGCCAGAAACCATCGTCGCCCTCGAGCGCGGCGCCCTCGATCGATGGGGCAAAGGCGATCCGCAGGGGTTCTTCGACATCATGGCGCCGGATCAGACCTATTTCGATCCGACGACAGCCCAACGCATCGATGGCCAGGCCGCGCTAAAGAAATACTTCGCGCCCTTCGCCGGCAAGATCAAGATCGAGAAGGTTGAGATGATCGACCCGAAGGTCCAGCGCAGCGGCGATCTCGCTGTGCTCACATTCAATCTCGTCGACTATGGGGCGCAGGTTGACGGCGGCCCGAAGACCACCGTGCGGTGGAACTCGACCGAGGTCTATCAACGCCTGAACGGGAGTTGGAAGATCGTCCATTCTCATTGGTCGTACGTGAAGCCTACGCTGAAAGACTAGCAGCAGAGTTCGATACGCATCCCACTTCGCCCGCCAGTTCAACTTTGTCCGACCCGGACACATAGGTAACAGTCCGTACCGGAGACATGGGTTACACTTTTGGCCCGAACGGGTTTTCGAGTGGTTGCAGAGTTCTCTCCTCCAGTTCGATATAACCGATCTCATAATCCATAAAGCTGACGAGCCAAGTATCGTCCTCGACGTCTTTCATTCCCACGGCTGACCGCCGAAGGCGGTCGAGAGGGGTTGATTTTCTTCTATTGCTTGCATATCGGTAAGGGCTTTCTTCTGTCAGGTTTCAATAGGAACCGTTGCCAAGAACAACATTCTTTACTCGTGCCTGAGGGCGATCACGGGCTCGACGCGCGTTGCCTGAGCAGCAGGAATGAGACTAGCCACAGCCGTGGCAAGTAGCATGACCACGGGCAGTAGCACGAAAGTGACCGGGTCACGAGAGCTCACGCCCACTAGCAGACCCGCCAGATACGGGGACAGTACGATCGCGCCGAAGATTCCCGCCATCAGGCCCAGGATTACTAGGGAAAGGCTGCTCCGCAAGATCATCCATAGGATCCTGCTTCGACGCGCTCCCAGCGCCATTCTGATTCCAATTTCCTGCGTCCGGCATTCTACCGTATAGGACACTGCGCCATAGAGGCCAATGATCGCCACGGTAAACGCGATCACGGCAAAAACGGCACTCAAGATCGCCGTAACCCTGGGAACGTAGAGGGCCCGTTCCGAGACGACCGTTGCCAGGGGAAGGCTATACACGGGCGCGATCTCCGGGTCCAAAGCGTGAATCTGTTCGTAGATCGCCGCGCCGAGACCGTTCATGCCGCGCTCCGTTCTGACCTGAATCGCCATGTAGGAATCCGTGGACTGCAAAACGGGCGTGTAAAACACAGGAGACGCCGGCAGTCCGAGAGGCGTTGTCGTGCCGTAGGTGGAGTCCTTCACGATGCCGACCACTTGAATCGGAATGCCGTCGCGACGCCGAAAAACATGGCCTAAGGCCCGCGTCAGTTCACTATTGCCAACGATGAATCTTCGGGCAAATGTTTCATTCACGATGGCGACTTTCGGAGACCCGGCCTTGTCGTTCTCGGTAAAATTCCGCCCTTGAGAAAACGGTATTCGCAGAGTTTCGAAATATCCCGGACTCACTCTGTTCGTAAGAGTGTCCAGAACCCTGTCGCCGCCCGGCGTCATGTAGCCGTCGATGGAGATGTCTTGTGAATAGAGCCCCAGGAAGGGAGAAATCGCAGCCAAAGAAGCCGATTTCACTCCGGGCAGAGCCGCTGAGCGCGCCAAAAGTTCCTTGAAGAACTGCTCGGTTTGGGTGGGCGAGTAATTGTACAAGGCCGTGTTCATGGTCACGACGAAAACGTGGTCGGCGTTGAAACCCAGATCGAAATTCTGTAAACGGGCGAATCCCTTTATGAAAAGTCCGCAAGCGATCAACAACATCAAGGAAAGGGCCACCTGGCACGCGATGAGCGCGCGGCGAGCCAACATGCCGAAACCCCGGCTGGTTGAAGATCTGACACGGAGGGCCGCCCGTGCGGCTTCGCGAGTCGCCAGAAACGCCGGCGCCATGCCGCATAGAAAAACTGTTGCGGCGGATGCCGCCAGCGCATAGGACAGGCCTCGCGCATCGATCTGGAAGAGGGGACCCTGTGGGGACGGTTGATAAGGCACCAGGCGCATCGCCAGGCTTACGCCCCAGCAAGCGAATAGAAATCCACACGCTCCGCCTAGAGACGTGAGCACAGCGCTCTCCGTCATGAGTTGCCGGAGCAACCTTGCGCGCGACGCTCCCAGTGCCGATTGAATGGCGATACTGCCGATCCGAGTTGTCGCGCGTGTCAACAGCAGGCTCGCGACATTGGCGCAGGCGATCAACAGCACCAGTAGCACCAGACCCATCAAGGCGGCCGGTAGCACCACGCCGTTGCCTTGCATGCGGTAATCCAAATCCCGCCGGATGATGAAATTCGTGTCCTGGTTGGTGGCGGGATATTGGCGCGCGAGAGCGGCGCAGATCAGGTTCGCTTCCGCTTGCGCTCGTTCAATCGTCACTCCGGAACGCAAGCGGCCGCGCACCACGAAGCTGCGGCTCTGCCTGGAATCCAGCAGTTGGCTGCCGCCGGCTGGGACGATGTCGGCGATCATCGCCATCGGAACATAGATGTCGGGACGGTACGACAAATCAAGACCCGTAAAAGACTTCGGCGCTACACCAACGATCTTGTAGAGATGGCCGTTTAACCGGACCGGACGGCCCAACACCTGAGTGTCGCCGTGAAACATGCGCTGCCATAAGTTATAGCTGATGACCGCCACCGGCGCCTTGCCGCGCCCTTGATCCTCCTCGGGCAGAAACCCGCGGCCCAAGATGGGCGACACTTCCAGCAGCGAAAAATAGTTTCCCGAAACTAATAAGCCCCAAACAACCGTTGATCCCGAATGGGAAAGTCGAACGTCCGGGTTCATGCCGACCGTGACGCGGCGATAGACCAACAGTCGAAGCAGGTCCTTAGTTTGCTCGGCAACATCCAGGTAATCCTGATACGAGGTGTCGCCGAACCTGGTCGCTCGCGAAGCCGCGGTGTCGAAGGTCACAAGATCACCAGCATGCGGCACGGCAACCGGGCGTAGGAGAATGCCATCAATCACGCTGAAGATGACGACATTTGCCCCGATGCCAAGCGCCAGGGAGAGAACCACGAGCAAGGTAAATCCAGGCGCCCGGATGAGGCCGCGGACGGCGAGGCGCGAATCGCGCCACATGCCGTCTAGGAACAATGAGAAGTTATTCGGCTCGGGCATGCATACATTTTGAGCCGGATGAACCGTCTTCTTCGATAGGCAGGACTGCCTATCTTCGACAAAATCCTGCCAACGCTATCGCGACCTCGTTGAGAATCGGCGGCGGTAGGCGGTTGGTGTCGTGTCCAGCGTTCGGCTGAAGTGTTGGCGCAGCGTCGCCGCGGTCTGTAGCCCCACCGCTTCGGCAATCGCATCGATTCCCTCGGTGGTCTTTTCAAGACGTCGCCGCGCAGCCAAGAGCCGCTGGTGTGTCAACCATTGGTGCGGCGTGGTCCCGGTCTGCAGGCGGAATTGGCGGGCGAAAGTGCGTGGCGACATGGCCGCGCGACGCGCTAAGTCCTCCACGCGCAGGGTCTGGTCCAAATGCGATTGCGCCCATTGCTGGAGCGGCGCCAGTCCTCCCGCCGATCGTTGGCCAACCGGATCTTGAACATATTGCGCTTGACCACCGTCGCGATGCGGCGGCATCACCAGCCGGCGGGCTACGCGGTTGGCGATTTCAGCGCCATAATCGCACCGCACGATGTGCAGGCAAAGGTCGATGCCCGCGGCGCTGCCCGCCGAAGTCAGAATGCTGCCTTCATCCACGTAGAGAACTCCAGGGTCGACGCGAATCTTCGGAAACCGGGAAGCCAACTCTTTCGCGTAACGCCAATGGGTGGTGGCGCGCTTGCCGTCAAGCAGGCCGGTGGCCGCCAGAACGAAGGCTCCGGAACAAATGGAGACCAGACGCGCGCCGCGCGCGTGCGCCGAACGCAGTGCTTTCAGGAGAGATTCCGGAGGACGTTCGCTGGTTCGCTTCCAGCCCGAAATAACGATGGTTCCCGCCTGTTGCAACGCCCGCAATCCGCAACGTGCTTCGAGATGAACGCCGCCCGTCGTGCGCAGCGGACCGCGCTGGTGCGAGAAGGTCTCAAACTTGTACCAATCGACCTCCAGCTCCGGCCTCGGCAAGCCGAAAATCTCCGCCACGATCCCGAACTCGAAGAGGCTCAGGCCGTCGTAAAGCAGAGTAGCCACGCGGCGCTGGTCGCGGGAGCGCATGGCAGTATTCTAGCGCATATTGGCATTTCTGCCTATCGACAAAGTTTGTGAATCGGGCAACGATGGTTTATGAACACACACCATGAGATCGTCGCCGATCCGCAAACGGCCCTCGATCACTTTGAGAAGCTCCTGTCTCTCGAAACCGACTGCTGGGACGTTCACGAGGCGTTGGCTTCGGGCGCGCCCGGGTTTGTGCTGCTGGATGTTCGCGGCCCGCAAGCTTTCGAGGACGGGCATCTTCCGGGCTCGCGCCATCTCCCGCACGGCCGAATCAATGAACGCAATCTCGCCGCCTATCCCCTGGATACGCTATTCGTTGTCTATTGCAATGGGCCGCATTGCAATGGCGCCGACCGCGCGGCAGCTCGTCTGGCGCGCCTGGGCCGGAAAGTGAAGAAAATGATCGGCGGCGCGGAAGGCTGGAAAGTTGAAGGCTTCGCCCTGGAAAAAGGAGCGGCGGTTCCATGAGATTCCATTCCAAGCGTTAGCGGCTTTGTCTCATTCAAGGGCACCCTTAGCGCCTGTTTCCCCGCAAGCTTGGGGCGGCTGGCGGCAAACTGGCTGATCCCGCGCTTGGTCAAGAACGCTGCCGTGAGCGGCAGATCCTTCAATTTCATTTCAAGATCCTACTCGATTGCGCATCGCGTTTTTCCTTTTTCACGAAGGAGCATCACTTCCACTCCGGATTGTATTCCCACCTGCTAGGACGCATGTCCATGTACTGCACCACGCGCGGGCGCGTGCCGCGATTCGGACTCGCACCGTGCGGAAGCGCATGATGCCAGATCACCAGATCGCCCGCGCTTCCGGCCACCGGGACGGTTTCGCTAGCCAGATTCGCGCTGCGTGGATCCGGCGTTGACGCGAGCCACGACTCGATGCGTCGATGAAATCCTGGGACACAGCGGAAAGCGCCTTGTTCGGCCGGCGTATCGGTCAGATACAGAATACCTTGCGTGCCGAAGGGAATCGGCAAGGCGAGACTCACGTCCCAGTGGACGCCGCTGCCGCGGAATTGGTGCCCAGCGCGCTCCGGTGGATTGAATCCGCATTGGTCGACGTTCATCCACATGTCGGATCGTCCCCAAAGTTGCGCAAACGCCGCATGAATTCGCGGCGATCGGCGATTGGCGTCGATCGCCGGATGATGAAACAACGGCACCCAATACGGGCGATCGCCGTACCAAGTATCGGGCTGCTCGGGATCTGCTCCGATGAATTCATAGATCGCCGACGCTGCCGACGCGGCGGATTCGGGCGTTACGGCGTCGTGAAGAATTACGAATCCGTGTTCGTCCCAATGCCGCATTTCGTGGGACGTCAGCACAGGGTCGAGCGCCGGCGGATTCCACTCACCGGCGAGCGCCGCGTTGATGCGCGCGATCCACTGTTCGTCAATCGAACTATGTCGCTCGCGGATCCACTGCGCAAATTGCTCGAGCGACGGCTGCGTCGCGTTGAGATATGCCGCCGTTTCCTGCAATCCCAGCCCGAGTCCGGAGAGCAGCGTGTTGTCGGCGACCCACTCGGCTGCAGTCGCCGGTTTCCGTTCGATCGTTCTGCGGCGGTAGTCGTCGAGATGAGGAATGGCGATCATGGATTCGGAAATTGTATCCTTTCATGGCTTGGCTCAATAAGAGTTGCCGGTCGCCAGTTGCCGGTTGCCGGAAGAAAAGCCTTTCGCGTGACAAGCTCCTCGCGACTTTTCCGCTTTACCTGATAGTCCATCCCCCTGCGTTTGGATCCGGCCCATGCAACGGCTATGTGATCCCAACGCGACTGGTGTCCTCAAAGGAGTTTGTATGAAACGCATTCGTCTAAAACTGATGAGCTTCCTTCTGGCCGCAGGAGCCTTGACGGCTGGCAGCGCGTCGGCCGACGCCATCAACGTGGCTGCCGCGACGCCCAGCGGATCTACCTACGCGGGCGTCTGCGCCGGCCAGGAAGCTTACGGCAGCCTGCAAAATCCTGGCACGTCGATTCCTGCAACGATTCCGATGACCGAGCAGGGGTTCAACACTTGTAAGTCGGAAACGATCGTCGGCGACGGGGCCACTGCGCAACAGTCCAGTTTCGGCAACGGCATTCCCAATGGTCCAATCACAACACCGTTCAACAACCAGATCTCGTTTACGGCCGCGGTGGGATTGCTGACCGCCAACGCCACGGGCAGCGGCTCCAGCGAAGATCTTTTCGCCGGCGCCGCGGGCGGTGGAGGATGGAGCGACGCGTTTCCGTGGTTCGGTCAGACCGGTTTGCTGACCATGGACTTCAGTGTCGACGGCCTGCTCACGGAATCGGGTTCGTCGAGCGGCGAAGCCGTGATGGAACTCGCGCCGACCATCGGCGGGAACCTGCTCACCGGCGCGCCTTTCAACGCGTTCTCCGCCGCCAATGGCAACACTGGATTCGGCGGCACTCTCGAGTCGTTTGATTTCGAAGCGGGCATCTGGACCGCCGACGCCACCGTGCACAACGTGCTGGCCGATCAGACGCTGAAATTCATGATCCCTGTGGTTCACGGGCAGATGGTGAATTTCGGAATGTGGATGACTTTCATGGTCGCCACGGGCGACGGTGGCGATCCCACCGAAGGCATGTACGCGGTGGATCCGCCCACGGTGACGTACGCCGGTCCCGGCGGATTGGTGTTGCCGGGCGGCACAACCGTCGGCGTGGACTCCAGCGATTTCGGAACGTCCGTTTCGGGTTTCGACTATTCGCAGCCGATCACGCCGGAACCGGCGACGCTCACGCTGTTGTTGGTCGGCGGCGCGGGATTGTTGAAGCGTTTTCGCAAGCAGCGTGCGTAAGAAGATCGAGTCGCACCTAATGCCCGCGACTCGTACGGGATCGGCGCAGTTTCGAAGCCCCCTGCGCCGGTCCCGCCCTACCATTCTATAAACGCGCGACGGTGAGAGGATCGAATTGTCCGTCAAAGTATTTCTGCAATACTTCGCGGAAAATCGCGGGATCGGGCGCGGCGTGTGCGAACAACGTCATCGATGATCGCAATTTCAGGTCGTCGGGATAGCCCATGACCTCCTGAATCACGCCGTGTTCGATGACGAGAAGCAGGCGGGAACACTCTTCCAGGCGTCCGCCGAGGATCGGATGCGCGAGATACGCCTTCGCTTCATCGAGCGATGCGATCGCAAATTCCTGCGCCGTGGCGCTCGATCCCAAGTCGTGAATTTGCGGAAAGATGAACCAAATCCAGTGCGAGCGCTTGCGTCCCGCGCGTAATTCCGCCAGGACGCGCTCGTAAACGGGTGCCTGAGCGTCGAGGAATCGCTGAAGATTGTGTGGATCTGGTGATCGCGGCATGGGTTCACCTTCAGTGTAAGCCATGGCCGTGACGCCTTGTGTGTCCGTGCGACATCAACGGTTCATTCGAGAGGGAATAATCTCGATCCCGGTAGGGATCGGAAAAACTAACGAATTGGTAACCGGTGGTATCGCAAAGAACGCTCAACCACCGGCTACCAGCTACGATCGCGCACCGCGGGATCGGGCAACCGGAGCCACTCCCGCGCTCACTGCGCTAGTGAACCGCCAACGGTAGCGGCTGTGTCACCACCGTGCCGCTCGACGTCGCGATCTGCAACACCAGCGGCTGGTCGCCCGCGGCAGTTCCCGCCGGCACCTGCACGTTCACTTGATAAAGTCCCGCGAACAACGGCGCGAGTCCCGAGAACGTGACGTTGGCCGGCTGCCCGCCGATCGTCACCGTGACTGTGCCTTGCGTGTTGAACAGCGGCGTGGTCGGCGCGAGCTGTCCCGTCTGGATGGTGATCGCGGTGCATCCTGTGCCGGTGCATTGTGCTTGCACCGTTCCCAAGCCGGTCGCGAAGATCGACACGTAGTCGCCCACATGTGCGGGATTCGACGGCGTAATCTGCGAGCCGGCGACGTTCAGGATCGCCATGCGTCCGTTCGAGATGAAGATGCCCGGATCGGCCGTGCGGAGCGGCAACGTGTACGTGGGGCTTTGCCCATTGTTGTAGGTCAGCACCACGGCCGCGCTCGACTTTCCTTGCATTTCAAACGGCACCTGCATGTTCACTTGCGTCGCGCTCACGAAGTACAGCGGTGCGGGGATTCCGCCGATGGTGACGCTAGTTCCGTTGCTCGACGTTTGCAGTTGTCCGCCGGGCGCCGTGGTGTTTTGTCCCGGCGACGGTCCCATGCCTACGCCGAACGCCGTGACAATTTCGCCCGGTGACACGCTGAGCGACGTGAAGTTCGCGCCGTTCACGATGCCGTTCGCGTTGATCGCCGGCACACCGACGGCGAGCGTCACGGTGATGTTTTGCGGGCTATTCGCGCCAGTGCTTGCGTTGGTCACAGCCACCGCCACGTTGCCGGTGTAGACGCCCGTGGCCAGACCCGTCGCGTTTGCCGTGATCGTCAACGTCGCCGGCGCGGTTCCGGTTGTGGGGCTCACGGTGAGCCACAATCCACCCGACACAGTTGTGGGCGTCGCCGAGAAATTCAGCACGCCAGTGCCGGTGTTCGTGACCATCACAGTTCCGGTAGCCGTCGCGCCCGTCGCCGCAGCGAGACCGATCGAGGTGCCGCTGAGCGCCAACACTGGTGCGCCGGCTTGAATCGTGAGAGTCACGGGAACCAGCAACGGTGAATTGCTCGCACCGCCATCGGTGACGATCACGGTGCCGGAATACGATCCTGCCGCGAGTCCCGCGACGTTCGCCGTCACGGTCGCGACCACGCCACCTCCAGACGTCCCGCCAGACGGAGTCCACGTGACGCCCAGCCACGCGCCTCCCGTTGCGGTGACTGTGGTGAGCGTCGGCGCGATAGTGCCTTGTCCGCCGTTACCAACTGAGAGCATCGCCGGCGCGGGATTTATTCCCACCGCTGCCGTGAATCCGATCGCTGGCGGCGCGACGGTGAGCTTCGGACCGCTCGGGGGCGTGCCGATTTGCAAGTTCACGGGAATGGTGAACGGAGAGTTGGCCACGCCCGCCCCGACGGCGGTAATCGTGCCGGTGTAGAATCCCGCGGCGAGTCCCGCGGTGCTGAAATTCACCTGTACCGTGGATGTAGTGTTGAATGTGTACGACGTCACCGCTGAGAGCGCCAGCCAACTTCCTCCCGACGCGGTTGTCGCGGTGACCTGCGGCTTCACGGTCGCGCTGCCGATGGTGATGATTTGTAGCGTTTGCGAGGCGGCGTTCGCGCCGACCGCGGCGTTCGCTTCAATCACCGTGGGCGTGGCGATGTAGTTCACGGTTCCGCTCGCAAAAACCTGAAGGCTGATCGCGACCGTGGCCGGCGATCCGCCGAGGTTCGATTGCACCAACGTCACTTCGCCCGTGTACGTGCCGACCGCCAGACCTTGGCTGTTCACGTTGACGATCACTTGCAGCGTGGTGGTCATACTTGAACCGTTCGCGAACGACAGCGTCAGCCAATTCCCGCCGTTGCTCGTGGTGGCCGTGACTGTGGGATTGAAGGTCGTCCCCGTCGTGTCGGGATATGCGTAGAAAGATTGCGCCGGGGGATTAGCGCCGCCTTGTGTGGTGGCAAACTGAAGGCTTGTAGCGCCGACAATCATGTTCGCGGCCGACGCCGATGGGGCGGCCAACGCGGCCGCGAGGAGGAACAAGAAGGCTGGTCTCATACAACACCTCATTAGGTAGGCGTTGTCAGGAAGCGGTGAACGAAGGGGCAAATCGTGGAGTGCCCCGTTCCCTGCAACTCACCTTATTTTTCGGAAGCCCGCTTCGCTTTCCTGAATAAATCGAAGTGAATCGGCCTTATCCGAACCGCGCTGTGGGGGAGGCGATACATTTAGCCTAAGTGCATTTTGCAAGTTTGTCATTCGCCCAACCGCACTAGGAGGTCCAGACAGGACTCCCAGTGCGGCGGTTTTCAGGCGATGCGTAGTTTTCCACCGAGCGACGAGGACTTTTACCCATTGTTCATTGCCATGTTCATTGCCAGAGGCGCGTACTTGTACGCGCCGTTCATGTGGAGATGCCCAGTTTAGGCAACGAACGTCTCGCGCGTCAGTTTCGCACCGTGATCTCGGCCGGTTCGCGCAGCGCAAACGTAATTCGCGTTTCCGCCGGCACCGCGATATTGTGATGTCCCGTGACGGCCGCGACCGTTGTACCCGCGCCGGCGCCCGCGCCGAGTCCGATGGCCAATCCCACCGGTCCTCCGGCGAGTCCGCCGATCAAGGCGCCCGTGCCCGCGCCGCCGCCGATCGAAATCAGGTTGCGCTTATGATGATTTCCTCCGCGGACCGAGTACGAATTTGTCTCGACCGCGTAGGATTGTCCACCGCGCTCCACTGAATCGAGGCTGAGCGTGAGATGCGCCACGCCTTTCAAGTGACCGGCGCGTTTCTCGCTCACGATGTGAACCGTGGCGCGCGCGCCGCGAGGAATCACGTCCTCGCCATTCACCTTAACCGGTGCGATCACCGTGGCCGGGAATTCGCGGCCCATTTCGTCGCGCGTGCTGACGGTTTCGTCGAGACGCACCACGATCGGCGTTTGCGGCGCAATCGTAATGACACGCGGCACTGGCGCGGGCGCCGTGGTTGTCGCGGCGTTCGCGCTTCCATTAGCGGCAATTACCGGCGCGACATGGCGGGCGTCGAAGTATCCGGCTACCGCCACGGCTAGCGCCAATACGGCAAGAGCTCCAATCCACATACTACTTTTGATGTGCATGGAAATCCTCCATCGGTTTAAGGGGCAATCGGTGTGCCATCGCAAGCTGTTGAATCTGTTGAATCCGCTGGATGGCGCTCCGACCGAGAGACGTAAGAATTACCCGCCGCTGCGCCTTTTAGAGCCAGAACAAAAGGACTAGGAAACTTTCGTACGACCTGTCGAATCATTGCCTTGCGGCGATTTTGCGCTGGTAAGCCACGTGCACCAAAGAACGGGAGTCAAGAAGTGCAAGGAAGTTGCCGAAATTCCATATACCAGTCACTTCGGAGTGGGCTGGAGGGATTATGAGCACATTGCAATTCACGATGCCAAGTAAGGTGGAAGCGATCGAGCCGATCATGCAAGCAATCGGGCCGGTGATCAGCGAGAGTCTGCCGCCGGACGAAGACGCGCAAGTGGATTTGGCGCTGCGTGAAGCGCTCGCCAACGCGATTATTCACGGCAATCGCGAAGATAGCCGGAAGAAAGTGCGCGTATTTTGCTCCGCGCGCCGGGGAACGGTCGATTTGATGGTACGCGACGAAGGTCCCGGCTTCGATCCTTCGCACGTGGCCGATCCGCGCAAGGGCGAAGGGCTGCTCTCCGGGCACGGTCGCGGTGTGTATCTGATGCGTGCCATGATGGATCACGTGAAGTACGGCAAGAACGGCCGGGAAGTCTACATGCGTAAGACTGCGCCGGGTTCGTAGTGTTCCCGGCCTGAAGGTCCAAGACTGCACGAAGAAGTAGTGTCCCCGCTGACACCGGCCGTTAGACAATCCCGGAACAATTTCCTCGCCGCCAGCGTATCCTCTGAGCATGGACACTGCTGCTGACCCCTCGCGTCCACAACCGCTGCGACTCTGGCCGGGAATCGTTCTGGCCGCAGGCCAACTGACGTTGCGAAACGCCGTTCCCTACTTTTGGCCCGATCAGCTCTACACCGCGTTCATGGGCGCCGTCGCGTGTTCGCTCCTGGTGTTCGTATGGTGGGTGTTCTTCAGTCGCGCCACGCGACTCGAGCGTTTCGGCGGCATTGTTTTGATGCTCGCCACGTTTTTCGCCACGCGCCCGTTCCTCGACGCTTCGGTGGCCACGGGCATGATGCACATGATGTATCCGTTCAACGCGATCCCGATGGCCGCGTTGATCCTGGTGGGCGCATCGGTTCTGTTCAGCCGCCTGCCGCTGACGGCGCGGACCACCGCGATGGCGGTGGTCATGTTCGCCGCGTTCGCCGGATGGGCGTGCCTTCGCACCGAAGGCATGCTGGGCGACGCGGCGTCGCTGTTGCATTGGCGCTGGGCGAAGACGGCGGAAGAGAAACTTTTGGAACAATCCGATGGCAAGCTGGCGGTGCCGGCGCCGGCCGAGCCGGCATCTGTGGAAGCTGCGCCCGTCGCGTCACCGGTTCCCCCGCCGGCGGCGGCGCCCGCGAAATCCAAGGTAGAGGAAGCAAAGACGGAAGCAGGGAAGGCCGTCGCACACTTCACTCCCGCTGCATGGCCCGGATTTCGCGGACCCGCTCGCGATGGCATTGTCGCCGGCGTGAAAATCAAAACGGATTGGTCGGCGACGCCGCCGGTTGAGTTGTGGCGTCGCGGCGTCGGCCCCGGATGGTCGTCGTTCGCCGTGTCCGGCGACTTGCTTTACACCCAAGAGCAGCGCGGCGACGACGAAATTGTCGCCTGCTACAACGCTTCGACGGGACGCCCTGTTTGGGCGCACCATGATCCGGCGCGATTCTGGGAGTCGAACGCGGGCGCGGGTCCGCGCGGCACGCCCACTGTGTACAACGGACGCGTCTACGCACTTGGCGCGACCGGCATCTTCAATGCGCTCGACGCACGAACCGGCGCGGTGATTTGGTCCCGAAACGCCGCGAAAGATACCAACACGAAAATCCCCGGTTGGGGATTTTCCAGTTCGCCGCTGATTGTCGATGACGCCCTTGTGGTGATCGCGACCGCCGGGAAACTCGCGGCTTACGATCTGACCACGGGCGCGCCGCGCTGGCAGGGACCCGCCGACGGCGACGGCTACAGTTCGCCGCAGTTGGTGACGATCCACGGCGTAGAGCAAATTGTCTTCACGGCTTCCGGCGGCGCAATCAGCGTCGCGCCCGCCGACGGGAAAGTGCTCTGGAAATTCGGCGCGAACAACAGCGTGCGGATCACGCAGCCGGCCGTGATCGGCGACGGCGAGTTGCTGATGGAGAGCGGAGAAGGCGGTCCGCTGCGGCGCGTCGGGGTCACGCAGGGGGCCGACGGTTGGACCGCGCAGGAGCGCTGGAATTCCATTGGTCTCAAACCGTATTTCAACGATTTTGTTTTCTTCGAAGACCACGTCTACGGCTTCGACAACGGCATCCTCGCTTGTATCGACGCGAAAGACGGCAAACGCGCGTGGAAGGGCGGACGCTACGGCGGCGGTCAGCTCGTTTTGTTGCACGATCAAGGCTTGTTGATTGTGGTTTCGGAAGAAGGCGAATTGGCGCTCGTGAAGGCGTCGCCCGATCAATTTACGGAAGTCGCCAAAGTTCCCGGCATCGAGGGGAAAACTTGGAATCATCCCGCGATGGTCGGCGATCGTTTGTGGGTGCGCAACGGCAGCGAGATGGCGGCATTTCGTCTGGCCGCGGAACACTAGAGAGCCGGTTGCCAGTCGCCGGTTGCCGGAAGCACGGACTGCCGAAGTTGCTTATGACTCGGGCCTCGGAACTCGGGCCTCGGGCCTCGTTCTTACGGCGCTAGCCCGTAGCTCACACCCAAATGGTTTTGCGTGAAGGCGCCGAGCGCCGCCGAATAAAACTCGCCGCTGTGTCCGCGAACTTCCGCTTCTGCCGCTTCCGGCGACGCGCGATGGTGCAGTTCATGCAAGAAAACGTCGAGCAACGCCAGGCGCAAACGAAATAACTCGAATTCTTCGCCGCGATCGGTGCCCGCTGCGGCGGCCGCCGCGTTGTAGGCGAGCGGCGCCGGCTGCCATTCTTTGATCGAGACGAACGCCAGGTCCATTTCGCACGCGTCCACGCCGCTCATCGCGCGTAACCGCCGCGTGACGCGGCTTTCGGTGCCCGGCGGGTGAAAATGCCCCAGACACCGGCAGGTGTTTCGCGCCCGCAACTCCACCACCACCATCGGCGGCATTTTTCCAAGCACGGGTGTGTAGCGCGCGCGCAATTCCGCGGGGATGGTCAGCCAGGTTTCAGAAAGCGCGGCCTTCAATTCCATCGCGCCGGTGCGTTCGCCGCGCGGAAACGTGATGGTCACGAGCGGCAATTCCGGCGACGGGCGGACGAGAATCTGTTCGTGCCCGCGCAACATCGTCCAAAGCAGCTTGGGCAGGCTGGGAGGAGGCGCGCGATGAAAGCGGCGGCGCATGGATTCATCATATCGGAAGAGCGGCGCGATAGAATCGGTACGTGCGCGCCTCTTCTCCCGCGGTGCCGGAAATCTTTCGTGATCCCCAGCGGGCCCGAGAAAACCTTAAGCGCGTCCGCCCGCTGCTCGACGTTTCTGAGAAGACGTTGTTTTCCTTGCTCGTGCAACTGCCCGATCCCGACGGCTCGCTCGACGGCCTGGATCGCTTTACCGGGAGCACGCCTCCCGAAGTGCTGAAGTATTTGTCCTCGCGCCGCGCCAGCCTGCATTATTTGCTGGCGGTTTTTTCCTACAGCGCTTTTCTTTCGGAAACACTGTTGCGCGAACCGGAACGCATCGTGCGTCTGCACGGGGACGCCTCGCTGTTTCGCGTGAAGACGCGCGAGGAGATGCTGGCGGAATTTCGAGCGGAACCCGGCGCGCCGCTGGCGCTCTTGAAACACCGTGAATATCTGCGCATCGTGCTGCGCGACGTACTGCAGCTTGCCAGTCTCTCGGAAGTCACGCTCGAACTCTCCGCGCTCGCCGACGCGCTGGTGGAGTTGGCCCTGGAAGCTTCCGTCGCCGGGATGTCCGCTCCGCCACCCACGGCGTTCACCGTTTTGTCGCTCGGAAAACTGGGCGGCAACGAACTCAACTACAGTTCGGACATCGATTTGTTTTTTCTCTATCGCAGTCCGGGCCACATGGCCGGCGGCGTAACGCACAAGGAGTATTTTGGCCAGCTCGCGGGACGAATCACCGCGCGCATCACGGCAAGCGGCGACGAGGGGCGCGTTTTTCGCGTCGATCTGCGGCTGCGTCCCGAAGGGCGCCAAGGAGAAGCCGCGCATTCTCTGGATCAGGCGCTCGCCTACTATCGCACGCGCGCGCGCGAGTGGGAGTTGCAAGCGCTTGTGAAGGCGCGCCACACCGCCGGCGATCCCGCGTTGGCGCGTGAATTTCTTCAAGAAGTCGAGCCGCAGGTTTATCGCTCGGGCCGCGAGCGCATCGAAGCGCAAGCGGCGGCGCTCGAAAGCGTCCGTTACGCGCGCCGCGCCATGGACGAAGAACTTCGCCGCCGCAAATCTCACGCCCTCGACGTGAAACTTTCTCCCGGCGGCATTCGCGACATCGAATTCCTCGTGCAATGCTTGCAACGCCTCCACGGCGGCGAAGATCCATGGCTGCGCTCGAGTTCCACGCTCTTTGCGCTGCAAAAGCTCGCCGATAAAGGCTGGCTCGGGGCCGCCGATCGCGCCGCGCTTTCCAAGGCGTATCACTTTTTGCGGATCGTCGAGCATCGCCTGCAAATGGATCGCGATCGCCAGATTCATCGTTTGCCGGAAAACTCGGGCCAGTTGGATTTGACGGCGCGGCGGTCCGGCATCACGGGCGTCGAAGGGGAAGCCGGTCGCGCGCTGATGAAGGAACTTCATCAGCACATGCACGGCGTCAGCGAGATTTACAGCCGCGTGTTGCGTGGCGCGCGCTCCGCGCCGCGCGCTCCTGCCGCCAAGCGCGGATTCGCGCTTGAAACGCCGTTCTCCACTGCGGAGTCGCCGGATTATCCCAAACTGTTGCGCATGCTCGAAGAGCGGTATCCCGAGTTGTATCGCACCGCGGAGCAGACCGGTGAGCGTGGACGCCGGAATCTCGAACGCTACTTGCTCGCCGCGGCGGCCAGTCCGGGAGGTCTCGGCGCATTGGAAGAGTCGCCGGAACTGATCGGTCGCGCGGCGGTGTTGTTCGAACAGAGCACGTTCTTGAGCGAAATGCTGATCCACTCGCCGCAAGACATCGAAGCGTTGCGCGATCTGCCTCCCGCTGCCGTAGTCGCTCCGGAGTTGCCGCTGGCCGATTTCACGGACGTTTTCGATAAAGATGCCCCGCACGATCCCGTCTTCGAACACGTCGCCGAATCGGGCGCGCCTCTGGCGGAGAAGATGGCCGTGTTGCGGCGTCATTATCGCCGGACACTGTTGCGCGTGGAAGCACGCAGCATTTTGGAAGCGGTACCCGTGTTTGAAACGCTCGAGGCCACCAGCCGCTTAGCCGAGCAAGCGATCCGTGCGGCGTTCCGCTGCGCGACGTTTGGCACGCGGCCGGCAGGCGAGCCGTCGTCGTTTACCGTTGTCGCGCTCGGGCGGCTCGGCGTGCGCGAGTTCGATCTGGCGTCGGACGCCGACCTCGCATTTTTCTACTCGCCGGTGGGCGGAAGGGCAAACGAGCCCGATCCCGAAGCCGGCGTCTACTGGATGCGCGCGACGACGAGCCTGATTGAGATTCTGTCGAGTCACACTAGCGAAGGATTGCTCTTCACCGTCGACACGCGATTGCGCCCGCGCGGGCGCGAAGGCGAACTTGTCGAATCGTCGCGCTTTGTCGACGAATATTTTCGTCTGCGCGCCGAGCCGTGGGAGGCGATCACTTACATGAAGTCGCGCGCCATCGCCGGCGACATGGAGCGCGGCACCGCGCTGCTGACCGAGGTGCAGGATCGCATTGGCGCGCGATTCGGTCATGGCCCGTTGGCGGCGGAGCAATTGCTCGACATGCGACATCGCCTGGAAGCAACCGCGACGCCGCAGAATTTCCTGAAGGTCGGGCCGGGTGGATACTACGACGTGGATTTTGTGCTGACCTTCCTGCGACTGCGCGAAGCGCGGGTGTTTTTCTCATCGCTGAATTCACTCGAACGCCTCGATGTCGTCGAGCGCATGGGGCAAATCACGGCGCGGCAAGCGGCCGTGCTTCGCGAAGGCGCGATTTTCCTTCGCGCGCTGCAACACGCCCTGCGATTGGAGAGCGGACGCACCGACAACGAAGTGCCGCTCGAAGGTCCCGCCGCGGCGGCGTGCTTGCGGCTCGCCGAGCGTTGGTTTCCGGAGTCGCTAAGAGGACGATCGTTAGCGGAGGGCGTGGAAGAGGTCATGCGCGACATACGGGAGGTGTTTCTGCAAGTGTTTCAAGCGTGATATGCTGGCGTTCTATTTCACACTTCACTTCACTCAGAGCGAACAGGACGCGACAACCGCGCGTCCTCCATAGAGGCGGGAAACTTCGGTGTCGCGTCCGTTGTGAGCGAAGTTACCAGAGAGAGGGTTAGGAAATGAAGAAAACACTTTTTACGGCGTTCTGCGCTGTGGTCGCGGCGGCGTTGGTGGCGTTGCCGGCCTCGGCGGAAGAATGGAAGCTTGACCCCAACCACAGCAAGCTGAAGTTCGCGATCGACGCCAAGTTGATCAGCGCGGAGGGAATTTTCCGCACTTTTACGATAAAAGACGACATCAACGAGCAGGCGCTCGAAAAATCGTCGTTCGATATGACGGTGGACGTCTCCTCGATCGACACCAACAGCCAACAACGCGACAATCACCTGAAGTCAGATGCGTTCTTCGACGTGGCGAAGTACCCCACTGCGCACATCGCCGTGAACTCCATTGCGAAACTCCCCGACGGTTCCTATGAAGGCACGGGCGAGATCACGCTGCACGGCGTCACCAAGCCGATCAAGCTGCCGGTGAAGATTCTGTTGAACGAAGGCGGCCGGTTGCGTTTCCGCGGAACGGTGGAAATCAATCGCCAGGATTTCGGCATCAAGTTCAACAGCCCGGTGAATCACATCGAGGACATCGCCACCGTTACCTACGAATTGAATTTGCAGAAGCCGCGTTCCGGCGGAGCGCCCAAGCAATAGAACTCGTTTCGCTCTGTGAAAGACTTTCTGATCAACGCCGCGCTGCTGATTTCCATCCTCGGCGCGGCGTTTTTCGTTACCAACTGGTACGCCACGGCGTACATTACCTGTGAGAAATGCCGCACCATGAACGCGCGCCGGCGGACGCATTGCCGGCAATGCGGAGAACCGCTCCGCGACGTACAATAGACGACGAAGCAATTCATCCAAAGGAGAATCAAACCATGCAGATCGGCTTCATTGGTCTCGGCATCATGGGCATGCCGATGGCGAAACACTTGATCGACGCGGGACATTCCCTGGTGGTGTGGAGCAAAACGCGTGCCAAGGCATCCGCGCTGGGACAACGAGTCGCGCAGACGCCCGCCGATCTCGCGCGGCAGTGCGATTTGATCTTCCTGATCGTCAGCGACACCGCGGGCGTGGAGGAAACCGCCCTCGGCGCCGGAGGGTTGATCGAGGGCGTGCGCAAGGACGCGATCGTCTGCGACTGCACCACGATCTCTCCCGACGCCAGCCGCGGATTCGCGAAGCGCTTCGCCGCTCTCGGCGCACATTGGATGGACATGCCCGTAACCGGCAGCAAGGCCGGCGCGGAAAAAGGCACGCTGACCTTCATGTGCGGCGGCGACAAGGCGATCTTCGATAAAGTGCGTCCGTATCTCGATCCGATGGGCAAGAACATTTACTACGTCGGCGGCAGCGGCATGGGGTTGCACGCGAAGCTTACGCAGAATCTCGTGTTGGCGCTGACGTTTGAAGGCGTGTGCGAAGGCTTGGTATTGGCGGCGAAGGCCGGCGTGCCCACAAAGTTGATGTTCGACATTATTCAGAACAGCGCCGCGAAGATCAGCATTCTCGACTACAAAGCGGCGTCGATTTACTCCGGCAAGTGGGACACGAATTTCTCGCTGCGCTGGATGCACAAGGACATCGGGCTGATGCTGGAGTCCGGCAACGCCCTCGGCGTGCCTCTGCCCGCGCTCGCCGTGGTACACCAACTCTTCGGCGCATCGATCGCGCGCGGTCACGCCGACGACGATTACGCCAGCGTGATCACGCTGCTGGAAGATTGGGCCGGTGTGAAAGTTCGCACCGAATAACGCGCGCCGTGGATCACATTACTCTCGCCGACGCGCGCAGAATCGCGCTGGCCGCGCAGGGATTCGATCGCCCGCGTCCCCAGCGGGTCACCAGCGCCGCGATTGCGGAAACCATCCGGCGCCTTGCGCTGGTGCAACTCGATTTCGTCAACGTTACCGTGCCGGCCCACTATCAGGTGATCTTTTCGCGGCTCGGCGCGTACGATCGTACGCTTCTCGACGACCTCGTCTATCGCAGCGGAAAATTCACCGAGCAGTGGGCGCATGAAGCGTCGATTGTGCCGGTGGAATCGTGGCCGTTGCTGCAATTCCGCCGCGATAGCTTCCGGCTTCGGCCTTGGGGAGTCGAGCAGGTGCTGGAGAAATGCCCTGAGTATGCCGAGGCGCTGTTGCGCGAGATTCAAGTGCGCGGCGCGATCACCGCCGATCAAGCGCCGAATCCCCAAGAATTGCCGCGGCGCATTCCGGGATCATGGCATCGCTCGGTGCCGCGCGCGATTTTGGAGGCGCATTTTGCGCGAGGACGCGTGTGCGTCGCAAACCGGCTGCCGAATTTTGCCCGCTCGTACGATTTGGCGGACCGCGTGATCGGTCGCGCCCACTTCGAACAAATCGTGCCCTCGGAGGAATCGCGTCGCCGCTTGTTGGCGCAGGCAGCGCGCGCCTGCGGTGTCGCGACGGCCAAGGATCTCTCGGATTACTTCCACATGAAGATGGGTGAAGCGAAGCCGCGCGTCTTGGAACTGGTCGAGAGCGGGGAACTATGCGAAGTCCGTGTGGAGAGCTGGCGCGAGCCGGCCTATCTGCATCGCGACGCACCCAAACCGCGTCCGGTGAAGGCCTGCGCGCTGCTTGCACCATTCGATCCGCTGATTTGGTTCCGTCCGCGTGTCGCGCGGCTGTTTGGATTCGAGTATCGCTTCGAGATTTTCGTGCCCGACCACAAGCGCAAATGGGGCGTCTACGTGTTGCCGTTCTTGTATGGAGAAAAACTCGTGGCCCGCGTTGATTTGAAGGCGGATCGCGAGAAGCGGAAACTGGTGGTGGTGAAGCGAATCTTCGAGCGCGGGTGCAAAACCAAAGAAATCGCCGCGGCGCTCGACGGTGAACTCGCAGCTATGTCGAAGTGGCTGTTTGGCCGCGGCGGCTGATGCTCAATGTGCTCTATTCGTCACGCACGAACGTGGTATTCATTCCCCGGAGGAAAACCTCGCATTTTATGCATTGGCCGGCCTGGCGTGCGCTTCGATCCGGTCGTCTCGCGCAGCTCGATGACCAAGCGCAGCGCCCGATTGACCGCTCTTTCATCCCGAAACGCCTTACGCACGTCGGGGTCCAGGAGCACAAGGTTTGTGCCGGCGCGATACTTCTTGGCATATTTACCGCGGACGCCGTTCTTCAGCAGCGCGTGGAGATCATATTCCGGCAACATCGTGTCTTCGTCAGCCTTGGATTTCTTCATACTCTCTCGCTTCGCGAGGCGTGAGTGCCCGAGCGCTTATGACGCGAATTCTCTCGCCGCGTTCAGTATAGCAAACCAAGAGGGTGCGGCCCCGCTTCGAAACGCCGACCTGAATGAAACGGCGCTCGCCCGTCGAGTGGGCCGGGTCAGGCGCGGCAATCGCAAAGTCGTCGCCGACGACTGTAGCGGCCTCCTGAAACGAAACCCGTGCTTGCCCAGGTTTCGCGTAGCCTTCTTTGGGTCCCATTCAAACTGCACTGCCCCATCCTAACTCTTACGAAGGTACAACAGGAATTCTCGATTCCCCGACGCTCCCGTGATCGGGCTAGGGATCACGCCCGCACGGTGGAATCCCAGTGCTTTGGCCGCTGTCGCCACTTTTTCCACCGACTGCTCGTGCAACGCCGCGTCGCGCACGATGCCGCCTTTGCCCACTTGTCCGCGGCCTACCTCGAATTGCGGTTTCACCAACACCACGACACCGCGAGCGTCCGGCGCCAGCAACGCCGGCAAGTGCGGCAGGATCATCGTCGCCGAAATGAACGATACGTCTACTGAGACGAACGCGACCACCTCGCCGATGTCGGCGGCGGCGAGATATCGCGCGTTGATCTTATCGCGAAGAATTACGCGCGGATCATTGCGCAGTTTCCAGTCGAGCTGTCCCACGCCCACATCTACGGCGTATACGCGCGCCGCTCCGCGTTGCAGCATGCAGTCGGTGAATCCGCCGGTCGACGCGCCGACATCGAGGCAAACGCATCCGTCAAGATCGATGTGAAACGCGTCGAGCGCGGCGGCCAGCTTCAATCCTCCGCGACTCACATAGGGCAGCGCTTCGGCAATGCGGACCGCCGCGGTTTCGGCGACAGTGCGTCCCGGCTTGTCGGCTTTCTGTTCGTCGACAAAAACTTGACCGGCGAGAATGAGCGCCTGAGCTTTTTCGCGCGTCGGCGCCAGGCCGCGCTGGACGAGAATTTGATCGAGCCGGGTTTTCACGGCGTCGCCTTAGGATTTTCGCGATCCGAGATACATCGCGATTTCGCGCAGCCAGCGTCCGCGTTCGCCGAGCGGTTCCACGGCGGCCAGCGCCGCGCGCATACTGTGCTCGGCCATCGCGACGGATTTTTCCATGCCGTGCACCGCCGGATAGGTGGCCTTGAGTTGCGCGGCGTCCTTGCCGGCGGTCTTGCCGAGCGTTTCGGAAGATTCCGTCACATCCAAAATGTCGTCGACAATCTGGAAGAGCAGGCCGATATGCACGCCGTAGTCGCTGATCGCCTCCAACGTCGCGCCGCTTGCGCCCGCAAAGATCGCGCCAGATCGCACCGACGTTCGCAGCAGCGCGCCGGTCTTCGAGCGATGAATGTATTCGAGCGTCGCGGCGTCCACCTGCTTTCCTTCCGACTCGATATCGATCACCTGACCGCCGATCATTCCGTTGACCGTTCCCGCGGCCGCCGCAATTTCGGCGCAAAGCCGTCCGCCATTCTCGATACCACCGATAATCTCGAACGCCAGCGTCAATAGCGCGTCGCCCGCCAGAATCGCGGTCGCTTCGCCGAATACTTTGTGACACGTCGGTTTGCCGCGGCGAAAATCGTCGTTGTCGAGCGCCGGGAGATCGTCGTGGATCAGCGAGTAGGTATGAATGCACTCGAGTGCGCACGCCAAGTCGATCGGTTCCGAAGCGCCGACTGCCGCCGCTGCCTCTAGGCACAGCACCGGACGAATGCGTTTCCCTCCAGCGAAAACGCTGTGACGCATCGCGCGATGAATGCTCGGCGGTTGCGTGTCGGCGGAGGGAAGTAATTGCTCCAGTCGCGCATCGACTTGCTGCTGGCGCTGGCGCAGCCGTTCCTTCAATTCGCCGCTGAAAGAAGCAGGGGCGGCGCTCAACGCTCGTGCTCCAGTTGAAACGGCTCGGCCGTGACTCGATCTCCCGCGCGCCGCACGAGCATTTCGATGCGTCCTTCGGCGGCTTCGAGTTGTTCGCGGCATTGCTCGGCCAGTGTCATGCCTTCCGCAAAAAGCTCCAGCGACTTCTCGAGCGGTGTCGCGCCCGTCTCCAATTCTTTGACGATTTTCTCGAGGCGATCGAGCGAAACTTCGAAGGGTTGCTGCGGTGTGGCGCTATTGCTCGGCGGCGGCTGTTCCATTACGCCGCACCTTTCGTGCGCGCTCCGAGCGCTTCCATCACTTCCACGGCCATGCTGTAGCGGCCGAACGGCGCGCTCAGTTGCACGCCGTCCACCACGTGGCGGATCTTCTGCACCATTTCCTGCGCGATCGCCGTGCCCTCGGCGCGCGCGGCGTCACCGGAATCGGCCTTGCGCATGCGTTCCATCAAATCGTCGGGCACAGGTACGCGCAGTTCGTTCACCATGAATTCGGCGTTGCGGAAACTGGTCAGCGGCCAAATGCCCGCGATCACCGGAACACGGAATCCCTCGATGCGTTTGATGAACGATTCGATTTGGTTCAGGTCGAAAACCGGCTGCGTGACGATGTACTCGGCGCCTGCTTCCACTTTCCAGTACGTGCGCCGCAATTCCTGATCCATATTCACGGCGCCGGGATTCGCTCCCACGCCGATGCAGAATCCGGTTTGCGATCCAATCGCGTTTCCGCCGAGATCGAGACCCTTGTTCAGATTCGCGACAATGTTCGTCAAGCCGATCGCGTCGACGTCGAATACCGCCGTCGCGTCGGGATAGTTGCCGAGACGCGGAGGGTCGCCCGTGATCAAAATCAAATTGCGGATTCCCAGCGCGTACACGCCGAGCAAATCCGATTGCATGCTGATCACGTTGCGATCGCGGCAGCAATAGTGCAACACCGCTTCCACGTTCGCTTGCTGCTGCACCAAAAACGCCAGCGCCTGCGCGCTCATGCGCGCGCTGGCGCGCGGACCATCGGGAATATTGATGCAATCCACGCCGTGCTTCGCGCAATACGACGCGCCTTCGATCTCGCGCTTGGGATCGGAACCACGCGGCGGCAGAATCTCCACGAAAACGGGAAACTCTTTGTTCACCAGCTTGCGCGCCAACGCGGAGCGCGTTTCAAACGGAATCGCCGGCAGCGTTTTCGGCTTTTCACCTTCGTCCGGCGACTTCACACTGATGCGCGTGATCGCCGGTTGCAGCGAGCGCACTTCGTTCTTCAGCAGCTTGATGTGTTCCGGCGTCGTGCCGCAGCATCCGCCGATCAACTTCACACCGGCTTGAATGTAGCGGCGCGCGTACTGGCACAAATACTCGGGCGAGCAAAGATAAACGTTGCGACCCTCCACGTTCACCGGATTTCCGGCGTTCGGCTGCACCGAAAGCGGCTTGCCCGTGACTTTCATCATGCGTTCGGCCGCGTCGAGCATGGTCTTCGGGCCGACGGAGCAATTCAATCCCGCGACGTCCGCGCCCCACGACGCGAGATCCTGCGCGATCGTTTCGGGCGTTCCGCCGTAGAGCGCGTTGCCGTCGTCGTCGACGGTCATTTGCGCGACGATCGGCAGGTCGCAAACGTCGCGCACCGCAAGCAGTGCTTCGCGAAGTTCTCGGAGATCGCCGAAGGTCTCGAGAAAAATCACATCCGCGCCGCCCTCGGCGAGAGAGGTCGCCTGTTGCCGAAAAGCGTCGCGCGCCTCGGAAAACGAAGTGGGACCGAGCGGCTCGATGCGCACACCCAGCGGACCAATCGCGCCGCCGACGATCATGTCTTCGCCGCCGCATTGCCGGGCGAGCTTCACGCCAGCCACGTTGATGTCGTGCAATTTCTCCGCGAGTCCATGGGCGCCCAGACGCACGGCGTTCGCGCCGAACGTGTTGGTTTCCAAAACCTCGGCGCCGGCCTTCACGTAGGCCGAGTGAATTTCCTTGATCAACGCGGGCATCGAGATGTTCAATTCGTCGAAGCAACGGTTGATAAAAATCCCCTTGGCGTAGAGCATCGTGCCCATCGCGCCGTCGCACACCAGTACGCTCGATTGAATCCGCTCCAGGAACCGCTGCGATCTCGCAGTCATGACTTCTTATTGTAGCGCAATGTTTAAATGGCCGTGGCGCTTACGATATACTCGCCTCATGAAGTCGAGAATTTCCCTCTTGGCCGCCGCTATCTTGCTGAGCGCATCCGCCGCGCGAATTTCCGCCGCCGACTGGCCGCAGTGGCGCGGTCCGGCGCTGAACGGCACGAGTCCCGAGACGAATCTGCCGCTGAAATGGGGCGAGCAGGAAAACGTCGCGTGGAAATTGCCGGTGTCGAGCCGTGCGGGATCCACGCCGATCGTCTCCGGCGATTACATTTTTCTGATGAACGCCGACGCCGACTTCAGCGGCAATCTCGAAGTGTGGTGCGTCGATCGCAACAAAGGCGAAATCTTGTGGAAGCGTCCCATAGGCGCGGGCAATCGCCAAGAACGCAAGGGCAACATGATTTCCAACTCTCCCGTGACCGACGGCAAGACCGTTTGGGTGCTCACCGGAACGGGAATGTTGAAGGCCTTCGACTTTAAGGGCAACGAGCTGTGGTCGCGCGACATTCAGAAAGACTACGGACGCTTCGGGCAGAACTGGGGCTACGGATCGTCGCCGCTGCTCTACGAAGATTCGCTCTACGTGCAAGTGCTGCATGGAATGCGCACGCAAGATCCTTCGTACATTTTGCGCATCGACGCCAAGACCGGAAAAACTCTGTGGCGCGTGGAGCGTCCCACGACGGCGCATCAGGAATCGCCCGACGCCTACACGACGCCGCAAATCTACAAGGACGGCAAGCGCACCGAACTGATTGTGTCGGGCGGGGAAGCGGTCACCAGCCACGATCTCGCCACGGGCAAGGAAACGTGGCGCGGCACCGGTTTCAATCCCACGGGCCGCGGAGATTTTCGCGTGATTGCTTCCGCCCTGGTGTACGGCGACATGGTCTACGTGCCGACGCGGATCAAGCCGCTGCTGGCGTTTCGATTCATGCAAGGCGAAGGCGAGAGCGCCAAGCAAGTTTTTTCGTTCGATCACGGGCCGGACGTGCCGACGCCGGTGTGCGACGGCAAGCTTTTCTACAGCGTGAACGACCAGGGGATCATGTGGGCGCTCGACGCCAAGTCGGGCGACGAAGTTTACGGCGGACAGCGCCTGAAAGCCGCGACGTACAGCTCGTCGCCGACGTTGGCCGATCGCAAGTTGTACGTGACGAATGAGGACGGCCTGACGTCTGTGGTGAAGCAAGGCGCGCAATTCGAAGTATTGGCCGAGAATCAACTTGAAGGTTACACGCTGAGCTCACCGGCGGTCTCCGAAGGACAAATCTTCATCCGTACCGATAAGTTCCTGTACGCGATCGGCAAGCGTGCCGCACCCGCGCCACCCGCGGACGCGAAGAAACCACCCGCCAAGAAGGCCAAGTAGTCCCGCTCCATCGCCGTCAACCTCATTGTCATAACTTTTCACAACGCTCCCCTTGACTATCTACAATGCGATTGTAGATGATCTAGGGGAGAGGACCAATCTATGGGCAAGCCGTCCGCGCTGGTGCAAGGAACGCTCGACATGTTGATCTTGAAAGTCCTGTCGCCCGAGCCGATGCACGGCTGGGCGATCGGGCAACGCATCGAGCAAGTAACCGGCGGAGTTTTACAAGTACAGCAGGGATCGCTCTACCCTGCATTGCATCGCTTGGAGCAACAGGCGTGGATTCGCGCCAAGTGGGGAGCGTCCGGCAATCGCCGCCGCGCGAAGTATTACGCGCTGACCGCCGCGGGACGCAAACGCCTGACGCGCGAACAGCAAAGCTGGGAAAGCTTGTCGGGGGCGATCGGATTGGTGATGAAGCTCACCTAAAGGAGGTTCCATGCGCTGGATCGAAATGTTGCTGCATCGGCTGCGGTCGATTTTCTTCCCTTCCCAAGTGGAGCGGGAGCTTTCCGATGAACTCGAGTTTCACGCCGCGCAGGGACGTCTGGTGGGCGCGGAACAAATCAAGGAAGAATGCCGCGACGCTCGAGGTGTCGGCTGGCTGGAAGATTTGAAGCGCGATTTCGGATTCGCCGCGCGTCTCCTTCGCCGCAATCCGGGATTCAGCGCGCTGGCCATCACCACGCTGGCGCTTGGCATCGGCGCGACGACGGCGATCTTCGGCGTGGTCGATGCGGTTCTGCTTCGGCCGCTGCCGTTTCCGGAACCGGACCGTTTGGTGCGCTTGTGGGAGGGGAAAGTCGGCGCGGGCCCGATGCGCAACGTGGTCAACGGATGGAATTTTCTCGATTGGCAGGAGCGTAGCCGGAGTTTCGTGGCGATGGCGGCGATCGATCGCAATTCCGTGGACATCACCGGCGAAGGAGAACCGGTGTCCGTCGCGGGCATGAACGTGTCCACGGATTTTTTCCCGATCCTGCGCGTTCAACCGCTGCTCGGCCGTTGGTTCACGAAGGAAGAAGGCACCGCGGGACATGACGACAAAGTGATTTTGAGTTACGGACTCTGGCAAGACCGTTTCGGCGGCGACCGCAACGTGTTGGGACGACGGATCACCGTGCGCGGATCGGCCCTCACGATCGTCGGCGTGATGCCGCAAGGATTCACCTTTGTTACGGCGCCCGTCGACTTGTGGACTCCCATGCCGATCGCGCGCAACAGCCTGTTCAAGAGCGGCCGCTTTCTTACGACCGTGGCTCGCTTGAAGCCGGGCGTAACGGCCGAGGCGGCGGCGCGCGAGATGCAGGACGTCGCGCGGCGATCCGCGCAAGAGCGTCCGGATTTCAATAGGGATTGGACCGCGGAAGTGGTGCCCGTACTCGACGGCTTGGTGGAAGGCGTGCGGCGTCCACTGCTGATTCTGCTGGGCGCCGTCGGATGTTTGCTGCTGATCGCCTGCGCGAACGTCGCGAATTTGCTTTTGATGCGCGGGGCGGAACGCACGCGCGAGATGGCGGTGCGCGCGTCGCTCGGGGCGGGAAGCGCGCGGCTTCTTCGCCAGCTCGTCACGGAAAGTCTGTTGCTGGCGCTGATGGCGTGCACAGCGGGCATCCTGCTGGCGCGCGTGTTACTGAGCGCTTTGCCGGTCCTGTTATCGGACACGAGTTTTCTGCCGCGCATGGACACGATCCACGTAGACGCCCGCGTGCTCTGGTTTGCGGCCGGCACGTCGGTGGTGACCGCGGTGCTCTTCGGAATGTTCCCCGCGATTCGCTTGGCGCGGGTGGAATTGCAGGAAGCGTTGAAGCAGGGCGCGCGCGGCGCATCCGCCGGTAATCGGCGCTTCCGCCAAGTTTTTGTAACCGCGCAAGTGGCGCTCGCGCTGATCTTGCTGGCCGGCGCGGGACTCCTGGGCCGGAGCTTCGCGCGATTGGTCGCCGTGGATCCCGGCTTCAGGACGCGCCATTTGCTGACGATGAACTTTTCGCTGGGATTCTCGCAGTTCCCATTTTCTCAGCCGCAGAAGCGCGCCGATTACATCGAACGCGTGGTTCAGGAAGTGCGTGCCGCGCCCGGTGTGCAGTCTGCGAGCACGGTTCACATGCTGCCTCTTCAGCAACTCGTCTCCGGCTCTTGCTATGGGCGCGTGGACGAAGCAGCACCCACGCCGGCGAACTCGCCGAGCTCGCAGTTCCTAATCGTCGGCACGGATTATCTGAAGACGATGGGAATCGCGCTGAACGAGGGACGCGAGTTTCTAACGTCCGATCGCATTGGTGCGCCGAGCGTGGCGATTGTCACGCGGTCGTTTGCGGCAAAAGTGTTTCCCGGCGAGTCTGCTGTCGGCAAGCAGATCCGAGTTTGCTGGAGCGTGCCGAATCCGGTGCAGATTGTCGGCGTCAGCGCGGACATTCGCCAGACCACGCCGGAGAAAGCTCCGCGCGAAACGGTTTTTCTTCCCAACCTGCAAACTCCGACCTACGGTGCGGGGCTGGTGATCGAAACGGAAAACGACCCGGCGTCGGAAGCGCGCACGGTGGAGGCGGCCATCCATCGCGTGAACCCGAATCAAGCTGTGTCTGGCGTGCGCACGATGGACGAGTTGTTCGCGCAATCGGTGGCGCAGCCGCGTTTCCAGTCGCTGCTGCTCGGCGTGTTCGCGGCGCTGGCGCTCGCGATCGCGGCGATCGGCGTGTACGGCGTGGTGGGATATTCCGTGACGCAGCGCACGCGCGAAATCGGGATTCGTGTGGTGCTTGGCGCGACGCGCCGCGGCGTCGCCGCGATGGTGTTGAAGGAAGGAATCGTGCTGACGGCGGGCGGAGTGGTTCTCGGACTCGCCGGCGCCTTCTGGCTTTCGCAATTGCTGAGCGACCTGCTTTTCGAAGTGCGGCCAACCGACCCGCCGACGTTGATCGCCGTGTCGGCGCTGTTGGCCGCGACCGCCGCGCTCGCTGCGTGCATACCCGCGCGCCGCGCCACGCGGATCGCGCCGGTGGTCGCGCTACGCGACGAGTAGTCAGGGTCTCAATTCGCGCTGGCTTTCTCCACGTGATCGATCACCATCACGTCGACCGGCGCCTTCGTTGACTCCAACTTCAGGCCCAACTGCTCGCGAACCGCCGTGTACATCGTCGGACCATCGAACGCCGGTCCCGGCTCGCCGTTCGGTCCTTTTAGATCCTGCAAGTTGTCCGGCACGAACTCGATCGTAAAGTCGAAAAATCCCGGCAGACCTGTCTTATCGACCCCCGGACGATTCTGCAATCGGCCGAACCACCACGCGAGATACGACATGCTGCATCGCTGGCCCGCCCACTTCGGCGGCTTCGGCGGCGGACCGCCGCCCGCCGAGACCATCATGATTTCCCAATTGTCGGGATCTTTGTTCTCTTTCATCTTGGGACCATTCTTGTCCACCGTGAGGACTAACGCGGGCATCGTGCGCGCTTCAGTATGGAGCTTCAACCCAAAGCGCTCTCCCAAGAGCGATTGAAACATCTTGAGCATCTCGGTGCGATCGGTTGGACGTTCGAGTTTCGCCTGGAAATCCCAGGCCTCGGTCTTGACCCAGTCGGGCTCGCCGGAGATTTGCGCATCGCTGACGCGATACGCCCACGAGATGATCGCGTGCAGCGGCACGCATTTGCCGATGAACATTTTTCCGCCCGGCTCTCCGCGAATGTAGCAACCGTTGCGGGGGGCGGACGGATCCGATGGTTTGATGCTGACCACTTCGAAAGCCTGTGGCGTTTTCGTATCCGCGTTTTGCGCCGCGCATACGCCGGCGGCGGCCAACAACAAGAAGAGAGTTTGTTTGATCATGGGATTCAATTCGGCACGCGCTCGGTCTGTGCTTCTTCCGCCGCGCTCTGCGCCTGCCACTCGGGCGGCTCAACGCCCAACAAATTGTGTACGAAGAAGTCAAACATCAGGCGTTGACCAAATCGTCCGCCCGCGCCGTGATCGCCATTCGGCACCACCAGCAGATCGAACTTCTTGTTGGCTTTCATCAGCGCGTTGACCACTTGCATCGTCGAGCTCGGGTCGACGTTGGTGTCGAGTTCCGGCACCACAAGCTGCAGCTTGCCCTTCAGCCGCCAGGCGTTGTCCACGTTCGAGGATTCCGCGTACTCCTTGCCGATGGGCCAACCCATCCATTGCTCGTTCCACCAAACTTTATCCATGCGATTGTCATGGCAGCCGCTGTTGGCGATTCCTACTTTATAGAATTCCGGATGGAAGAGCAATCCGCCGAGCGCGTTCTGTCCTCCGGCAGACGTTCCGAAAATTCCCACGCGGGTGATGTCGTAATAAGGATATTTCTCGGCCACGGCCTTGTGCCACAAGATGCGATCGGGGAATCCCGCGTCGCCTAAATTCTTGAACGCCACGTCGTGAAATGCGCGCGAACGATTCGCCGTGCCCATGCCGTCGATTTGCACCACGATGAAACCAAGTTCGGTGAGCACTTGCAGATTGGGCGCATACTCGGTGGCGTTCGCCGCGCCGCCGCGTCCCGGCGCGCCAAAACTTTTCGGCACGAACGAGCCTTGCGGTCCCGCGTAAATCGCTTCGATCACCGGATATTTCCGGTTGGGATCGATGTTGCGCGGACGGAAAATCACGCCCCAAATGTCGGTTTCGTGATCGCGCCCCTTGGCGACGAAAACTTCCGGCGCGCTCCAACCGTCGGCTTTCAGCTTGTCCGCGCTCGACTGCTCGAGCTCCGCGATTTTCTTGCCGTCTTCCGCCGAGCGCAACTCGGTGACCGGCGGCATGTCGACGCGCGACCACGTATCGACCAGATACTTGTAGTCGGGCGAATAAACCATCACGTGATTGCCGTCGCCTTCGGTGAGCGGTGTGAGTCCCGAGCCGTCGAAGTTGATCTTGTAAGCAAACGTGAAGTACGGATCTTTGCCCGGATACATGCCGGCGGCACGAAACCAGATTTGGCGTTTTTCGTCGTCCACCTTGTCGACATATCGCACCACCCAATGGCCCTTGGTGATTTGATTTTTCTCCTGGCCCGTGGCGCCGTCGTAGAGATAAAGGTGCGCCCAGCCGTCGCGTTCGGAAAGCCAGATGATTTCCTTGCCGTCGGCGACGTCGTGACGAAAATATCCGCCCGTGCCGCTCGCCGCGGGCGCCAGGCGGCTGTAGGTGATGAACGTTGACGATTGCTCGTTGATCAGAGAACGTGCGTGGCCCGTTTCCGCGTTCACTTCTATCACCCGGAAAACCTGATGGCCGCGCTGATTGTAGTCGAAGGTGAACGCGCGGCCGTCTTTCCGCCACACGGGCGGAGAAATGCTGAAAGGATTCGGAAAGATTCCGTTGTCGACTACCATTTCTCTTTTCGCAGCGACGTCGAACAACACCGGCTGCGCCACGTCGAGCGTGTCGCCGGGTTTGGCGTAGTCGCGCGCGAATCCGCCGATCGTGCTGGTGGTGGGATATTCCGGCTGAAGCTGATCCTCCGGCGACGAACGCACGTAATGCACTTCGCGGTGATAGCCCGGGCGCACGCGATACGCGGCGAGATGCTGCGAGTTCGGCGCCCACGCGATCGATTGCAGCGTGTAATAGTTTCCTTCCGATCCGTCGGTGGAGAGCGGCCACGCGCCGTCGCGGCCCGCGGCCGGTGCGGTCTCGCCGGGTTGTGTTTTCACGGCCGGGCGAATGAACACGTTGTAGTTGCGAATCAGCGCATCCCATTTTCCATCGGGCGACGTCTTTGACGTTGGCGCCGTCGGGCCCGCGCCGAATCCGCCACGCCCTTGGGGATACACCGACTGTCCATCGTCGCCGAGCGGATACACCACGCCGTCGATCACGTCGTTGACGCCTTCATAGGGATTCGCGAGAAACTCGGCGTTGTCGTCGTAAGGCGAAGGCGGCTGCGGAGGGTCGAGTGAGTAGGGTCCCGCCGCGCCGCCACGACCCGGCACCGTCGCTGCGCCCGTGCGTTTGCACGAATAATCCGACAACTCGCAGCGCCAATTTCCCGCCGCGTACACAAACGTCACGGCCTTCTGGCTGTCGACGTAGATAAATGTGTTGAACGGCAGCGTCAGGGCGGAGAATTTCTTGTTCGCGGCGGCGCTCAACCCCGCGGCGAGTTTTTCGTGATCGAAGGCCGGCTTCTTCGTTCCCTTGGCATCGGCGAGCACAAAGTCGTGACCGCCTTCGACCGTGCGGCGATACCAAAACTGCTCGTTGCCGTCATGCTCTTTCGCATCAACCCAAGTCGCTGGTCCTGTTTCGTTGATGACCAAGCCTTGCAGCTTGGTGCGAAGATTCGAAGCGCGCTGATAATCGTCCCAAGTAATCTTCAAAGGCTCAACCGGCGGCGGCGCGGCGGGCTTTTTCGCGGCAGATTTTGGCGCGGACTTTTGTGCCGCGACGGTCACGGCAATCAAGAAGCAAAGCAAGATGGCTTTCAAACGTGGCATATACTCCGTTGCACCCTTTCGTGCAATAATGTAGACGAAATTCCTCTTGGAGGCCAGTCAGAAATGTCCAAGCCCAAATCACTTCGTCTGAATCGCCGGAATTTTGCGGCGCTGATCGCCGGTTCCGCCGCTGCGGCCCCCGCGTTGTTGGCGCAACAGAATCCCGCTGTTCCCTTCACTGGAACACAGGTCGCCGCGCCGCCGCCTCCGCGCCAGCAACGACCCGAGCCCGTGCCGCCTTTCCAGGCCCCCATCGAGTTCAAACGCCGCGAGCTCACGCCGAAGGTCATGCCGTTTCCGATGCAGCAGGTGCGTTTGCTGCCGAGTGTTTTCACCGAAGCGACGGAGTGGAACCGTGCCTACATGTCGCGACTGCCCATGGATCGCCTGCTCTACAATTTCAGAGAGAACGCGGGCCTTTCCATGGGATCGGCGGAGCCCTTCGGCGGATGGGAAGCCAAGGCCGACGGGAAACGCGGCACGGAATTGCGCGGCCACTTCACGGGACATTTTCTGAGCGCGTCGGCGCAACTCGCCGCCAACGGCGACAAGGAAGCCAAGGCCAAAGGCGACGAGCTGGTCGCCGAGATGGCGAAGTGCCAGGAGAAACTGGGCGGCGGATACTTGAGCGCGTTTCCGATGGAATTGTTTGACCGGCTGGATCAATTGTCCGGGGTGCGCCGCGATCCGAATGTGCCGCGTGATTCCAACGCGCCGACTCTGCCATGGGCGCCGTTCTACACGATCCACAAGATTTTCGCCGGCATGCTCGACATGTATCAGCTCGCCGGCAACAAGCAGGCGTTGAAGGTGGCCGAAGGGATCGGCGCGTGGGCCGACGACTGGAGCAAATCGAAAACCGAAGAACACATGCAGCAGATTCTGCGCGTGGAATTCGGCGGCATGGCGGAATCGCTCTACAATTTGTCGGCGCTTTCCATCGACGATCGCTGGGCGCAGGCCGGCGATCGCTTCACGAAGAAGGAATTCATGAATCCGCTGGCGTCGCGGCGCGACGAATTACGCGGATTGCACGTCAACACGCATATCCCGCAGGTGATCGGCGCGGCGCGGCGGTACGAAATTTCCGGCGACACGCGATTCCACGACGTGGCCGATTACTTCTACTACGAAGTCACCACCGCGCGCGCCTATGTCACCGGCGGCACCAGCAACGGCGAAGGATGGCAGAGCCCGCCGCGGCAACTGGCCGACGAATTGAAGCGGTCGGTCGCGACGGCCGAGTGTTGCTGCGCCTACAACATGATGAAGTTGACGCGTCACCTTTATTCCTGGACGGCCGATCCGCGCTTCTTCGATTACTACGAGCGCGTGATGTTCAATCATCGCATCGGCACGATCCAGCCGCAGACCGGCCACACGCAATATTACCTATCGCTGACGCCGGGCGCGTACAAGACGTTCGGCACCGAGGACCAATCGTTCTGGTGCTGCACCGGATCGGGCGTGGAAGAGTACAGCAAGCTGAACGACAGCATTTATTGGAAGGACGATTCCGGCGTCTACGTGAATTTGTTCATCCCGTCGGAGTTGAACTGGAAAGAGAAGGGATTTTCGCTCAAGCAAGAAACGAAATTCCCGCAAGAGGCCGGCACAACGCTTACCGTGACGGCCGAACGTCCCGCGCAAGTTGCTTTGCGTTTGCGAATCCCCGAGTGGGTGGCGTCGGCGCCGGTGATCAAGATCAACGGACGCGCGCTCGAAGCGACGGCGGCGGGCGGCAGCTACTTCTCGATCGCGCGTCAATGGAAAACCGGCGACAAGATCGAAATGTCGCTGCCGATGAAACTGCGCGTCGAGGCGATGCCCGATGATCTGACGTTGCAAGCGTTCCTTTACGGTCCCACGGTGCTGGCGGGTGATTTGGGATCGGAAGGCTTGACCGACGCGCTGATCACCGGTCCCAACGCGCCGCGTATGCACGCGATGCCGCAACTCACGATTCCGGAATTCACGCAAATGGGCGAAGATCCCGCCATGTGGATCAAGCCGGCGGATTCACCGCTTGGCTTCCGCACCAACGGTCAGAAGACGGACGTGTCGTTTGCGCCGATCAACAGCATTTTCGGCAAACGATATTCGGTGTATTGGAAAGTGAATGGCTGTAGGTGCGGATAGTAATTTGGAGTGCGGCGACTTGTCGCCGCTTTCGCCGCGCGAGGCTTGACTCGCACGCCTGTCTTGAAACTGCGTGAATCGCGGCCCGCGTCAAGCCGCGGGCTAACAAAGCGGCGACAAGTCGCCGCACTCCAAATTATTTGCCCGTTACCGCACGAATTACGCGCAGCAAGTTTCCGCCGCGAATCTTGGCGATGTCGGCGTCGGAATAGCCTTTCGCCTTGAGCTTGGCCCACAGCTCGGGCATCTTGCCGATGTCTTCCAGGCCAACCGGCACCTGCGGAATCCCGTCAAAGTCGCTGCCGATGCCAACGTGATCGATCCCCGCGACTTTCACGGCGTGATCGATGTGCGCCACCACGTCGTCGATGGTGGCGTGCGCCGTCTTGGCGTGCGCCGCGTCTTCCTTCAGGATTTGCGACTTCGAGTAATCGTCCAGCGCCTTGCCCGATAATTTCGGTTCTTCCGCGCCGCGCGTGTTGATGCTTGCCATGGTGGCCGCGGCGTCTTCACGATTCAAGAATCCGGGCGCGAAGTTGATTCCCACCACACCGCCGTTTTTCGCGAGCGCGCGGAGCATGTCGTCGGTCATGTTGCGCGGCACGTCACAGAGAGCCCGGCATGAGGAATGAGAAGCGATCACCGGTTTGGTGCTCACGGCGACAGCGTCGTAGAACGTTTTGTCGGAGACGTGCGAGATGTCCACGATCATGCCGAGGCGATTCATTTCGCGCACGACGTTCTTGCCGAACTCGGTGAGCCCGTTGTGTTCGGGCTTGTCGGTGGAGGAATCGGCCCATTCGTTGTTGCGGAAATGCGTCAACGTCATGGCGCGAATGCCGAGGTGGTGGTAGACGCGCAGCACGGCGATGTCGTTGCCGATTTGGTGTCCGCCTTCGAGCGTAAGCACGATCGCCAGCTTGCCGCTCGATGTGATCCGCTCGATGTCGGCGGCGTTCAGCGCCATTTGCGCGGCATCTGGATGGGCATCGAGTAGTTTCTGCGCGGCATCGCGGAAGTCGAGCGTGCGGCGCACCGCTTCGCCGCCCTTGTAGTACACCGGAATGTAGAGCGCGAAGAAGGGCGCCGTCACGCCGCCGCGTTTCAATCGCACAAAATCGACTTGGCCGTCGGGTAAGAGCGTGCCGAGGTCTTTGCCTTCGATCAGCACGCGCTGCATGACGTCGAGGTGCGTGTCGACACCAATTTGCGCGATGGCCGGCAGGGAACAGAGAAGAAGCAGCAGCGGAAGAGCGCGGCGAAATGTCATGAACGTTGCCCCCAACTCAATTTGTTGCGCAGGATCTCGAAGTATCCCGTGGATTGCGGACGGATCAAACGCAGCACGCGCGGCGAACGCCTGCACACCACGCGATCGCCGTGTTCGATCGGCATTCCCACTTGGCCGTCGGCGGTGAGATGCACCTGCTCGCCGAAGGAGTCGATGACCACTTCGAGCTGCGAGTCGCCGGGAAGCACCAGCGGGCGATGATTCAGCGTGTGCGAGCAAATCGGCGTGAGCAGTAGCGCGTCCACGTGCGGATCGATGATGGGCCCGCCGGCCGCGAGCGAGTATCCCGTGGATCCGGTGGGCGTGGAGAAGATCAAGCCGTCGGCTTTATATTTAGAAATCGCTTGGCCGCTGGCGGAGACGTGAAAATCGAGAATGCGCGCGATGGCGGCCTTGTTGATCACCACGTCGTTGAGCGTGTGATATGTCTCGATGACCGCGCCTTGGCGAATCACCGACGATTGCAGGATGAACCGGCGGTCTTCCTCATAATTCCCGGCGAGCACGCGCTCGAGCATCGGATACATCTGGTCGAGCGCGATGGGCGTAAGAAATCCCAAGCTGCCGAGATTGACCGCGAGCACAGGAGTGTCGCGGCCGGCGAGCGCGCGCGTGGCCGAGAGCAGCGTGCCGTCGCCGCCGACCACGATCACGAGGTCGACGTCGGGGAGCGATTCGCGCGCGATGCAAGTGCCGTCGGTGTCGAGCGACTTGGCGGTCTCGAGATCGATGACGGTAGCGAGTCCATGCTGATGCAGCCACGCGAGGAGTCCCGTGAGTGCGGCGCGGACTTCGTGCGGGCGGGGCTTGGAGAGAATCGCAACGGTGCGAATCGGCATGTGCAAGTTGAATGTAGCACAGTCGGCCGCGGGCTCGGGGCGAGTACCGGCGGTCCCGGTCAGGCGAAGGGCCCAGCCGGGTTACAGAATGGTCAGTATTTGGTTACTAATTAAAATGGTCGAATCTTCTTTATGCTGCTTCTTTGATTTGCTAGAATGCCCTCTCGGGGAGCGGGATATGAGGCGTTCAATCGGAAGTGCATTTATCTTTGCATTCTTGTTTCAAGTTTGTAGCGCGCAGCAGGCTTCGTTAGGCGAAGTGGCCAAGAAGCTGCGTGAAGACCGCGGAAAAGCGGTGGTCGATTCGACAGCGGCCGGTGCGCAGAACGCCGGGACAACATTGCCGGAAAAGGCGGCTCAAGCGAAGAAAGCGCAAGATCCGCAGCAACCGAAGGCCACGCGCGTCTATACTAACGACGACTTCAAGTCTGCCAAATCCACAAATCAGAATGTCTATCCTCAAACGCAGCCGCAGACTCTTCAACAAGAGGAAGCTTCGCGAATGTCATACCACCAGCAGGCACTGGCCTATTGGTGCAACATCGATCGGCTTCAGAGCTCGATCGACGCACAGAGTGTGAAAATGACGGGAATGAGAGAAGCCGTCAGCGATCCCTTTGTCCAACACGAGATCAACCAGCTCGATTCGGGCTCGAAGCAACAGCTAAACGATGCCTTGTCTCATGCCATGGAGAGAGAAACGAACAAGGCGATCGAGGCCCAAACTGCCGCCGCCAATCAGCAAAGAAGCAACAACCAACTCGAGTACCTTCAAAAGCAGTGTAGCCAGGATGTTAAGTGCCGCCCCGCGTGGCTGGAAGTATCCCGTGAGGAACGCGAAAAGAGCGGCTGTTATCAAAGGAAGCCATGAGTCTGCGGTTCCTCCTAGTTTTTTTACTCTTCCAGGCTCCGGCGAGCCAGGACACCTCGTTTGCGGAGAAGGCCAAGGCGGCTCGCGAGAGTGTCGGAAAGCCGGGAACGGTCCCGAACTCACCACAATCTTTCGCGAACGCCGTGGCGGCGGCGAAGAAAAACACGCCTACCGATCAGCCGAAAGCTCCGAGAGTCTATACCAATGACGACATCATCACCCGCGAGACAAAAGAACGGCTAGCGCGGGAAATGGAGGGCAGTTCCTATCATCAGCGAGCCAAAGACCTCTGGTGTAGCATCGATCGCATTCAATCCTGGACCGACTCCGAGAAGGAGCGACGGGCCGCTTGGGCAACTCTGATGGGCGATGAGGCCTTTCGGAAGCGCGTTAACGACCAAGCTGCTGCGATCTCAGATCCACAGCAACGAGCCGCCTACCTGAAGTCCACTCACGACTACACTCCCGCCCCGATCCCGGGCGGTGACATCGCGAGCTTGCAGGAGCTACAGCAGTCACTCCATGACCAATGTGCGCAAGACGCCGAGTGCCGCATGGAATGGCTGGAGGTAACAAAGGAGGAACGGACGGCGAACGCCTATTGCCATCAGAAAACCCCGTTCGTCCCCCCGGCGACAGCTGTGACCAACGCGAACGCAAAACGATCGGCAGGCGCAAAAGGTGGTACAGGGTGGTGGGGTGCTTCGGCAAAAGGTCGTGCGATGAGTTCTCGTCCACAGCCCTGACAGGGCTGCTCCATACGCACATGATGGAATTTTTAGATGCGCTGGAGCCGTTTGTTCATTCTTACACTGCGTGACGATCCCGCCGATGCGGAAATCGTCAGCCATCGTTTGCTCGTTCGCGCCGCAGTGCCCCGCGCTAGAGGCTCATGCCCTTCGCCGGTTGTCCCCGAAGCAAGAACGTTTTGGGGTATTTTCCTCCCCACAGAGTTTGACGGAGCCGAAATCCTTGTACCACAACCCGTCCGGAGCTTCGGGCTCGGTCGATCTCCACTGAGCTGGCGGGAAGAGATCCTCGCCGGAGATCTTGCGCTCGGCAGCTCGTTCGAAGAGACGATCTCGCAGGTCCGGCGGAAGGTCCGTCCACTGAATCTTTGGCATCAGCCTCCGAATGTTAGCCGCGCCAGTTCTTCCTTGATCCGCTTCCGATCCGCGGGATTCGTCGCAGAGGCCAGCTTGTCGATCAAGCCCAAGAAGTGAGTTTTTTGCTGATCTTGCGCGTCCAGCCCGGTCTTGACGAGGTCGGCGATCACGCGGCTGGTGGACAGGTTGGCTGCTTTAGCGAGGTGCTTGACCCGTTTGGCCACAGGCGAGGAGAGCGTGACGCTTTGACGGAGCGGTCGTTCGAGTGTCGGCATAGGTTCAGGATACACCACTCTGAACCGGACTGCAGCGGATGCATTCCTGGCCTGAGGTGCAAGCGGCCTCATGCCGCATGATAGAATTTTTAGATGCGCTGGAGCCGTTTGTTCATTCCTACACTACGTGACGATCCCGCCGATGCGGAAGTCGTCAGCCATCGTTTGCTCGTTCGCGCCGGATACATCCGGCAGCTCGGAGCGGGCATCTATAGTTACTTGTATCTCGCGCAACGGTCGCTCTTGAAGATCCAACAAATCGTGCGCGAGGAAATGGATCGCATCGGGGCGCAAGAATTTTACTTGCCGGCGCTGAATCCGGCGGAAGTTTGGCAGGAAAGCGGACGCTATACCGTCATGGGCGACAATTTGTTTCGCCTAAAGGATCGCACCGGGCGCGATCTGTGCCTGGGCATGACGCACGAAGAAGTCATGACCACCATCGCGCGCAGTGAAGTGCGCAGCTACAAGCAGCTTCCGCAAATCTGGTATCAGATCCAAACAAAATTTCGCGACGAACCGCGTCCCCGCAATGGACTGCTGCGTACGCGCCAGTTCATCATGAAGGATTCCTACTCCTTCGACATCGACCCCGCGGGGCTCGATACAAGTTACGACAAGCATCGCGAGGCTTACTGCCGCGCCTTCGACCGTTGCGGATTGAAGTACTCGCCGGTGCGCGCGCATTCCGGCGCGATGGGCGGCACGCAGTCGGAAGAATTCATGGTGATGTGCAACGCCGGCGAGGATTTTGTGGCCACCTGCGAGAAATGCAACTACGCCGCGAATCTCGAGAAGGCCACGTCGAAGCTCGCGCCCGTGTCGGATTCACCAGGTCCCGCCGCGCCCGAGCGTTTCGCGACGCCGGGGAAGAAAACCATCGACGAAGTGGCGGCCTTCGACGGACTGCCCGAAGCGAGCCACATCAAGACGCTCGTGTATATGGTCGGCGACAAGCCGCTGGTGATTCTCTTGCGCGGAAATCATCAGTTGAGCGAAGCGAAGCTCGAAACGATTTCGGGCGGGGAGTTCCGTCCCGCACATCCCCAGGAGATTCTCGATATTTTCGGTGCGAATCCCGGGTCGCTTGGCCCCATTGGCATTCCCGCGAAAAAAGCGCCGCGCATCGTGACGGATCTCGCGCTGCAGGGACGCAAAAACCTGGTCGCCGGCGCGAATGCCGACGATTTTCACATCAAGGGCGTCGAGCCTGGCCGCGATTTCGCTACCGAATACTTCGACCTGCGCGTCATCGAGGACGGCGAAGGTTGTCCGCAGTGCGACGCGGCGTCGGGTGCGACATTGAAAGTGTCGAGGGCCATCGAGATTGGCCACATCTTCAAGCTCGGCTACAAGTATTCCGAGTCGATGGGCGCGCGCGTGCTCAACGAGCAGGGCAAGGAAGTCGCGCCGATCATGGGATCGTACGGCATCGGCATGGAGCGCATCTTGGTGGCCGCCGTCGAGCAGAACAATGACGCCAACGGCATCGCGATGCCCCGATCGATCGCGCCGTTTGAAGTGGTGATCACGCCCGTGAACACACGCGACGCGGCGTTGACGTCCGTGGCCGAGCAGATTTATCAAGCGTGTCTCGATCGCAAGATCGACGCGCTCTACGACGATCGCGACGAGCGCCCCGGCGTGAAATTCAAGGACGCCGATTTAATCGGCGTGCCGTGGCGCGTCACCGTGGGCCGTCAAGCGCCTTCGGGTATCGTCGAAGTAACGCGTCGCTCGACAGGGCAGCGCAGCGATGTTAACATCACGGATGTAGTGGAGTTTTTGGCCAAGCAGGAGTAAACGCCAAGCAAGAGTGATAGAGGTCGTATGGGCAACCTGAAGGGCTTTCTGATTCTGGCGGTGATCGGCGCGGGGATTTTCCTGGTGGCGAAACTAGCTCCCCCTTATGTCGCCAACTACAACCTGCATGAAGACGTCGACAACATGGTGTTGCAATACACCTACGCGCAAAATGCCACGGCGGAAAACATCCAGGCCGCTGTGATCGCCAAGGCCAAGGAACACGACATCGAGTTGGCCGACGAGAACGTGGATGTGGCGCGTACGCAAATGGGCGTCACCGTCGACGTGCATTATACGGCGCCGGTGAACTTACCGGGGCGCGTGGTGAATTTGCCCTTCGATTTTCACTCGGGCAACAAGAACATTACCGCGAAATAAAGCGTCCGGCCTGCACCCGGACTGTCCGCGGCCTGCGTCTATAGATTTGGGAAGTAAGCCAAGGAGGCCCCTCGATCTCCGGCCGGATTTCCGGGGCGCTTCCGTTTCGATATGAAGATTCGCCTCCCCCACGGAGTCCACCCGCTGCTGAAGATCGCCATTGGTGTGGCGGTATTCTTCGGACTCGCCGGGGCCATCGCCTTTACCTACGCCTACGTCTATTTCTCGCGCATCATCGACAACCGCCTGAACGGCCCGATCTTCGGCAACACGTCGCGCATCTACGCCTCGCCGACGCCGATGTTTGTGGGCGAGCCGATGAAGGTGGCGGAAATCGCCGGATCACTGCGGCGCGCCGGATATACCGATAACAAGAACAATCGCGTGGGATGGTACAACCCGGTCTCCGGCGGCATTGAAATCTTCCCCGGCCCCGATTCCTACTTTCAAGCGGAAGCCGGATTGATCAAAGTTTCCGGCGGAAAAGTGGAGCGGATCGTCTCGCTCGGCGACAACACCGACCGCCAACGTTACGATCTCGAGCCGGAGGTCATCACCAATCTTTATGATCGCGCGCGCGAGAAGCGCCGGCTTGTCCGCTACGAAGATTTGCCGCCGCACCTGGTGAACGCGGTGCTGGCGATCGAAGATCGTCACTTCTTCGAGCACAGCGGGGTCGATTTCCTGCGCGTGGGCAAAGCGGCCTACGACGACGCGCGCGGGCACCATATCAAAGGCGCCAACGTCCAGGGCGCCAGCACCATCAGCATGCAGTTGGCGGGACTGTTTTTCCTGAACCGCAACGAGAAGACGTGGAAGCGCAAGATTTCCGAGACGGTGATCACGCTGGAGCTCGAGCAACGCCTGAGTAAGAAACAGATTTTCGAAGACTACATGAACCAGGTGAACTTCGGGCAGCGCGGCTCGTTCTCGATCAACGGAATCGGCGAGGCGTCGCTGGCGTACTTCGACAAAGACGTCAAGCAACTGACACTGCCGGAAGCGGCGCTGCTGGCGGGCATCATCAATGGACCGAGTTTCTATTCGCCGTACCGGCAACCGGAGCGCGCGCGCGAGCGGCGGAATCTGGTGCTGTCCCAAATGGCAACGTTCGGTTCGATCACCACGGAATTGCGCGATGCCGCGGCGCGCGCGCCGTTGGGCGTTGTGCCGGCGGCCACCGACACGGGCGACGCTCCGTATTTCGTCGATCTCGTGAAAGATGCGCTGCTGGAAAAGTATTCCGAGAAGGATCTAACCTCGACGAGCTTAAGGATCTATACGGGCCTCGACTTGGATTTGCAGAAGATCGCTTCGGAAGCGATTCAAGAAGGAATCAAAGAACCGGAAAAGCTACTCGCGCCGAAGCGCAAGAGGAATCCCAAACTGCCCGAGTTGCAAGTGGCGATGGTTTGCCTCGATCCGCACACCGGCGCGGTGCTCGCCTTGCAAGGCGGACGCAGTTACGGCGCAAGCCAGTTGAATCGCGTGGTGGCCAAGCGTCAGCCGGGCTCTTCGTTCAAGCCGTTTGTGTACGCCGCGGCATTTTCTTCCGCGGTCGATGGATCGAAGCCGCTGATGACGCCGTCGAGCATTGTGGTCGACGAACCGACCACGTTTACTTTCGACAACTTCACCAAACCCTACGAGCCGAATAATTTCCACGCGGAGTGGGGCGGGCCGACCACCCTTCGTCACGCGCTGGAGAAATCCTACAACGTAGCGACCATCAAAGTCGCCGAAGCGATCGGCTACGACAAAGTGGTGAAGTTGGCGCGCGCCGCGGGACTGAAGAATCCGCAAGCCACGCCCTCGATGGCGATCGGATCCTACGAGGAAACACCGCTCGACATGGCCGCCGCGTACACGACGTTCGCGAACGGCGGCGAAGTCCTCGACGCGTCCCTGTACACCGAAGTGAAATCCTCCGACGGCACGGTGTTGGAGCAGCACGAGGTGCAGCCCAAGCGCATTCTCGATCCGCGCGTGGCCTACCTGATGACGAACCTGCTCGAAGGCAACATGGATCACGGCACCGCCGCCGCGTCGCGCAGCCTCTACAAATTCACCGCTCCGGCCGCGGGCAAAACCGGCAGTTCGCACGACGCGTGGTTCGCCGGATACACGTCGAACTTGTTGCTGATCGTTTGGGTGGGCTTCGACGACAACACCAATCTTCCGCTCACCGGCGCGCAAGCCGCGCTGCCGATTTGGGTGAACTTCATGAAGCGCGCCACGGCGCTGCGCCGCTATCGCGACACGATGCCATTCGAGCCGCCGCACGGAATTGTCAGCGCGGAAATCGACGCCGACACCGGCATGCTGGCCACGTCGTTCTGTCCCAATCGCAGGACCGAAACGTACATCGACGGCGGAGAACCGGAGCCGTGCACCGCGCACAAGGGTGGGCTGATGCACGCGGGAATTTTCGGCGCGCTCTTCGGTCACGGCGCGCCACCGCCGCCCGTAACTCCGGTGACGTCACCGCTGGGCGGCGCGGCCGCGGCGGGCGCGGGAATCGCGCAGGTACCGGCGAGTCCGACAGGCGATGCCTCCGCGGAAGCGCCGTTGTCACCGCAGGAGGCCGAAACCAAGAAGAAGCGCGGATTTTTCAGCCGCCTCTTTGGCGGTAAGCCCAAAGACACTCCTGTCGAATCGCCACCGCCGCAAACAAAACCGAAGAATCCCCCGCCGAATCAATAGTGGTAGAATGCCCAACAGAGGTGGCGCCAATGAACACAAGGCCGATTCTGTTGCTTGCGATCTGCTGTCTCGGGGGCGAGATGGCGATTGCGCAAAGTAATTCCGTACAATCCCCAGTTCTACAGGCTGTCGCGAAGAAAGACGTCCGCACTTTGACCGGACCGGTGCAGGAGGCCGCACAGAGTCCCGCGAAAAAGGCGGAAGAGACCGGCGACTTGGAGATGGCTCGCAAGAATTTTCTCGAAGCCATCGATTCCTATCAGGAAGCGGTGCGGCTGCGGCCGAACAACTCGATCGCCTGGAACAAAATGGGCATCGCGCATCATCAGTTGATGCAACTGGGCGAAGCGAAAAAATGCTACGAGAAGGCCGTGAAGCTGAATCGCAAATACGCCGAGGCGATCAACAACCTGGGCACGATTTACTACACGGCGAAGAACTACAGCAAGGCGATCCGCTACTATAAGCAGGCCCTGGCGCTGGCGCCGGACACGGCGTCGGTGTACAGCAACATGGGCACGGCGTTGTTTTCACGCAAGCAATATCCCGAGGCGATCGTCGCCTACCAGAAGGCGCTGGAACTCGATCCCGGCGTTTTCGATCACCACAATTCCTACGGCGTGCTGCTGCAAGAGCGCACGGTGCAGGATCGCGGAATGTTCAACTTCATTCTCGCGCATACCTACGCCGCGAATCACAATCAGGAACGCGCGCTCGAATTCCTGAAGAAAGCCATGGAAGAAGGTTTCCATGAGCCGAAGAAGATTTACGACGATCCCGCGTTCGCGGAGCTCGTGAAGACCGAGCCGTTCTTGGAGTTGATGAAGAATCCGCCGGTGGCAATCGCGAGGTAAAACCGACCGCAGATGAACGCAGATGAACGCAGATGAACGCTGATAAAGACCGAATCCGTATCGGCGTTCATCTGCGTTTATCTGCGGTGGCTTTTTTCTTGTTGTTTTCTGCGTCTGCGGCTGCGCAGGCTATCCTTATACTTCCATTCGAAAATCACAGCCGCGGTTCGGCGCTCGACTGGGTCGGCGAAAGCGCTGCCGAAGGACTCGCGGCGCACTGGCGATTTTCCGAGACCTCCGCGGCGCGCGCCATCACCGGCGAATTGCGCTATGTGATCCGGCGTGAAGAGCGCGTCGCGGCGTTCGATCAGTTGGGCTTGCCGCCGTCGGTCAGCCTGAGTCACGCCACCGCCATCAAGATCGGCGAAATCACCGGCGCGGACCTTTTGATCTTCGGCAGTTTCGAAGGCGATGCCGATCATCTGACGCTTTCGGCGCAAGTTTTGGAGATGCGCCACCCGCATTTGGAACCGCCGTCCAAGCAATCGGGACCGCTGGCCGACTTGCTGGCGATGCAGGATCGCTTGGCCGCCGATCTCGCCGCAAAAGCGGGAATCAGCGCGTCGCCAGGTACAGGCGCGGGAACCGCCACGCTCGAAGCCTGGGAGTTGTACATTCGCGGCTTGACCGCGGGTCCTTCGCCGCAACAGTTCAAATATTTTCTCGAAGCCACGCGGCTTGATCCTGCGTTCCTCGCGCCGGCGTTTCAGTTGGGGCGGATTTCGTTTCAAAGTCGCGAATACTCCGACGCCGTGAAGTGGCTCGAAAAACTGGCTCCGGAAAGTCCTAACTATCTTGAAGCGCGATTCCTGGAAGGTCTCGCGGATTATCACCTGCGCCAGTATGAGCGCGCCGAAGGCGCGTTTCTCGCCGTGACGGCGACGATCCCACTGAACGAGGCGTTCAACAATTTGGGCGTGGTGCAAATGCGGGAGCGAAAACGTCCGGCGGCGCTGGAAAATCTCGAGAAGGCGCTGGAGGGCGATCCCAACGACACCGATTACGCCTACAACCTGGCGTGCTATTACCTCCGCGCCGGCGACTTCGCGCAGGCTACGCGGCGATTCCGTGAAGTGCTGGCGAAAAAGCCGCTCGATCCCGATGCGAAGTTAGCGCTGGCCGACGCCGTGGCGGAACGGGTCTCGGAATTTCCGGAACGGCTGAAATACAACTTCGAGGAAGCGAAATTCCGTCAACTGCGTTTGGCGCTCGCGCGTGCCTCGCGGGAAAAAGACAACGACAAAAAATAAGCGGAGCCGGATGTGCTTAAATAGGGGTTGAAACAGCCATGAAGCGCCGCGACGTGATTTTGGGCTTGTTCGCCGTTCTCGTTTTCACTCCCGGGTTCTTTTCCCGCATCGAGAAGGCGCGGTTCGTGGCGCTGATCAAACTCGACGGTATTGTCCATCCCATTACTGCCGAATACGTCATAGAAAGCCTCCATGAGTGCGACAAGCCCGAACCACCCATCTGCGCGGCGGCGATCCTCGAGATAAACACGCCCGGTGGGCTCGATTCGTCGATGCGCGAAATTATCTCGGCCATCTTGGCGTCGCGCACGCCGGTCTTCGGCTGGGTCGGACCGTCGGGATCGCGCGCGGCGTCGGCGGGTTTTTTGATCCTGCTATCGACCGACGTCGCGTCGATGGCGTTGGGCACGAACACCGGTGCGGCGCATCCGGTTTTCATGAGTGGTCAGGAAATGACTGAGACGATGAAGCACAAAGTGGAGAACGATTCCACCGCTTACTTGCGGTCGTTCACCGCGCCGCGCAATCGCAATCCCGAAATTGCCGAGAAGGGAATCATCGACAGCCGATCATTCTCTGAAACTGAGGCGCTGAACAACCATTTGATCGATTTGATCGCGTCGTCGCCGGAGGATTTGCTGAGACAACTCGACCAGCGGGAGTTCAAGCGTTTCGGTGGACAGTCGGTGTCGTTTCACTTGGCCGGCACGGAAATAGTCAATTTCGAACCGACCACGCGGCAATCGTTCTTGTCGTCGGTGATCGAGCCAAACATCGCGCTGATCCTGATGGCCGTGGGCGCGCTCGGACTTTTCGTGGAGTTCAATCATCCCGGTTTGATCTTCCCTGGCGTCGCCGGTGCGATCGCTTTGCTCCTGGGTCTTTTCGCCATCACGCTACTGCCGGTGACGCTCACGGGCGCGCTGCTGATCGTGCTGGCGTTCACGCTATTTGTGCTCGAAGCGAAGGTGATGAGCCACGGCATTCTCGCGGTGGGCGGGATCATCTCGCTTGTGCTGGGATCGCTGATCCTGATCGACTCACCGATTCCCGAACTGCGCGTGCGCTTGACGACGGCGGTCGCGATCGCGCTACCGATGGCGTTGATCACGGTGTTCCTGCTGCGCCTCGCGATCAAAGCGCGTTCGGCGAAAGTCGTGACGGGCGCGGCGGGATTGCTCGATGAAGTGGGAACGGCGATGGAGGATTTCGTCGCCGACGGTACGGAATTTGGCGGTCAAATCCTTATCGACGGCGAGATTTGGCGCGCGTTGGCCAAGCAGCCCGTGGAGCGCGGCGCGCGTTTGCGCGTGCGCGCGGTGGAAAAACTTCGCTTACACGTGGAACCCACCACACCCACCATACCCACCATACCGGCGCCGGCCGCGAAAGTGTAACTTCAAAGGAGAATCTATGACCGAGTTTATGCTGGTTGTCGCGTTCATCGTGATCGTCTGGCTCTTTAGCTGCATTCAGGTTCTCCGCGAATACGAGCGCGGCGTGATTTTCCGGTTCGGCCGCTTGGTGGCGGAAAAAGGTCCGGGAATCATTTTCGTCTTCAAACCCATGGACCAGATTCAGCGCGTGTCGTTGCGAATTATCACCCACGAAGTCCCGCCGCAGGACACCATCACGCGCGACAACGTCACGGTGAAGGTGAACGCAGTGATCTTTTTGAAAGTGGTGAACGCCTCGGACGCCGTCGTGAAGGTGATCGACTACCTCTATGCGACGCAGCAGCTCGCGCAGACCACCCTGCGCAGCGTGCTTGGTGAAGTGGAGCTCGACGAATTGCTTTCGCAGCGGGAAAAACTGAACACGCGCCTGCAAGCCATCCTCGACACGCACACCGAGCCGTGGGGTGTGAAAGTCACCAACGTCGAAGTGAAGCAAGTGGATCTTCCGGTTGAGATGCAAAGAGCGATCGCCAAGCAAGCCGAAGCGGAACGCGAGCGCCGCGCGAAAGTCATCCACGCCGAGGGCGAATTCATGGCCGCCGGCCGGCTCGCCGAGGCCGCCGCGATGATGGCCAAAGAACCCGTCACGCTGCAACTGCGCTATTTGCAGACGCTCACCGAGATCGGTGTCGAGAAGAATACCACCATCGTTTTCCCCTTGCCGATCGATATGGTGCAGGGCATCTGGGATAAAATCAAGAAGCCGTAGCGATCCAAGGCCGGACTTTCACAACGATGCCCAAAGGCGACGACGGACAATACGAACTGATTCTGGAAACACGCCAGGTCATGGTGATTTTTGTGCTCGCCGTGATCCTGGGCGCGGTTTTCTTCGGCCTGGGATTCGTGGTCGGCCGGCATTCCACCGGTCCCACGGGAACCGGCACGGTAACCAGCGCCTCGCCGAGTGTGAGCACGGACAAGCGGAGCGCGCTTTCGCCGACGCAACCAACTTCCTCGGCGGACAGTGCGCCGGCGGAAACGCCGGTGCCCGAGGTCAAGCCGGAGTCGACGCCCGCCGCGATCGAGGCCAAGGGTGATGCGCCGCCGGTGGAAAAACCGGCCGCTGCAGCGCCTGTTGAAAAAGCCCCACCAACGCCAGTAGAAAAGCAGCCCGAGAAACCAAAACCCGCGCCGCCACCTGAACCCGCTGCGAAACGCGCGGAGACTGCCGCGCCTGCCGCATCGAACGGCCCGATTGTCCTGCAAGTCAGCGCGCATGGGCATCGCGAAGATGCCGAACCGGTGGTCGCGTTGCTGAAGCGCAAGGGATTTCCGGCGAGCATCGTCACGGTTCCGAGTGATCCCCTGTTTCACGTGCAAGTGGGACCCTACACGACGCTCTCGGATGCCGAGGCGGCCAAGAAAGCCTTGGAAGAGCAGGGGTTCAAGCCTTACCTGAAGAAATAGGTGTATGCCACAGAATCTATTGCGTCAGCGATTGCCCGATTGGGTCCGCGGCTCGTCCACCAATTGGCCAGCGCTGCATGTCATCAAGACGCAGTTGCGCGAGCATCGCCTGCATACCGTTTGCGAGTCGGCGCGCTGCCCGAATATCCACGAATGCTTTTCGCGCGGCTCGGCGACGTTCATGATTTTGGGCAACGAGTGCACCAGGAGCTGCGGATTCTGCTCGGTGCCGCGCGGGCGTGGCGAGCCGCCGGACCCGGACGAGCCCGCGAACGTGGCGCGCATGGCGACCGAACTGAACCTGCGCTACGTCGTAATCACCTCCGTGAATCGCGACGAAATGCCCGACGGCGGGGCGAGACATTGGGCGGTCACCGTGCGCGAGGTGCGCGCGGCGCTGCCGGAAGCGCGAGTGGAAGTGCTCACGCCCGACTTTCGCGGATCGCGCCAGGCGCTGGAAACGGTGCTCGGCGCGGGTCCACATGTGTTCAATCACAACATGGAGACGGTGCCGCGACTCTACCGGCGCGTGCGTCCGCAAGCCGACTACCGGCAGTCGCTCGAGGTGCTCGCGAACGCCAAGCGCCATTCGCCCGACGTGCTCACCAAATCGGGATTGATGCTGGGCTTGGGCGAAGACGCGTCGGAGGTGGAGCAATTGCTGCGCGACTTATTGGCGGCCTCGGTTGACGTGGTCACGATCGGCCAATACCTGCAACCGACGCGGCACAATCTCGCGGTCGAGCGCTATGTCGATCCCGCGGAGTTCACGCGCCTCGCGGACTTCGGCATGTCGCTGGGATTCCGCCACGTCTTCAGTGGACCGCTGGTGCGCTCGAGCTACATGGCGGACCACGCGTTTGAGTCCGCGCGGTCATGAGGCGTGCGTTGACCGCCGCTTCAAGCGGCCTGCTGCTGATCCTCACGTTTCCTTCCTTCGATCTTGCGCCGCTCGCTTGGATCGCGCTCGTTCCACTCCTTTGGGTCTGCGCCGAGGAGCCGATCGCGCGCCGCCGCTTTTTTTACGGATGGATCGCCGGTGTGGTGTTTTTCCTGGGCACTTGCTACTGGTGTTACGGCGTGATGCATCATTACGGCAAGCTGACCGTGCTCGAATCGACGGGCGTGCTCGCCGCGATGGTCGCGGGACTCGCGCTGTACGTGGGATTATTCGCGGCGGTGCTACCACTTGCTTTCGAGAATGCGCTGGAACATCCGGCGTGGGCCATCGCCGGCACGGCCGCGCTGTGGGTCGCATGCGAGTTTGCGCGCGGACACATTTTCATCGCATTTCCTTGGCTTTTCCTCGGATACGCCGCCGCCGATCACTTGCTGCTCGCCAAACTCGCGCAGATCACCGGCGTCTATGGACTCTCGTTCGTCATGGCCGCGTTCAACGCCGCGATTTATCTGGTGATCCGCTCGCAGCGGCGCGACTGGGGCTTGCGTCTGGCGTTCGCGTTCTTCGCGCTCGCGGCCATCGCGGGCGGCGGCGCGTTCGTCGCCAAGGATCGTCCGACCGAAGACGCGTACCTCGTGCAAACCGCCATTCCGCTGGATTCAGAATGGTCGCGCGAATCGCTGGAGCAATTCGAGCGCGAGATGCAAGTGAAAATTGTGTCGCGATTTGCGCGCAACGGATCGCGCCCTGGCTTGATCGTGTGGCCGGAAGCGCCGGCGCCGTTCTACTACGGCGAAGACGCCGAGTTGCAGGCGTATCTCGCGAAAATCGCGCGCGACACGTCCAGCGCCACGGTCTTCAGTGGCATCGATTTTCAAGGCGGAGATCAGCAGAAGCCGCTGAACTCGGCATTCGGCATCGGCGCCGACGGAAGGCTCGCGGCGCAATATGATAAAATTGAACTCGTTCCGTTCGGCGAGCACGTTCCCTACGCATCGCTCTTCTTTTTCGCTGGGAAATTGACGGCTGAGGTCGGCGATTTCGTTCCCGGCACGCGATATCAGTTGCTTCCGGGAGCAGGGCCGTCTCATGTCGCAGCCGTCATTTGCTACGAAGCGGCATTCCCTGAGTTGGTGCGCGAACTGACGCGGCGCGGAGCGAACGCCATCGTCAACGTATCGAACGACGGATGGTTCGGCGACTCCCCGGCGCGCCGCCAGCACCTGTTGATGGCGCGTATGAGGGCGATCGAGAATGACCGGTGGTTGATTCGCGCCACCAACGACGGCTTGACGGCGGCGATTTCGCCCGAGGGCCGTGTGGTGACGTTCCCGGCCGCCGTGCGTGACGTGTTTGCGGCGCGCTACGGTTTGAAGTCGACGCGGACGCTTTACACGGAGTGGGGCGATTGGTTCCCCATCGGCTGCGTGCTCCTGGCGCTGGCTGGCGTCGCAATTAACTGGCGGAAATGAGGAAAAATGATCGACGAACTGCAGCGGGATTTTTCTAATTTACGCGAGAAAACATCCGACGTGCGGAGTTTTCTTTGACGCACCCGCCCGCCAGCGGGAGCTCGACGCTACCGAAGCGCGCATCTCCGCTCCCGGCTTCTGGTCCAACCCCGCGGAATCCCAAAAAGTAATGCAGGCGCGCAAGCGCCTGGAAGAATTGGTCGCCGCCGATAAGCGCTTGGCCGGACGGGTGTCCGACCTCGAGGCGTTTTTCGAACTCGCCGGCGAAGGCGAGGACGTCACCGCCGACGTGCAGAGGGAAATCGCCGCGCTCGAAGAGGATGTTCGCCGCATGGAAGTGCGCATCCTGATGAGCGGCGAGCACGACGCGCGCAATGCGATTGTCACGATCCATCCCGGCGCGGGCGGCACGGAGTCGCAGGATTGGGCGGCCATGCTCCTGCGCATGTACTTGAAATGGGCGGAGCGCCAGGGCTTTTCCGCGGTCATCAACGACGAGCAGGCCGCTGAAGAAGCCGGCATTAAATCGGCCACATTCACGGTGACCGGCGAGTACGCTTACGGCATGTTGAACTCGGAAATCGGCGTGCATCGCCTGGTGCGGATTTCGCCGTTCGATCAAGCGGCGCGGCGCCATACGTCGTTCGCATCGGTCTTCGTGTCGCCGGAAATCGACGAGACGATCGAGATCGAGATTCGCCCGGACGACCTGCGCATCGATACGTTCCGCGCCGGTGGACCCGGCGGCCAACACGTCAACATGACCGATTCCGCGGTGCGCATCACGCACTTGCCCACCGGAACGGTCGCGCAGTGCCAGAACGAACGGTCGCAGCACAAAAACAAGGATGTCGCGATGAAGATGCTGCGCTCGCGCCTCTTTGAATTAGAGCTGGAAAAGAAACGGGAAGAGGCCCGCAAGCAGGAAGACGCCAAGCTGGAAATCAATTTCGGCAGCCAGATCCGTTCCTATGTGCTGCATCCCTACCAACTGGCCAAGGACAATCGCACCAAGCTCGAAGTAGGCGACGTGAACCGGGTACTCGACGGCTACTTGGAGCCCTTCATTCGCGCGTATCTGGTCGCGCGCCACCGCAAACAAGTGTAGTAGGACGGGCTCGCCCGTCCACCCGTTCCAATTCGGGAATTATTAGATAAATAAATAGTTATTATCTCGTCATTCTATTTCTTGACAATCCTAAAACGGTGCCCCATACTAGGGCATTATTTTTCCCGAAGTAGGCGGAGGTTCCAAAATGGATAGCGAGACTCGCCGGCGTCGGCCGGTTGAAGAGATTGAAGAGGAACTGCTGTTTCTGGTGGCTCAGGGTTACACCAACCGAGAGATTGGCGCCCGGATGGGCCGCACTCCGGCCGCGGTGAAGGGGCTCTTACAGAGGACGTATTTACGTTTGTGGCTTCCCAATCGCGTGGCGCTGGCGGCCTACGCTAGATCGCGCAGGCCGGTGGGACCCATGGCAGGGATTGTTCGCTTGGGAATTTAGCGCTGGCAAGTAGTACACTACCCACACGAACCCACTACGCGCGCCTAGCGTTCCCGGCAAAACCGATGGGAGCGGTTTGACAACGTCCGTTACCAAGCTACTCAGCGTTCCCAAGGCTGCGTCCGTGAAGGCTAGGTGGAAGGCCAAGAACCGCAAGAAGCGCGCACGGGCCAAGAAAGCCGCGTAGACTGGGCGAGGGTGCCGATATGCCATCAAAGAACAAGAAACCCGCCATGGGAGAAAATTGGTTATCCCACCATTCCGATCTCTACCGCCTCTACCGTAGAGTCGCGGAGGTCGCAAGGGTGCTAGAGGAGCGCAGGCGCAACGGGAGGGTCCCGGCAAAGAAGTATATCGAGGAGCTTGACGACATCGCGAACCAACTCAAGGCGCTTGACCTAGGCCACGCCAAGGCCGGTTACGCAACTAAGTTATTGCCGAATTTAGAGCGCCTTCGCGGCATCGTCCCAGCGCGCGACCAATAACACTTTCGATGCGCCGCGCAGCACGTGAATATAGAATCGCTCGCCCGGCAAGCGCACCTCATAGAAGCGCGGCCGTTTGCGGTCCTTTACGAAAGGCACGCCGGCGGCCAGCGCTTCCCGCAGGCGCGCCACAGGACCACGTCCGTGACGGCCGAGATCCTCGATGGGCGCACTCAAGCGCAGCATCACGCCGCTTTGAAAAGGATCGCCACCGGTTAAGGGAAGCCCAGGAGACACACGAGTATTGTCTAAAGCCGTTGCAGTCATTGGGTTTTGCCTCTGGCTTTCTGTTGCCTTCACCTCCTTAGACGAAGGAGCACCCCCAAAAGTTGTGTGAAATGTTTTTTTCTCTAGACACTATTTCGGCCCGTGCTTGAGTGTACCGATACTCGGCAACCGCCGGCGATTTCCTGACGATCTACGCGGGCGGTTTGGGCAGGCAGTTTTAGTCCGAGAAATCCCGGCTCGCGACCGCACCCGCTAGCGATCCACGATAAACAACTCGCTCAGGACCCGCGAGTAACCATAGACCATCGACCGCCCGTCGGAGGAAATAACGGTGGTCATCTGGCTGGCGAGTCCGGAGAGATCGGGCGGCGTGATCTCGCGCCATAGCTGACGCTCTCCGGTGGACACTTTCAACTTGAAGACGCGCAACGGAACCGTGCTGGTGTCGCAGACGTAGAGCGACTGGCCGTCGGGAGTCCAGCGCAACGGCTGCTCGCCATCGGCCAACCCCTCGATCGGCGGAGGAATTTGCTTGAACACGGAAGGGTCGAGAGGACAAATGCGATATTTTCCGCCATGGTAACACGCGACGGAACGGCCGTCGGGCGAGACGGCGCGAAACACTGCGGAATAGTCCGTGGGCAAGACGGCCACCGGCGGCCCGCCGGTCACTGGCTGCATGTAGACCTGCACACGCTTGCCTTTTTCGTAGGCGTTGAACAAAATGCGTCTCCCATCCGGCAACCACGCTCCTCCGGAGCCGTACAATTCGATGTTTCCGCGCTCCAGCACGCGCGGTTGTCCGCCGCTGGCGTGTCCCGCGCCTACGGGGATCACCGACAGTGCGCCGCCCGGACCCTGAACCGCGCTGAGGGCCGATTCTCCGTCCGGGGAAAGGCTCATCGCTTCGCCGTCGCCGAGTCGAACGATTCCGCCCGATCCATCGGTGTGACGCAGGCAAACCGAGTACTTAGGCCCCGCGCCCTTACCGCCTTCCGTGAACAGAACGAGTTTGCCGTCGGTGGAGAAATACGGTTGATGCGAAGCGTCGAGCCAGGAAAGCTCGTGGGCCACCGGATCGCCGGCGATGGTAGCGGTGAGCATGCCGCGGACGCTGTCGCGCGTCACGAGAAGGCGTCCTTCGGGCGACAAGTCGTGCAGGAGAATGCGGCCCGGACCCGACAAGACCTGTCGCAAGCGTCCTTTCATGTCGACTGCGTAGACGAGCAAACTGGTTCCGGCGCGCGCACCGGAAAACCAAATTTCCGCTCCGTTCCGCGACCACGCCAAGCCGTTTTCGGCGGACCATCCGGTGGAAAGTGTTTTCGTGACGCCGTTGCGGTCGACCGTCATCACGCCGCCCAGGCTGTCATTCAAGACCGGATGATCCAGGAATCCGACCATCGTGCCATCCGGCGACACGCGCATGTGGCTGATCCACCCCGTGGTGGAATAAATCACGTGGCCAATGGGAAACTCCAAAAAAGTTTTGCCGGCTGCCTGACGATAGACGGCCATTTCGCGGCTATCGTCCGATGTCGGATTCCAGTCCGCGCCTTCCACGTTCGCCAGCACGTCGCGCATTTCGCCGCCCGGAGACATCACGGCCAGCGTGCCTTTCCATTCCAGGTGATGCAAATAAGTTGGACCGCGCAGAACCGCCAACTGTCCCGAGCGCGACGCCGAAAGCAACGTCACGGAAGGATCGCTCACCGGACGTGTGGTTGGGTAATCTTTTTGGGCTGAAAAAACCTGGATCGGTTGGTTGTCCCACCTGGCGCTATACAACACGGCGCCATCGTTTGAAAAACGCGCGGCAAAGATTGTGCCGTGTCCGAAACTGACGTCGAGGAAACGCGGTTGCGGAGCGGGCGATTTCCACAAAAAGTGACCAGCCAACAAGCCAACGATCAACGCGGCCGCGCCCCCCAGCGTGGTCCAAACGGCGGGGCGTTTTGCGGTAGGGCGACCCGGGGGAGTATTGATCGCTTTCGCTGCTTCAATCACGTCATGCGAATTGTAGCGCAGGACGTTGCGAAATGCTCCCGCCGAGATGCGATGTCTTGAGTTTGCGGCCTGTCCGCACCGCGGACGGTCCTGACCAGGCAGATTAGGCCTCAGCGCCCGTGACCGATTTTAGCGCGCGCGTAATCGAAATCCGCCGTTGTGCGACGACAAGCGCAGCGTCGGGCCGCCGCCGTTCACCGGACCTTCGATCTGCGAATCGCGGCGGCCGTGCCAGCTTGACATCCGCGTCATCACCGAAAAATCCGAATGGAAGCTCTGGTTGTGTCCCGAGACGTTGAGGTTGAAGCGGCTGTTCGAGGGCAGCGACAATTCCACCTCGGCGTTGTGCGTATCCACGTGGCTCTCGCCGGTAAAGGCGGCGAACTCCACACTGGCGCGGCCGTTGTGCATCTCAAGCGCCAGCGGTCCCGCGAGATTTGTGACGTTCAGGCGTCCATTGTGCGTGGATACCTCGAGCGCGGCGCGCAGGTCGTGCAATTCGATGTGCGAATTGTGATCGCGCAGCGTCCAGCGCGCGGTGCGCGGCGCTTTCACCGTGTAGTGCACCTCTGGGCTGTTGCCGGAATCGTTGCCCCACCAACTGAAGTTCCAATCCGGCATGACCGTCTTGATGCGCACCGAATCGCCCGATCCCTCGATCTCCACGTTCGTCTCGTCGAAGCGCCGACGGTCGCTGGCGCTTGATCCGCCGGCCTCGACCCGGGCATGAATCTCGATTTCATTGCGATCCCAGGTATCGACGGTGATCGATCCATTGTGGCTGTCGATGGAAACCGAGCCGTTCGAGTGCAGCGGCAGCGTTCGATCGACGTGCTTGGTTTGAGCCGCGGCTGCGGCACAGGCGAGCGCGAGAAACGCGATAAAAATCGTGCCGGATTTCATTGAGATGCTCCTCCGTTGACCCATTCTGCACCTTAATACGATGCAGCCCCTCGTCCAGTTCCCTTATTTTGACGGGGCTCGCTTAAAACGGTGAGCAGGACTTGTTATTGCAGGCTCAAACCGCCAAAGATCCACCGATACGTCCACGTGGCTTGAACGTTCGTGGTGATGCCCGACGCCTGAAACGCGGCCGTGTTGGCCGATCCCGGCGATTGCTCGACGATCACTTGCACGTTTCCGGAAGGCGGGATGTAGAACGTGCAGAATTTCCCGGAGGACGGGCTGGACTGGCACGATGGATTGAACGTGAACGATCCCGCCGCGGCATCGGCGTACGCATACATCGACGTGCCGAGTCCCCCGGCATGCGTGACCACCGTGATTTTCACCAAATCGCCGGACACGCCGCCGGTCCACGTGACGGTGAATGGGTTGAATTGCGAAATCACCGTTCCCGACGGGAGCGCCGTTTGTATCTGGATTGGCGCGGAGACGACCATGGTTCCTTGAAACGCCACCGGACTTCCGGAGGCGGTGATGTTGTACGATCCCGCGCCGATGAATCCCGCGGGCAGTGTTTGATTGTAGGCCCCGTTCGTTGGCTGGGCGGTGACCGAATTTGCCGGCGAACTCACTTGCAGCGGGCCCGCCGACAGTTGCGTAAATCCCGCGACGCAGGTTCGTGAAACGGGCGACATCAAGTAGGCGTTGGAGGTGTAGCTGTTCGAGGGAGTCACTGCCGGCGCCGCCGGAATCGGCAATCCGGGGCCGGAAGGGAAGGATGCGGTGAGAACTTCAGTGCTTCCATTGCTGGACGTTCCTGCCGTGATCGTTTTCACGAGCGAAACTTGTCCGTACGACTGCGCCGGCGGGTCGACGCATGGCCCGCCGCCGGTGTGGATGCTCAGCGGGAATGCGGGACTCGTGTAGCCTTGCGCCTGCACAGTGAATGGAATTGCGCAACCTTGGCGCGCTGTCGCGGGAATCTGAAAGTTGATTTGGTCCACGCCGACAAGCGTGGGCGCCAGACCCGCATACTGAAGCGAGAAGACGAGGCTCAATCCGCCGTCGATATCGACTCCCGGCTGCACTTCGAGATTCGCCGCTTTCCCCGGCGGTGTTCCGTCAGTCGGCCAGTAGGCCAGTCCAAATCCCGTACCGAACAGCGTGATGTAGTCGCCGGGCGCCGCGCTGTTCGCGGACGAATTCAGCGGCGTGCCCGCTTGCGACGCGTTCAAGGCCGCGGCCGGGCCGCAGCCGCTGTGGTCTTGCGAGAACATTCCGGGTCCGGTGGCGTAGAACGGCACGGCCATCGTGTCACTCGAGCCGGCCGCGGTGGTCACGCTTACGTTCACCGTTATCGGCGAGAACACGGCGATCGACGGAACTTGAACGTTCACCTGTGTCGGCGAGACGTAAAACAGCGGCGCTGGTTCGCCGTTGAACTTTACCGTAGTACCGCCGAGCGTGGTGGGAAGCGGAACGCTCGTGGCCGACGCTGTGGTCGACGCGAGATTCACGCCGAAAATCGAAACGATCGATTGCGGGGAAATCGGCTGGGCGTAGGAGGCCGCGCTGACCACTCCGGCGACCGTGAACTGCGGCAAGCTTTGAGCATTTACTTCCGGAGCCTGTACAAATGTTGCCGCGAAGCACACCCACAGAAACAACTTCGACTGCATACCTCTATTATGGGCCGACTCCGAGGCCCGGCCCGGACAATCGCGACGTATCCAGCGTGCCGTCGGTAATTCGAAACAATCCCGGGAATCGCGATTCCCAAGGTTTGTTCGCGGCGGGCATGTATTGCCGCGAGTTTGCTTCGAGTCCCGCGACGCCGGGCACGTGCGCCGCGATTCCCGCCGAATGCACCAGCGACGCGCCGGGGCAGGTGAGATCTTGCACGGTCAAAAACATCTTGTACTTCTGTCCCGCAGCGGCCATCAACATCGCTTGGCTTTGTCCCTTGCATGCTTTCAGCGCGATCCCGGTGTAGCCCATTTCGCGCGCGAGCAACAAGCTTTCCAAATCCGTCAGCGATTCGTCGATCACCACGGGACGCAGCTTGGCCGCTTCGTGCATCACGTTGGCGCGATCGCTCTTGAGATCGCGGCGCGTCGGTTGCTCGATGTACAGGATGCGCTCGAAGCCTTGCGGCGCGCGTTCCTTCACTTGATGCAGAAAATCGAGCAAGTACGCGACGTTCTTACAGCGCTCATTGAAATCGAGGCAATATTTCCAATCGGTTTTTCGCACCGCCGCCGCCGCGCGATCGATGCGCACGGTGCGCTCGACGTCTTCCTTCAAGTCCGCGCCGTTCAGTTTGATTTTCAGGCGCGTCAGCCCGTCGTGCGCGATCCAGGACGGCAAGTCTTCGGGCAGTCCATCGCCGATCGGCTTGCGGACGTCCAATTGCTCGATGGGATCGCCGGCGCCGACCGAATGAAACAAGCGAATGCGCGGCGTCGGCTTGCGCTGGACGTAGCGGTCGAGATATTCGCCGCGAAAATCGGCGTTGAGATACGGAGCAAGGTCGCGCGACATCTGGTTCTCGCCGTAACACTCGTAGCAACTCAGTCCGAGCGATTTTCCGTACGCGTCGTGAATCGCGGCGTCGAAAGCGCTCGCGGTAACCAGCGTCGCCAGCTTGGGAATGGGCGCGGCCAAGCTGAGTTCCTTGGAAACCGCCGCGGCCGCGCGCAAAATGTCCGGCTCGAGCGCTTGATTGATGTCGAGCGGATGGCCGTATTCCTTAAAACCACCCGTGATGAAGTGAATCCGGTCGGCCAAGCGGCGCATCGCGCCGAGCGTGTTTTCGTTCGGCATCGCGTCCGGAGGAAAAGCCCACTGATTGCCCAGCGGCATCGAACCAAAACCATGCGCGACGCGTCCGTCGCGCGAGCGCGCCTCCACGTGGACGTTCAAAATTGTCGCGCGATCCACCGAGCGTCCGCCGAAAACGTACGGCGTTCGGTAACGGAATTCCTCGAAGTCGATGGCCACCGATTCAATGCGGATCGCCGGCTTCGCCACCGCCCGCACTTGCGGGAAAACGAACGGCGCGGCCGCCATCGCGTGAAGGAGTTTTCGTCTGGTCAAGCGGGATCAGCCATTTGTTTTGTCAGAAACGTAAGATCGCGTTGAGCGGCGGCCAGCAAGTTCTCTTCTTTCGCCGAAGGTGTCGCGCCTCCGGGGTTGTATTCGATGTGCAACGAGAAGGTACCACGGAAGCCTGCGCGCCGCAGCGCCGCAAAATAATATTTCCAATCGACCATGCCTTCGCCGAGCGGAACCCAGAACTCGCGCCATCCGCCGCGCGAGCGCTCCCACCGAAAATCCTTGATCGAAGTCATGAAGATGCGCGGCGCGACGCGGCCCAGCGCGACTTTCCATCCCGCGCCGCCGCCTTCCGCGACGGCGTGCGCCGGATCGAAGTAATATCCCGCCCACGCCGGATCGAGTCCTGTGAGAATCTCGCCGATGTCCCACACGGGACCACCGACGTTGCCCGTGTGATTGTGAAATCCCATCTTCACGCCCTTCGACTGCGCGAGTTTCGCGAGCGGCCGGAAGTCCGCCGCGACTTCCGCGAGTTCCGCGCGCACGTCGCTGAACCTGTACTTGTAGTAGCCCGGCTTGGCCAATGGAATTTTCAGGCGCGCCGCCGTTGCCAGGGTCGGCTCGGCGGCGGGATCGCGGACACTGAGCAATTCCGTCGTGATCATCGGGACGTCGAGACCTGCCGTGTGAATGGCGTCGTAGGCTTTCGGCAAATCTTCCGCGACGCGCTCGGGCAAGACGTGACCTCCCGGACGTACGGTCAGGTCGATGCCCGTGAAACCGATTTGTTTCGCCGCTTCCGCGAGCCGCTTGGGCGGCATCGATTGCAGCGGCTTCGAAAACAAAACAATACTCGGCGCGGGCGCTTCGTTGGCGCGTGCTAGATTCGACGCGGCGGTCATCGCCGCCGTGCCGGCCACAAATTCTCTTCGTGTAATCATGACAATTTGTACGGCGCGCGATACGCGTAGCTGAGCATCTGGTTCGCCGCCTCGTTGTTGGTGAATTTTTCCGCCTTCGCGTCCCATTCGAGATACGACTTCGTCTTATAAGCGATGTTGCCGAGGAGCGCCGGCGTGGTGGAGCGATGTCCGGTCTCGGGATCGCAATTGCATTTCTTGCGGCTGCGTACGCAATCGACAAAGTTGCGGGCGTGCGCTTCGTTGGTGTATTTTCCTTCGGTCTTGCGCGGCTCGATCATGGCGCGCGCTCCTTCGCGATAGCCGCGTTCCTGCGCGCGGTCCACGGGTGTGCGCGCGGTCACCTCGCGCTGCGCCAAAACGTCGGGGACAATTTCGTAGCCGTTCGATTGCAGGTAGAGCGTTCCTTGCGTCCCGCGAAATTCGATCTCGCCGTTGTGCGCGCCGGCGGGCGCGGCGTTGGCGTTGTACTGCGAAAAACTCACCAGCGTCCCGCCGCGATAACGCCATGTGACTTCCAGCGTATCGGGAATCTCGCGATTGTCCGGGATTCCGAAATTTCCTCCCATCGCCGTGACCGCTTCCGGCTCCGAGCCCAGCGCCCAGTTGATCACGTCGAGATAATGCACGCCGAAATTGGTGAGCTGGCCGCCGGAATAATCGAAGAACCAACGGAAGCGATAGAAGCAGCGGTTCTTGTTGTACGGCACTTTTTTCGCTGGGCCGAGCCAGGCGTTCCAATCGAATCCCGCGGGCGGCGCCGAGTCCGCCGGATTGCCGAGTCCGCGCGGATATTCGTTGGTGATGTGGAAGCAGCGCACCGCGGTAATCTTGCCGATCGCCTCGCTGCGCACGATTTGCGCGGCTTCGGCGCAGAACGGCGCGGAGTGCCGCTGCAATCCCACTTGCACCACGCGATTGGTCCGCGCGGCGGCCTCCACCATGCGGCGTCCTTCGTGGACCGTGAGCGAAAACGGCTTCTCCACGTAAACGTCTTTGCCCGCCTCGCACGCGTGGATCATGTGCAAGGCGTGCCAATGGTCGGGCGTCGCGACAACGATGGCGTCGAGATCGCGGCGCTCCAGCATCTTGCGATAATCCTTGAACTGCGTGGTGGGCGTTTTCACTTTGCCGGCGGCGAAATCGAGATACGGCTGATACAAATCGCACAACGCGGTGACTTGCGCGTCGGGATGCGTGAGAAATGCGTCGAGCACTTGGTCGCCGCGATTTCCCACGCCGATGAAGCCGACCTGTACACGATCGTTGGCTCCAAGTACGCGTCCATAACTGAGCGCGGCGATGCCGGCAGTCGCAGCCGTGCGCGTGAACGTCCTTCGAGTGATTCGCATGGTCCTCTAACGATAACTGATCCACCGCGAATTTGACACCAAGATCACATTCGAAACCGAGATCACATTTGACACCGAGATCACAGAGCACACAGAGCGCACAGAGAAAAGCAACACAAGGCAAAAGGCAAGAGGCAAAAGGCAAAAGGCAAAAGTGACGCTCCCTTTGCCCTTCTCTGTGCGCTCTGGGTGCTCTGTGATCTCGGTGGTAACAATCGCCGGCCAGTGCGGTATATTTCACTTTTGCCTTTTGCCTCTTGCCTTTTGCCTTGTGTTGTTTTTCTCTGTGCGCTCTGTGTTCTCTGTGATCTCGGTGGTAACAATCGCCGGTCAGTGCGGTATATTTGTACACGCATAGAGGAAAAACCATGAACCTGCTCCTTTCCCTGTTGCTCGCGATCGCCACCGCCGCGGCACCATCCACCAGCACGGACTGGCCGGGATGGCGCGGTCCCACGCAGAACGGAATCTCGCCGCTGAAAGATCTTCCGCTTAGTTGGTCCGACAAGCAAAATATCGCCTGGCGCACCGCGATCCCCGGCAAGGGACTGTCGTCGCCGGTGGTCTGGGGCAATCGCGTGTTTCTCACCGCCGACGTGATCGGCGAGGCCGTGGAAGGCTACGTCGCGCCCAAGCATCGCGCGTGGGGACGGCCGTTCCGCAATCCCGACAGTGTGCCCGCGAACAACAAGCACGCGCTGCACGTGCTGGCGTTCGACGCCGCCACCGGCAAGCAGCTTTGGGATCGCGTGGTGTACGACGGCATGATGTACGACGAAGTCCACAAGACCGCCAACTACGCGCTCGCCACGCCCGCCACCGACGGCAAATTTCTCTACGCGGCGTTCGGCGCGGAAGGATTTTACAAGCTCGACTTCAACGGCAACGTGATTTGGAAGGGTGATCTCGGCAAGATCGACACGGTCGGGTTAGGCTACGGCTCGTCGCCCGTGCTCTTCGAGGACAAAGTGATCGCGTTGGCCGATCAGGACGACGGCGATCACTCGTTCATCGCGGCGCTTTCGCAGTCTGACGGCAAAGTCGTATGGAAAACGCCGCGCGCCACTCAGGGCACGTTTACCACTCCGGTGCTGATCGACGTCGGTGGGAAGAAGCAGTTGGTGGCCAGCGCGACCACGGTGATCGCCTACGATCCCAGCAACGGCAAGGAACTTTGGCACGCTGAAGGCGCACAGGGCGTGGTGGTGCACACGCCGGTGTGGGGACAAGGCATGTTTATCGCGTCCGTGGGATATCCCGGCAAGCAAGTGGTGGGAATCCGCTTGAATCCCGGGGAAGGCGAGGAGCGCGTGGCCTGGAAATACACCAAGGGCACCAGCTACGTTCCTTCGCCGCTGCTCTACGGCGATTACCTGTACTTGCTCACCGACGCGGGCCTGATGAGCTGCATGAATCCCAAGACCGGCGAGGTTTATTACGAAGGAAAACGCTTCGACTCGCCATCGAAATTCAATTCTTCGATGGTGGCGTTCGACGGGAAGATTCTCGTCACCAGTGAAGACGGCGATACTTACATCGTGAAAGCCGGGACCGAGCACGAAGTGCTGGGGAAGAACTCGATCAACGAGGTCGTGCAGACCTCGCTGGCGCTGGCCGGGGATTCCATCTATATCCGCTCGCAGGAAGCCTTGTATCGCGTGCGGGCCCAGGCCGCGCCGCTCGGGCGAAAATAGGACAAAAAATCGCAAAAAACAGGCGGAAAACGCTTGCTCTCCTCTGGCGTTGTGGTAGGCTACCCCAACTGTGAAACGAAAGTTATGGGCGTTTGAGAATCGCGCCTTGCGCATTCTAGTGGCGCCGGGGGGCGGCCACATCGCCGCTTTGCATTTGAAAAACGGCGCCCGAGGCAAAGTTTCTCCGAATCCTCTTTGGACTCCGCCCTGGCACAGCATCGAACCATCGGCCTACAAGCCGAAGCGGGACGACCGTGCCTACGGTGGCGCGCCGGAGGGCCGCCTGCTCGCCAGCATTCTCGGCCACAACCTGGCGCTCGACAGCTTCGGCGCGCCGTCGGAGGCGGAAATCCGCGCCGGCGGACTTACCCACGGCGAAGCTGGTGTGGTCCTCTGGAAACGCGGCAAGACGCGGCGTGGATCGGCTTCCTTTTCCGCGAAACTGCCGGGCTCGCAACTCACCGTCAAGCGAGAAATCACGTTTCACGACGATCTGCCGATGGCGCGCGTGCGGACCGTGGTGCGGAATCTCGGAAAACAGGATCGCCCGATCGCGTGGGCCGAGCACGTCTCGTTTGGTCCGCCTTTTTTGTCGCCGCACACCGAGTTTTCGCTGCCGGCGCGCCGCGCCATGGTCCATCCCGGCGAACTCGGGGAAGACGCGCATCTCGACGCCGGTCGCGAATTTGTGTGGCCGCTGGCGCCGCTGCGCCATGGCCCGCTGGCGGCCGCGCGGAATGCGGCGGGAAACCGCGTAGGCGGCGCGCGACTCGACGCCGCGAGTCAGGACATGCAGTTTATGCCGCGCGCCAAGCGCGCCACCAGTTTTACCGCGCAGCTTCTCGAAACGCCCTCGGATCTTGCGTGGTTCACGGCCACGAATCCGAAGATCGATCTGGCGGTGGGATATTTATTCCGCCGTTCGGATTTTCCGTGGGTGGGGATCTGGGACGAGAAGTTGTCGCGATCCGCGCCGCCGTGGAAGCGCCGCACGCTGGTGCGAGGTATCGAGTTTTCCACGACGCCGCTGCCAGGACCGAAACGCGATATCGTCACGCAGGGCAAACTATTCGGCATGCCAACGTTTCGTTGGATCGACGCCCTCGGCGAAATCGAGACGGTCTTTGTGCTTTACGCCGGCCGCGCGAACGCCACCGAACTTCCCGATCACGCGTTGCGTTTCTTGAATCTCAACGGCGATTAGCATTGGCCGTCTGGGAGTTCAAGATAGTGACGGAGGAATCGTGCTTAGGGATCGGCGTCGTATCAGGGCACGGCTTCAGCCGTGCCGAGCTCTGACGCCGACGAATTGGGCTTTAGCCCCCGCCCGTAGTTTCAGGGGCTAAAGCCCTGGGCTCAACGAATGCTCTCGGCACGGCTGAAGCCGTGCCCTGACACAAACCTGATCATCGGCCGGCGCGATTACCACACTATCGAGAGCTCGCCGACGGCCCACTAGTTCTAACAGTCAACTCGTGCATAAAAATGAAATACGACGAGTTCCACAGACTCGTCGGGATCATGCCATGCAGCGCGGGCGTGAAGATTACGCGGAACGCCGGTTGATCGTCGGGCGTGGCCGCCAGCTCGTTCCAATTCATTCCCTCGCCGCCGGGTTGCACGCGCGCCAAATACTCGAGAATCTCCCAGAAGACCTCGGACGCCGGCGCGAACTCGGTGCGGAACTCGTCGCTCAGGAACTGCAACTGCGCGCCGATCTGCTCAAAGTGCCACGCCAGCGCGGCGCATTGTTCCACGGCCGTTTCGAAGCGCTCGAGCGACTCCGGTGAGGTGTCGTGCAAGCCGCGATCGAAGATCAATTGCAAGCGGCGTTCGTCTTCGCGCGTGAATTCGCGCACCTTCAAGGCGCCGGTGTGCGCCGACGCCTTCCAGTCGACGTGGCGCGCCGTGTCGGTGTGCAAGTAGTCGCGGATGCTGTAGAGATCGTGTCCGCGGCCGCGCAGATAGCTCTCCAGTTCACCGCTCAGCAGCGGAAGAATTTCGTAAAAACCTTCGCTGGGCGTGATCGGCGGAAGCACCAGCATGTCGCGGCTCGCGGGAACCTTGCGAACTTTTTCCAGAAACCCGAACGGGAAACGCGACGACATGGCGATGCGCTCTTCGTGGTAGAGCCCGCGCTTGGGAAATTCCACTTCCACCACCTGCGACGATCGCGTGCCCGCTTTGACGTATGGAAAATAGACGCCCTGCGCGAGAAGGGGAGAGTCTTCGGGTTTTACGGCGGGTTCCGGTTCGCCGCGTTTCTTTTTGCGCTTCTTGTTCTTGTCTTCTTCCGTTTGGCGCTGGCCGCCGACGAGTACGGAGAACGTCGGCAACAGCGGCTTGCGATTGGCGAGAGAAACGCGCGCCAGCACCGGCTGCCGCGCGAAAACGCGATCGGGTAACAGCACTTCCACGGCGATCCCGCTGAGCACCACGCGGGACACGATGCCGGAAACGAGAATCGCCCCGACCATCGCGGCGAGGATCAGGAACAGCATGTTGTTGCCGGTGTTGAGCGCGGCGATCGCCACGACGAAGATGGTTCCGAAGTAGACCAGGCCCGCGCGCGTCAGGTGATAGTCGACCGAAGCGCGGAGCCATTCGAGCGAGGTGCGCCGCGCGAGTCTGGGCACCCACACGACGCCGACGACCGCCGACAGCAGGAGCGCCGTGGATCCCGCCAGCGCCGTGCCGAACTGATTGCCTTCGCGCGCCAGAACGTCGGAGTAGACGGCGAGCAGAAACGCCAAACCGAGCGCCCCAATGGAATAAAAGAAGTTCTTCCATGCCGCGCGTTCCGTGGCGAGGCGTTCCGGGCTCCGCGCACGCGCGATCGCTTGTTTGACGCTTTCAAACATGACTTTGGCTACAACGGCACGGGAACGGTGTCGAGAATGTCGCGCAAGATCTGATCGGCTTGCATCGACTTCTTGGAGGTCGACGCATAGCGCGAACTGACCATCACGCGGTGGGAAAACACGGGGATCACCAGCGACTTCACGTCGTCCGGCGTGACGTAATCGCGATTGTGCAGCGCCGCGCGCGCTTGCGCGCCGCGGAACAACGCCATCGATCCGCGCGGGCTTACGCCGAGCGTGAGAAATTCGTTGGCGCGCGTCTTGGCGGCCACGGCGACCAAGTAATTCAGTAGCGAATCGTCCATGCGAACTTGTTTCACCCGCTCTTGCAGCGCGGAAATCTCCTCGCCTGTCACCACCGCTTCAATCGATTCCACCTTGCGCGTGGTGGCCAGTTGGCGGATGATCTCGCGCTCGCTCTCTTCGGCGGGATATCCCATGCGGATGCGCAACAAAAAGCGATCGAGCTGCGATTCCGGCAACGGATACGTGCCGTGATGTTCGATGGGATTCTGTGTGGCGATCACCACGAACGGCTGCGGCAATCGATACGTGCGATTGTCGACGGTGACCTGCTCTTCATTCATCGCTTCGAGCAGCGCGCTCTGCGTTTTCGGCGTGGTGCGATTGATTTCATCGGCCAGCAAGACGTTGGTGAAGATCGGTCCAGGCTTGAACTCAAAGGCGTTGGCGACTTGATTGTAGATGGAAATGCCGACGACGTCGGAGGGCAACAGGTCGCTCGTGAATTGCACGCGATTGAATCCGCAATTGATGGATCGAGCGAGGGTGTGCGCGAGCGTGGTTTTTCCCACGCCCGGAACGTCTTCCACCAGCACGTGTCCGCGCGCCAGCAACGCCGTCAGGACCAGTTCGATGGCATCGTCTTTTCCGCGAATGATCGACGAAATGGAAGCCCGCAATCGCGCGGCCGCGCCGCCCAGCGAAGCAATGCTCGAGGGGGCCGCCGCGGCTTCCGAAACAGAACGTTGTGGTATGATGATTTTCTCCTAGTAAGCCATCCGGGGCGGCTAGCTCAGTTGGTTAGAGCGCCTGCTTCACACGCAGGAGGCCACAGGTTCAAGTCCTGTGCCGCCCACCACGAAGCCCCCATCAGAAAGACGATTGTAACATTGCGCGCGTTGAGCGCGGGTAAACGCTAAAGCAGACACCACCGCCGATTGACAGAGACGGTGCATTCTGCTAAGGTTGAAGCTGACTGAGAACCTCTACTCAGCCTCCAACCGCCTGCACTAAGGCAGGCCCTCTGGAATCTCCCTCTTAGTTTTTTTGCCCCGAAAAAGTTCCTGGTCAAGCCGGAACCAAACCAACCGCTTTCTAACAACGATGGCCTCGGGGTCAGCAGAAAGGCAGATTCTTGTGACCATCCTCACGACCATCATGAAATGGTCCGCCGTCGCGGCGCTGTTTGCAGCGGTCCTCCTCACTATCTCGCTGCGAACCGCGGGCGGCGCGGTGCTTTTTGTCGGATTCATTATTTGCGCGGGCGCACTTCTCGTGACTCTTCAAGCGGTTCCGTCTCGTCGATATTTTCGAGCCGCCGTTTTTGTCACGATCGCCGCGGTTTTCAATCCGATTATCCCGTTTGAGCGGGTTGGCTACACGTGGATCGGTGTGGAACTCGCCGCGGCCGCGACGTTCTTGGCGGCGCTCACGTTTTGGCGCATTCAGGAAACTCCGGTACTCTCGATGCCCTCGATCACGGACCGAAATCCGGGAAGCGAATCGCTTTAGCGCTTCGCTCGCCGGGTCGTCCGCGCTTGCGCATCACCACCAAACTGCGGGAAGCAGTGTCTAAACGAAGCTGTGTCCAAAAAGGAGAACCAAATGATGAAAGTATTTGTCGGCAACGTTGGAGTTCAGATTACGGAAGTGGATCTTCGATCGATGTTCCAACCGTACGGCGAGATTTCCGGAGTCAACATCGTGACCGACCGCGTAACCGGCCAGCCGCGCGGCTTCGCATTCGTGGAAATGATGCATCAGGAAGACGCCGCGAAAGCCATCGTTGCCCTGCAAGGCACACAAGTGGGCGGCCGCAGCATCACCGTGAATGAGGCGAAACCGAAACGGTAATGGCTCAGCAAACGCTCCCCGCTGCCAACGAGTCGCGGCTCGCGTCTCGCCGCCGTCCCGTCGCGGCCGAACCCACGCTGGAAGTGGAATCCGTGATTCGCAGGATCGCGTTCGTCGGGGATTATCCGCCGCGAAGATGCGGCATTGCGACGTTCACATGCGACCTGCTGAACGCCGTGGCGGAAGAGCATGCTCGAACCGAATGTTTCGCCGTGCCGGTCAACGACATCGACGGCGGCTATCCATACACCGGCGCCGTGCGCTTCGAAATCGAAGAGCAGGAGTTGGGATCGTACCAGCGGGCGGCCGACTTCATCAACTTCAGCAATGTGGACGTCGTTAGCGTTCAGCACGAATTTGGAATCTACGGCGGAGTCTCCGGCAGCCACGTTCTGGCCTTGGTGCGCGCGCTCAACATGCCGGTGGTCACCACGCTCCACACGGTTCTGCGCGATCCCGACAACCAGCAGCGCCGCGTCGTTCAGGAATTGGCGGCGCGGTCCACGCGCTTGGTGGTGATGACCGAGCGAGGACGCCAGATGCTCGGCGAGTACTATCAGATCCCGTCCCACAAGATCGATCTTATCCCGCACGGCATTCCTGACATGCCGTTCGTCGATCCGACTTTTTACAAAGAGCAATTCGCGGTGGAAGGAAAGACCGTACTGCTTACGTTCGGCCTTCTCTCGCCCAATAAGGGGATCGAAAGCGTGCTCAATGCGCTGCCGCAAATCGTCGCGGAATTTCCCGATCTTGTGTACATCGTAGCCGGCGCCACGCATCCCAACGAACTGCGTGAGCGCGGCGAAGCGTACCGGCTTAGTCTTGAGATTCTGGCCAAGAAAAACAAAGTGGAAAAGAACGTCATCTTCTTCAATCGCTTCGTGGACATCGAAGAACTGAAAGCGTTCATTGGCGCGGCGGATCTCTACATCACGCCTTATCTCAACGAAGCGCAGATTACTTCCGGAACGCTGGCGTACGCCTTTGGATCGGGCAAAGCCGTGATCTCGACGCCCTACTGGCACGCCGCGGAACTCCTGAGGGACGAGCGGGGCATCCTGGTGCCTTTCGGAGATGTTCCGGCGATGGCGCGCGAAGTGATTGCGTTCTTGCGGGAAACTCCACGCGCCCAGACCATGCGGCAAAACGCCTACAAGCTGGGTCGCGAGGTCGTTTGGAGTCGCGTAGCGCGGATGTACATGAACTCCTTTCAAAAGGCTCGCGTGCAGGGAGCGGCTCTGTCACATAAATCATTCGCCACCAAGACGCTCGACCAACGGCCCCGCGAAATACCGCAAATTAACCTCGATCACTTGGCGCGGATGACCGATTCCACCGGCGTTTTCCAACACGCGATTGTGACGGTGCCCAATTTCTCCCAGGGCTACTGCACCGACGACAACGCGCGCGGGTTCATTTTGGGTGTGCTGTTGGACGAATTGAAAGAAGAGCCGCACCGCGCTCGCAACTTGGCCACCACCTGTGCGGCGTTCTTGAGTCACGCGTTCGATCCCGCGACCAATCGCTTCCACAACCTCATGAGCTTCGACCGCCGCTGGTTGGATCGCGAAGGATCGGAAGATTCCCATGGGCGGGCGCTTTGGGCGCTCGGCGTTGGCGTGGGCCGATCGCCGCTACCCGACTTTCAAATGATGGCCGCCCACCTGTTCGCGCGTGCCTTACCGGCTGCGATGGACTTCACCTCTCCGCGCGCCTGGGCATTCAGCCTGCTCGGTATTCACGAGTACCTTCGCCGGTTGGGCGGAGATCGCTTGGCCAACCAGACACGTGAGGCCCTCGTGACACGGTTGATGGACCTTTTCGAGAGGGTTGCCCAGCCCGGTTGGATTTGGTTTGAAGATGTGCTGTCCTACGACAATGCCAAGCTTGCGCAAGCTTTGATCGTCTCCGGACGAGCAACTGGAGATTCCAAGATCGAGGGGCGAGGCTTACAGGCATTGCGTTGGCTGGTGGAAGTTCAGACCTCTGAAAATGGTCACTTCCGGCCGATCGGCAGCAATGGATTCTACCGCCGAGGGGCGGAGCGCGCTAAGTTCGACCAGCAACCGATCGACGCCTATGCCACGGTCTCGGCGTGTCTCGAAGCGTACCGTTCGACCTCCGACTTATGGTGGTATCAACAGGCCAATCGAGCCCTCGATTGGTTCCTCGGTTGGAACGATCTTGGTCTGGAAGTCTTCTCGGCATCCACCGGCGGATGCCGCGATGCGCTGCACATGGACCGCGTGAACGGCAATCAGGGCGCGGAGTCGACGCTTGCTTTTCAGCTTTCGCTGGGAGAAATGCGATTGATGCAAGGCACCGTGACGGTGTTCGATCAGCCGGCCGCCTAATTCTCCACCATGTCCGACAAGACTATCCGAGTGAAACGAAGCAGCGTCGTCTTGCGGGGCGATCCCGGTTTCGTGCTGGCGCGGCCTTTTCATCCCATGGGCGCAGAACGAGTGCAGAAAATCTGCTCGCGAATCTTGGCCCTTCCTGATTCCGAGGTGGCCAGCCTGCTGGGCCAGGTGCTGGCCGAGTTTGGCGAACGCCATCGGAACATTCGCGAGTCTTTCCGGAGGAATTATCGGACCCTGCACGTGCGTCCGGTCACCGAAGCGAAGATGTCGGAGGAGCGGGAATTGTTGTTGGGCGCATTTTTCACGCACGAATACTCGCTCGAAGCCGCGGCCCTGTTCAATCCTTCCATCGTGCCGCATCCAGACCAATCCGGTATTGCCGCTGGTTCGACGCGCTTTATCCTGAGTCTGCGCGCCACCGGGGAAGGACATATTTCCTCGATCACTTTTCGCACCGGCGTGGTGGACGCTGGGAATCAGATCGCCATTGATCCGCCGGGGCGATACCGAATCGAGCCCGAGATTGTGAATTCAGAGGGCCGAACCGTGGAGCCTCCTGGGTCGGTTGCGGAGCACGCGCCGGGAGAAGTTCAAGCCATGGCGGGTTCGAATTACGAAGTGCGCTTCGACGCTGGGTCGAAGCTGCCCGAGCGCGTCCTGTTTCCGATGACGCGCGCCCAGAGCAACGGAATCGAGGATGCGCGGTTTGTCCGCTTCGATGACGGGGCCGAGCGCACCTACTATGCGACTTATACGGCGTATGACGGCCGGCGGATTGAGCCACAGCTTCTCCAAACGTCCGACTTCCTTCATTTTAAATTCGGCACCTTAAAAGGACCTGCGGCGCGGAACAAAGGCATGGCGCTGTTTCCCCGCAAGATCGGCGGATTCTACGCGATGATCGGCCGCCGGGACGGCGAAAACCTCTACGTGCTGTTCTCCGAAGACGTTGAGTCGTGGCCTACCGCGGAACGAATCCTGGAACCGGCTTTCCCGTGGGAGTTCATCCAAATGGGCAATTGCGGATCGCCGATCGAAACTGAAGCCGGATGGCTGGTGCTCAGCCACGGTGTGGGGCCGATGCGCAAATACTGTATGGGCGGGTTTCTGCTGGATCTCGCCGATCCTCGTAAGGTAATCGGGCGCATGAAGACGCCGTTCCTGGAGGCCGAGGGCAGCGAGCGCGACGGCTATGTGCCGAACGTGATCTACTCCTGCGGAAGCATTCTGCATGGCCGGGAATTGATATTGCCCTTCGCCATCTCGGACTCCGAAACGCATTTCGCAACCGTGCCGGTAGACGACTTGTTGGCGTCAATGTCCTAACGCTGCGCGTGAGCGCGCTGCGACGCTTGCCGGTTGCGCGGAATCGCGCGTTTCTCGCCTGGTAACGGCTCTCGTGACCCACGCCGGGATGTCGCCCATTGGGCGGTCGCCATTGACAAGCGTTAGGCTACAGGCTACAGTAGGGCGGTGGTCATCCGTGCCTTTGTCCATAAGGGATTGAAGCGCTTTCACCTTGAGGACAACGGGAAGGCGTTGCCGCCGGACACGCTGGACAAGCTTCGCAAGATGCTGGCTTTTCTCGAAAACATGCAGGATTCGAGCGAGTTGCTGGCGCTACCTTCCTGGAGAGCCCACATCTTAACCGGTGATCTTAAGGGCACATGGAGCCTCCACGTCACACGGAACTGGCGCTTGACCTTTCGCGTCGACGCCGCGAGCAACGAGATCTACGAAGTGAACTTTGAGGACTATCACTAGGGAGAACACGCCCGTGCCCATGCTAAACCCGCCGCACCCCGGCGACTTCATCCGGACTGAGATCATCGAAGCGAGCGGCTTGTCGGTAACCGCGGCGGCGCGCGTCCTGAAGGTTTCGCGGCCCACTTTATCGACACTGTTAAACAGCAATTCCGGTTTGTCGGGCGAAATGGCCTTGCGCATCGAGAAAGCCTTCGGCGTGAAGATGGACACTTTGATGCGCATGCAGTCCGCTTATGACATTGCGCAGACTCGAAGGCGCGAGCGTGAGATCAAGATTCGGCCGTTTCATCGGAAAGCGGCTTGATTTGTCGTGTCGTCTCGATGCTCTCGACGAAACACGCTGAGCGTAAAGGCACCTGGGCGGTCAGGGTCAGCGCAAATTGGCGTGTAACGTTCGAGTTTTCAGGCAAAGACGCGACGCAAGTTGACTATGAGGATTATCACTGATGACAAACCTGAAGATGCACAATCCGCCTCATCCCGGCGAGGTCCTTCTGGAGCTTTGCCTGAAACCCTTGGGAATCTCGGTTACGCAAGCCGCTCAAGCGCTGCGTGTGAGCCGTAAGACGCTTTCCGGCATCGTGAACGGGCGCGCCGGAATCAGTCCTGAAATGGCGATCCGCTTGTCTCTAGCATTCAACACCACGCCTGAGAGTTGGATGAACCAGCAGGTTCAGTACGACTTGTGGCAAGCCGAACGCAACCGCAAGAAGATTCGAATTCCCAGACTATCGGCGGCCTGAATCCCTAGGCTCTTCGCCGTAACACCGTGAACCAACAGGCGGCGGCGATCAGCGCAGGCCAAAGCACAATCAATAACGGTGTAACGAATCGCGGCTGGGCATCGAGCGGATAACCGGAATAGGCGAGCGCATCGGCCCGAGGCGGGGGCGATTTTCCCGCGAGCTTGTAGATCACTTCCAGCACCACCGCTTCGGTGGTCGAGCGCGACATGGTGCGTTTGCCGGCCAGCTCATACCAAATTTCGCCGTACGAATTGCGATCAAACAGTCCCGTGCGGCTTTCCGACGTCCGCACTTCCTCGAAATCCGGCATGGCGCGTGCCAATTTCGCGAGCACATTGCGTTCAAGGTCGGTGAGGCGCGGGTCTTCCGGCGCCAGATGCACGGTTACGCGCAGCGGATCGTGGATGGTTGCGAGCAGCGCTTGGTCCGCGGGCGGAAATGAATTGCGCCGGTCTTCGCTCACGTCGGTTTCCATCGACGCTGGAATTCCCGCGATCGCCACCGCGACGATTCCGAACACCACCGCCATGATCGCAGTCGCGATCACGCGCTGGCGTGCGCGCCATCCCAGGCGCATCCAGATTGTTGCGAGCGCCAAGCCCATTTCCGACGCGACGATGAACAGCAAAACCTTCGACGGTGCGAACAAGCCCGTCTCAAAGCTGCGTAGCGCGTTCGTTGGCGTAAAGGCCGCCGCTTTTTCGATCCATCCTCCATGGACCGCGCCGGCGAAGTCGAGCGCCCAACTGCCCACCGTGAATCCGAGGCATACGATGGCCGCGGACGCTGCGCCGCGCGACACCGCCGCCGCGGCCATCGCCACGGCAATCGTCAGCGCGCCGCGTAACGCGTAGCCCGTGAGCAGATTCCCCAGCTCCAACGCGTTGATGTGTCCGCCATACCCGCGCCACATCAGCATGGCGATGAATCCCGGAATCCATGCGACCATCCACGCGGCCTGCAACACGGCGAACTTCACGCCCAACATGCGGCTGGCTTTCTCGGGACCCTGCAACAGCAGCGACCATGCGCCGCGCTCGCGCTCGTCGGCGACGAGGCGAATACATACAAAAGGGAAGAACAGCGTCGCGGCGAGATCGTAGGCGCCCCAGGTCGGCACGAGAATGCCGTCGAGCGGCGAAAGTCCTTGCGGCAACGCGCCGCCTCGCGACGCTTCGGCGTACGTTTCAACGGCGGTGAGAAATGCGTGACCAACCAGCGGTCCCAGCAGCGCGAGCATCAGCCAATAAGCGCGCGAGGCGAGAATTTCGCGAGTGTCCTTCTTTGCGAGCATCAGGCATCGCTTGAGTGTGGGATCAAGTGAGGGCAAGAAACACCTCCTCGATCGCGCTCGTCTCCGGCAGGCCGGCACGCGCGCGCAACTCCGCGACCGTCCCTTCGCCCACTGTTTTTCCCGCGCTCAATAGCACCAAGCGATCGCATACTTGCGCCGCGTGACCGAGCTCGTGCACGCTCAGGAACAACGTACGGCCGCCGCGCGATTCCATCTGCAGCCGCAACATCACGTCGCGCATCTGGCGAAGGTCGAGGCCGTCGAAAGGCTCGTCAAGCAGCAACACCGGTTGTGGCGTGAGTAAACCAAATGCCAGCAGCGCACGTTTCGATTCGCCTTTGGAGAGCCATCCCATTGGCGATTTCGTCAGATGACCGAGACCCAGCGACTCCAACACGCGCGCGCCTTCGCCGGGTGGTCGTGCAAACAAATGTTCGAAAAACTCCGCCATCCATGACAAGCGTTGATCGGGCCACGGGCGAATGCCGTCGGGGACGTAATACAAAATGTCTTTGCGATTTTCCGGCGCCAGCATTTTGCCGTCGCCGAAGACGCGGCCGCGGTCGGAGGGAAGCAGTCCCGCGACGCACTCAAAGAGCGTGGTTTTTCCCGCGCCGTTCGGTCCGATCAATCCGGTGATCTCGCCGGGGCGCAGCTCGAAGGAAACGCCGTCGAGCACGGCGCGGCGTCCGTAGGTTTTGGAGATTCCCTCGACGCGCAGCATCTCGCACTCGATCTTACTTCGGAAGGCCGGTGATCCGCAGACCCGCGTGATGCGTTTTGTATTTGATGTTGAGGTTGATGAGCAGCGCGGTGACTTGCTCCACGATGCGCGCGTTTTCCAGTGCGCCGCCGTTGAGCGCGCGCACGCCGGGGATTTTTTCGGCCAACTCCGACGCCGTTTGGCGCGCGCCCTCATCGTCCGAGCAAACAATCACGTCGCACTCCACTGGCGCGTCGCCTTTCAGCAATTCCGCCGAGAGATTGTGCAGCGCCGCCGCGAGCAAAACGCCTTTCGGCACAAGTTCCGCGGCTTGCTGCGCCGCCGACCCCTGCCACACACCGAGCACGCGCGTCGCGCGTCCGCCGACGCCCGCGGCAAGAGGTACGGTCGTGTCGATCAGGAGCATTCCCGGTTGCAGCGCAGACTTCAGGGACTTGAGAATCGCGGCTTGGCCGGGGAAGGGAACGGTCAGCACCACAATTTGCGCGCCCTGCGCGGCCGTCAGGTTCTCGCGACCCTCCACGGCCACGCCGGTTTCGCGCGAAATCTCCGCGGCAACTTCAGCAGCGCGTTGCGCTTCACGCGAGCCGATCACGATGCGCTCACCGGCGCGCGCCCATCGCGCGGCCAAGCCGCGCCCTTCGGGTCCCGTGCCGCCGATAATGGCGATGGTTCTGGGCATGCCGAATTATTCGCGCAGTTTTACCTTGGAAGTAATGCCGAGCAAGTTGAAGAGATCGGTGATGTCCGGCGCAACGTGCAGAAACTCAATTTCAGTATTGTCGCGCCGCGCCGCATCGATGATTTCCAGCAGAAACGACACGCCGATGCTATTCACCAGTTTCGTTCCGGAGAAATCCAGCGCCAGCGACACCGGATGCTGCTGCAAAAGCTGTTGGACTTGCCGGCGCAAGCTCTCGCCGCCGCGCTGATTCAAATATCCTTCGAGCAGTATGACGGCTGGCGATGGCGAGGCACTCACTGAATCGGCTCCAGCCGCTTGACCATCTCCACGCGCGTTCCCGCCGCGTCGTTCAGGTAACGCACGCGATCCATGAACGCGCGCATGATCTTCAACCCGTGTCCGCGATGCGGTTTGCTGTCGCTACCCACATCTCCCGAAAATGGCGCGCCGGGATTTCCCACGCTGATGACCAACTCGCCGCCGCGGATCGCCAAGCGAATGTCCATCGCAGCAGGCCGTTCCGCTCCGCTGTATTCGATCGCGTTGAGACACGCTTCGACGAGCGCGAATCGCGCCTGACCCGCCGCTTGTTGCTCTACTTGATGGCGCGCCAGCAGACGATCCAGCGCATCGACAGCGCGCAACTCCGCGTCTTCGGCCAAGGGCAGCCGCAAGGCTACTTCATCGGTGTCGGGATGTCTCACAAGGCTGAAGGTAGCACAAACTTGCAGCAAATACCATACTAATTGTGGACGCCGTGGTACTGACCCCCAACGGGCACGGTGGCGAGCGCGATTAGTCGGTCCTAAGCGCGACGGATGGGTCGACTGTGGCAGCACGTCGTGCTGGTATCCAGGAGGCCAGCATACGGTGTCCCCAGGCTCGGCACACAAAACGCCTCGCCAGGGGCTTGTGGCGCCTGCTCTGCAGGCTTCCTCAACTGGCCGCTGTCAAATGCGGCGTTCGATATTCGGAAAACTGTTCCACACGCGGACGCCGCAAAAGTGGCTGCCTTCCGTACACACCGGATACGCGTGGCCGATGCGCACGACACATGGCGGGCCCATGTATTTGGCTAGACGAGGATGCACTTCGCCCAGTTGGTCGAGTTCATCCATCGATGCGAAATAAATTTCTTCCTGCGCGTTGAAGCAAGTGCGCATGGTCCACTTGTGCATCAGGTGAATCAGTGTTCCCGATTCCACAAGCCTCACGCTCAGCGCGTTGGGAAGCAGGTACTGCGCGAATTCCGGTGCGACGCCGAGTGCCAGCAATTCGTTTTTCGCGGACCACGCCTCGGCCATCGCCTGTTCGTAACGCGCGCGCGCCGCGGCGTTTTGGCGAATCAGCATCGGCGTGATGAAATCGGGATCGCGGGAATCGTACGCGGTGGTCACGGGGCGCGATCCGGGCACCATGCGATGGCGCTGGTCCTGTGAATCGGCGGTGTGGCTGATTTTTTTCAGGAACGTGTAATGCGCGTGATTCAGCGCACGCATCATCGGCGCGTGCTCCATCACGTTCAGCGTTTCCAGGCGATAGCGATTGAATCCAGGGTCGAGCAGGCGGCGCAACGCTTCGTCGTCGGGCAGCGCATCTTCGTTGACGCCCAGAGTGAACCGCAACGCGTCCGCCGCCACTCGTTCCGCGTTTGGCGAATAGTCGATGAGTTTCGAAATGCGTCCGTCGAGACGGCGATCGAATTCCGCGGCCGACGTCCTGGCGCCCGCGGCGTCTTGTCCGTGGCAGGCGAAATAATTCTCGGGCATTTTTTCTTCGCCCATCGGCTCGAAACCGACGCGTTCGAAGAATTGCGGATCCACTTCCTTCACGCGCGCCACCATTTCGCCGACCACTTGCGCCGCTTCCCACGGCGTGTCGCCGGATTTGCACATGCGATGCAAGCGATGCAGCACGATCCCGCTGAGAGTGTGGACCATGGTTGTGGCGGCGGCCACCGGCAAGACGTATCGCGCGATCTCGATGGATTTTTTTCCCGCTTGCGCTTTCACGCGCTGCACGCGCTGCGGACTGCCCTTGCGTTCGAGCTCCCAAATGTCGGCGAGGACTTCGTGCGTCACGGGTTCGAGGAGCGCACTCAGTTCGCGATAGTGTTCCCACGCGCGATCGATGGCCGCCGCGTAGATTTCGCGCGCGCGGCCTTCCAGCGGAGGCATGAACGCCTCCGGTTCCTTCATGCGCACATAGCGCTGGCTCTGTTGCTCGGAGTTGTAAAAGGGATGGCCGTGCAGGAAATTCCAAACCAAGTGTCGCGAAATGTTTTCGAGGCCAAACTCGAAGTGGGCGTGTTGATAGACGGTGTGGTGACCGCCTTGAAACGTCGCGGGACCGATGGTGGTGCGTTGTTTATCGGTGATTTCGCCGGGGGAAATGATGCGCGAGGAATAACACGTGCGCGCCGCGGCGATGGCGGAATCGAAGGGTTGCGCGAAGTGGTTGCGAAGCGTGACGCGGGCAACCGCTGCCTCCATGCATCCCTCCGATTTCGTAGTGAGCTATTAGCTGGCTTTGCTGCGCTTCTCGAACTTCTTGTTGAAACGCTCGACGCGGCCCGCCGTATCGACGAGCTTCTGCTTGCCGGTGAAAAACGGATGGCAGCTCGAGCAGATTTCCACGTGGATATCGCCCTTGTGCGTGGAGCGCGTCTTGAACGTGTTGCCGCACGCGCAAACTACGTTGATCTCGTTGTAAATCGGATGAATCTTATCCTTCATGGTCGCTGGTTTCCCCTAAGCTCAAAAATCGTAAGCGGACACAAACGTTTATTGTAGCACAATCCGGCGATTCCACTGATCAAGACAAGAACGATCCACAGATTACACAGATTGCACAGATTAGGGCGCGAATCACTCCTTGCCGCTCCTAATCTGTGCAATCTGTGTAATCTGTGGATCGTTTTTTCTGTGGACTCAGCGGACCGCCGACACCTTAAGCATCACCACTCCGTGACGCGGTACCGTGACCGTAAGACTCTCGTTGGCGACCTCCACGTCCTTGTGCGCCCACAGATCGCGCGCCTTCAGCTTCTTCGATGTGATACCCACGTCCGACCAGTTCAGCGTCACGGGCGCATTGTCGTCGGCGCGATTGAACAGGCCCACCGCGACCGACCCGTCGGCCAGCGGCTTGGCGATGACGACGCTCGTGCCGGCCTCGGCGAGCTTCTTGGCCGGCTTCACGGCACGGTCCTGATTCACGGCGATCACTTCGGCGTTCATCAAAATGTCTTTGATCTCGTCGGTCATGGTGCGCAGATCGTTGCCGGCGAGCAGCGGCGCCGAGTACAGCGACCACAGACTCATGTGCAAGCGATACTCGTCGCCGGTCATGCCGCCGTTGCCGATTTCCAGCATGTCGGGATCGTTGACGTGCCCCGGCTGCGTCGCGGATGCGATGTCGAGTTGCGTGCGATTGCCGGGAACGCGCGTGCCGAAACCGATTCCATCCAGGGACGCCCAACGATCCGAAATATCGCCCGTGGTGCGCCACAAATTTCCGCCCACTTTGGCGCCCCACGTCCAAACTTCGGAGCGTCCGTACTGGCACAAGCTGTACACGATCGGGCGGCCGGCTTTCGCGAGCGCGTCGCCCATCTTCTGGTAGACGGGGCGCATATCTTCGTCCTTGTAGATGTTGCCGGCGCTGCACCAGTCGTACTTGAGATAGTCGAATCCCCAGGCGGCAAATTGCTTGGCGTCTTGCTCTTCGTGACCGAAACTGGCGATGTATCCGGCGCAGGTCAGCGGTCCCGGCGAGGAATAGATGCCGATCTTCAGGCCTTTCGAATGCACATAATCGGCGAGCGCCTTCATGTCCGGGAATTTCGTGTTGGTGGTGATGTTGCCGTTGGCGTCGCGCGCCGCGCCTTCCCACGTGTCGTCGATGTTGATGTAAATGTAGCCGGCCTTGGCCATGCCGCTGGAGACCATCGCGTCGGCCATGCCCTTTACGTCTTCCGCCGTCACGCGGCCGGCAAATTTGTTCCAACTATTCCAACCCATCGGCGGCGTGCGGACCAGTCCGTTGTCGCGAACATCATGCAACGCAGGCAAAGGAAGCGGCGCGGGAGGAAGCGCGGCTTCCTTCGTGCTCGATACGAATTCGCCCGACACGGGATTTGGTCCCTGGCCGGTGCGCGTCATCGAAAACTTGCCGCCGGACTCATGGCCTTCGTAGGTGACCTTCGTTGTCGCGCCGCCGCGGCCCGGAATCGCCAGGACGAAATGCAATTGGCCGCCGGAAAACGTGCCTTCCGAGATCGGTGTCGAGTTTGCCCCGCGAATCGCGCGGCCGGAAACGGTGTCGCCCGAAAGCGTCAGTTCGAAAAACGATTGCGCGAAGGTGCCGTCGCCGCGCGGAACTTGGAAAACCCAATAGCCGTTCAAGTTCGTTTGCGCGTACAGGATTGAACCGGCCGCGATCACCGGCAGAAACAGAATGAAACGTCGCATTTTTCTTTCTCCTTACTTCACAACCGCAACCGCGCCCTTGTCGGCGCCTTTTTCCGCGATCATCTTGTTGAACGCGGGCACTTCGACATCCATCAAGTGCCTGTACTCCACCTTCGCGGCGCTTAGATCCTTCTCGATGTCCGCAAGCAGTCCGGCCGCCGTATCGGTGGGCTTGTCGTCCACCGATCCCGCGACGTCGCCGGCTCCTGTGCCGACTTCGCCGTTCAGCCAGAGCAAATTCAGATAAATCTTGTACGCCTGGATGAAATATTTGTCGTCGCTCGTGCGCAAAGCCTTCGAGAACAGCTTGTACTCGACGTCTTGCAGTTTCTGATCAAACGCGTCGATCGATTTTTCGAGTTCAGATTTCGGAGCCGCCGGAGCCGCAGGCGCGTCCGTTGCCGCTCCTCCGCGACCACCAAATCCTCCGCCACCGCCTCCGCCAAATCCACCGCGACCACCGCCGACGGGCGCGGGCTTCAGCGCCTTCGACATATCCTCAAGCTGCTTACGGATTTTCTCGATCGTGTTGATCATGTCCGCCGTCGCGGTGACATCGTCGCGGATGCGCAGTTGGAATTTCACTTGTGCTTCAAGATCGGCGACGCTCGCCGGTACCAGAGGATCGCGCAAAATCTCAAGCGGCTGGGTGTACGTCTTGTCCTCCACCGTCAGCCGCACCGTGTACTTGCCCGGCGCGGCCACGGGACCCACTTCCGCCTGCGCGAGTCCCCAGTGCGTGATGGGCCGCGTGTCTTGTCCACGGAAGCGCACCTCTTCCCAAATGTGCGGATTCTCGGGCGGCGTGGTGCGCAGCGCGACCAAGTGCGGCGCTTCATAATGCAGGTCCCACGACGCGCGATTCAATCCGGGACGTGCAGGTGTGCGCAATTCGCGAACCACCGAGCCTGCGCTGTCGAGGATTTCCAGTTTCACAGGACCACGCGGCGCGGCTTTCACTGAAAAATCGATCGCGGCACGCGCATTGGCACGCACGTCGCGATACGTCGGGCGGGGCATGTAGAGATGCGCGGCCTCCTCGCTAATCGCCGGCGTCGACTGTTCGAGCGGAGTGATGTTATCCAGGATGTAGATGCCGCGTCCGTACGTCGAAATCACCACGTCGTGAAATTGCTTCTGCACGGTGATCCAGCTAACCGGCGAGTGCGGCAATCCGGCTTGCAGCGGCGTCCACTTGGCGCCGTCGTCGAGCGAATAATAAAATGCGTTGCCCGTTCCGGCGAAGAGCAATCCCTTGCGATTGGGATCCTCGGCGATGGCGCGCACATACCCGAGCGGTCCTTTCGGCAAGTTCGACGCGATCGGCGTCCACGTCTTGCCGAAATCGGTGGTCTTGAACGCGTACGGATCGCGATTGTCCATCATATGCAGGTCCACGGCGATGTACGCCGTGCCGGCGTCGATGGCCGACGGGGAAATCTGCGAGACCACGCCCCATTCCGGCATGCCGATGATGTTTTTTGTCACGTCGTTCCAGTGCGCGCCGCCGTCGGTGGTGTTCCAAACTTTTCCGTCGTTGGTTCCCGCCCAGATCAAACCTTTTTGCGCGCTCGACGGCGCGATGGAGAAGACCACTTCGCCGTAGAACTGTCCCAAGTTGTCGCCGACGATTCCGCCGGACGGGATAATTCGCTTGGGATCTTGCGTGGAAAGATCAGGCGAGATCACTTGCCAGCTTTGTCCGCCGTTCGACGTTTTGAAAATCACCTGGCAGCCGTAATAAACCGTGTTGTGATCGAACGGATCGGCGGCCAGCGGCGCGGTCCAGTGGCAACGATACTTCGCTTCATTGGGGGCCGAATCGAGAGTGTGAAGCCAGGGACTCACCGAGCGCGCGCGCTTGGTTTTCGCGTCGTAGCGCGTCACTTCGTTTCCATAGCAACTCGCCCACACGATGTTGGGATCGGCGGGATCGGGAATGGTGAATCCCGATTCGCAGCCGCCGATGCGATGATCCCAAATGTTGCCGCCGCCGCGTCCTCCCGCCTCGGGACCGTTTGACGGACCGCGCATTGTGGAGTTGTCCTGCATGTTGGTGTAGACCCAGTAGGGAACTTGGTTGTCGACGGCCACGTGATACAACTGGCCGATCGGCAGCGTCACGCGATTGAATCCGCGTCCGTGAACGATCGTGATGTTCATGCCCGCGTCGTCGGTGATGATGAAGCGGTCGGGATTGGTTGGATCGAACCACATGTCGTGCGTGTCGCCGCCCCATCCCACGGGTCGAAATGTTTCGCCGCCGTCAAGCGATTGGTGGACCGAACTATTCGTCACCACGACTTCATTTTCGTTCTGCGGATTCACCGTGACGCGAATGTAGTATCCGGCGCGTCCGGTAAGCCCACGATCCCAATTCACCACACGCCAAGTGTCGCCGGCGTCGTCGGTGCGCCAAAGCGACCCTTGATCCGGTGTTTGGATCAGCGCGTACACGCGATTGGGATTGCTCGGCGCAATCGCCACATCGATTTTCCCCACGGGCGACCGCGGCATTCCGCGGCCCTGGATGCGCTGCCAGGTCACACCGCCGTCGCGCGACACGTGCACGCTGGAGCCGGGGCCGCCAGAGAACATGGCGTAAGTGTGCATGACCACTTCCCACATGCCCGCGTACAAAGTGTTGGTCTTGGGATCGAACGTCAGGCCGGAGCATCCCGTGTTGTCGTCGACGAAGAGCGCCTGCGTCCAGTGGGCGCCGCCGTCGGTGGTGCGAAAGACGCCGCGTTCCTTCTGTGGTCCCGTGGCGCGGCCGAGCGCGCATACGTAGACGATGTTGGGATCTTTCGGATGCACGATCACGCGTCCGATGCGGCCGGTTTCCTCGAGTCCCATGTTCTTCCACGTTTTTCCGGCGTCGGTGGATTTGTAGATGCCGTTGCCGATCATGTCGGCGTCGCGGATGGCCCACGCTTCGCCGGTGCCCGCCCACACGATGCTGGGATCGCTTGGCGCCACCGCCAGCGCGCCGATCGCCGCGGCGGGTTGCGAATCGAAAATCGGCAGCCACTGATGTCCGCCGTCGGTGGACTTGAAGATGCCGCCCGACGCCGCACCCGCGTAATAGGTGGACGGATCGCCGGGAATCGCGCCGACCGAAGCGATGCGGTTGCCGGCGGCGGGTCCCACGAAGCGGAAGCGCAGCGCTTCGGTGGAATCTTCGCCGCCGCGTCCGCCGCGCTGGGCGGCCGGTGCGATCGAAAGAGCCAGAACAAAGGAGAGGCAGAGAGAGAAATGGATTCGCATGGAGTTTCCCTGGAGGGTCTTCATAATTCCACAGATCAATCTACGAATCAACAACCATCCACAGATTACACAGACTGCACAGATTGGACCCATTTTTCATCTGTGTTAATCTGTGTAATCTGTGGACAGATTTTTTGCCGCTGGACTTTTGGCCGTGGCGATTCTCGCTGGTACCAACGAGATCTCCCCCCAGCGTTATCTCGACAACGTCAAGTATCTCGCGTCAGACGAATTGAAAGGGCGAGGCAACGACGAGCCGGAGCTCGACAAGGCCGCGCATTTCATCGAAGCGCAATTCAAAGCGTGCGGCCTTCAACCGGCCAATTCGGCCAACGGCACGTACTTCCAGAAATATTCCGCGATCGTCGGCGTCGAGATGGGGCAGGGAAATCGCCTTGCCGGATACACGTTCGGCAAAGACTTTTCGCCGCTCGGCATTTCCGATTCCGGCAAGTTCTCGGGCACCGTCGCGTTCGCGGGGTACGGAATTTCCTGGCCACCGCACTATGACGACTACGCGGGAATCGACGTAACCGGAAAAGTTGTGCTCGCGTTGCGCGGCACGCCGAATCAAAGCAAGGGTTTTTCGACGAAAGCGGCACTGGTGGAAAAAGTTCTCACCGCGAAGGCCAAGGGCGCGGTGGCGTTGTTGCTCGTGAACTCCGAGAGCAGCGACGATCGTTTGCGATCGTTCCAATCCGATGCGGTCATCGAGCATTTGGGCTTGCCGGTGTTCCACGTAACGCGTCGCGTGGCCGATAAATTGCTTTCGCCGGCGCGTCTCGAGGATTTGCAAGCAGCGATCGACAAGGATTTCTCGAATCATTCTGTCGTTCTCACAAGCCGCGTCGTGGGTGAAGCGGATATCGTGCGGCGCTCGCGGGGAATCGCCAACGTGGCCGGCGAATTGCCGGGATCGGACGCGCATCTCAAAGATCAAACGATCATTTTCGGCGCGCACTACGATCACTTGGGCCTGGGCGGCCGCGATTCGCTGGCGCCCGACCAATTCGGACAAATCCATCATGGCGCGGACGACAACGCGTCGGGCACGGCGGGCGTGATCGAACTAGCGTGTGCGTTGCGCAACGTCCCTCATCGCCGGACGCTGGTGTTCCTGGCGTTTTCCGGCGAAGAGCTGGGATTGTTCGGTTCGGCCGCGTACGTGAAATCGCCGCTGGTTCCGCTCGAAAAAACCGAAGCCATGCTCAACATGGACATGATCGGACGCGTGAAAGACCACAAGCTGTTTATCGGCGACGTAGGCACAGCGGCCGAGTTTCAATCGATCCTGGAGGAAGAAGCGAAAGACAGCAACCTGAAGATTGAATACTCGAAGACCGGCACCGATTCGAGCGATCACTTGTCGTTCGCGCTGAAACAAGTGCCCTCGCTGTTTTTCTTCTCGGGACTGCACGCCGATTATCACAAGCCGTCGGACACCTGGGACAAGATCGATGCACAGTCGGCGGCCGAAGTGTTGCGCTTGGTTGAGCGCGTGGCGTTGCATCTCGACAAACTGGCGGATGCGCCGAAATTCGTGAAGGTGCAAGAGCCGCCGCGTCCCGTGGGCGGTGGCGGAGGCGGCTACGGTCCTTGGTTCGGCAGTATTCCGGACATGGGCGATTCGGAAAACGGCGTGAAATTCGCGGACGTGCGCGCCGGGAGTCCCGCGGAAAAAGCGGGATTGAAGGCGGGCGACGTGATGGTCGCGTGGAACGGTCGCGCGATCAAGAATCTGTACGATTTCACGCACGAACTCCAGGACAGCAAAGTCGGCGACAAGGTAACCGTGACGGTGATGCGAGGCGGCGCGAAGGTGACCGCGGAGGTCACGTTGATGGCGCGGCCGTAGATCTCACGGCGCGATTGCGCTACAATAAGGTCAAATGCCAACTAAGCAATTACCGAAGCAGAACAAGCCGACGTACGATCCTCATCTTGAAGCAGCCGGCGCACGGGTGAGAGCCGCCGCCGACGAGCTTGAACGGTTGGGAATCGCGAATAGCCGCGGCGAACTGCTGCGTCACGACCTGCCAGAGGACATGCGCGAGTCGAAGGATCGAGACTTCGGCGGATAGATGACGACTCCTCGCATGGTTGTGATTGCCGGCCCGCCAGGGGGCGGCAAGTCGACGGCGTTTCCTGTCTCGGGCTTTGGTCTCCATTTCTTTAATGCCGACGACGCCGCGGCGACTCTGAATGGCGGTTCGTATATTGGAATCTCGCTTGCGGTTCGCTCCGAGGTGAATCGCCTCTTCGAGGCTTTCATTCTGGACCATATTTCACGTCGTGAGAGCTTAGCCTTTGAGACAACCTTGCGAACGGCTATCACGTTCGATCAGATGAAACTCGCCAAGCAGGCTGGCTTTACAACCGAAATGCGATATGTGGCGCTTGAGTCTTTCGAGATGCATGCAAGGCGCGTGAAGATGCGGGCCTTTCGTGGAGGTCACAGCGCATCAGAGACGCTCCTGCGCGGAATCTGGCAGCAGAGCATGTCCAATTTAGGGCGAGCGATCCTTGAAACGGATCAAATTGAAGTTTATGACAATAGCTTGTGGGGCGTCCTTCCGACTATTCTTCTCGAAGCGCGACAAGGAGAGATCATCTTTCAAAATGAGCGCCTACCCGCGTGGTTGGAGCGTGCTCTTCCGGAGTAGTCCCGCCGAGCACCACAAGATCCACGCGCCGATTCTGCGACCGTCCTTCCGCCGTTTCGTTTCCAGCCACAGGATGAAATTCCGCGTATCCCGCCGCCGAAAATCGTTCCGGCGGCAGCCCTTGCGCCATCACAAAATACTTCACGATCTCGGTGGCGCGCGCCGTCGACAATTCCCAGTTGGTATCGAAGCGGCTGGTGTGAATCGGCTGATTGTCGGTGTGACCTTCCACGCGCACGGGGCTATTGCTCTCGGCGAGCGTTCCCGCAATCGTCACCAGGGCTTCCAGGGCCGCGGGTTTCAGCGTCGCCGACCCGCTATCGAAGAATCCGCCTTCATGCAACGTGATCACGAGACCATCGCGGCGCATCTTCAGCGACACGTCTTTGCGAGCGATCTCTTTGCGGAGCTGTTCCTCGAGTTGTTTCGCGACTTTCTCGGCTCCCGGGGGCCCGACGCGCACCGGTTCACCGGCCACGCCGTTCGATCCATCGAGAACGCCGAACTTCGCGAACGATTCCTGCATCTGCTGCGCCATGCGACCCGCTTTGCGCCGATCGACGTGCGACGACGCGAACAGTACGACGAAAAACGCGAACATGAGCGTGATGAAGTCGGCGTAGGAAACGAGCCAACGTTCGTGATTAGCGTGCTGCGCGCGTCTGGGCCGGATCATCGTTGTTCCCCTTGACGAAACCGCTCGCGCGGATCGGTTGGACATTTCTGGAGCCGGCGCGCGGTTTTTGTTTGGCCGCAGGCTCGGACTTTTCGAGGTAGCCGGCGAGTTTCACTTCCAACATGCGCGGATTCAGTCCTTCGACAATCGAAATCACGCCTTCCAGCATGATTTGTTCCGCCAGCCAGCGTTCGCGCTGCCGCGCTTTCAGCTTTGCAGCGGCCGGCAAGCAAAAAAGATTCGCGAAGCCCACGCCGTACACCGTCGCAACGAAGGCCACGGCGATGCCGCGCCCCACTTCCTCGATGTTGTCGAGGTGCTGCATCACTTGGATCAATCCCAACACCGCGCCGAGGATGCCGACGGTCGGCGAAAATCCTCCGGCCGATTCGAAGACGCCTGGGATTTCTTCGTCGCGCTCCATGCGCAACTCGATTTCCGATTCCATCATGTGGCGCAAGTCTGCCACGGGCGTTCCATCGACGGCGATCATCAAGGCTCGGCGCAGAAACGGATCGGATATGCTCGCCAGTTCCTTGTCGAGCGACACGATGCCGTCGCGGCGCGTGCGATTCGACAACTCCACCATCGTCGCGGCGATCCGCGCGTAGTCGGGTGGCCGCCCGAAAAAGATCGTGCCGATTCGCTGGAACGCCGTCAGCACCGCGTCCAGGGGAAACGCCACCATGACGGCGCCCAGCGTCCCGCCCAGCACGATAATCGCGGCGGTCGGCTGCAGGATCTGGCGGAGGTTGCCGCCTTCCAGCAGCAGTCCGCCGACGATCCCGCCAATGGCGAGTACGAATCCTGTGACACTCCCTTTGTCCGTCGACATACTTATACACCCTCACTATCGGCAGGTGCACCGTACAGAATGAGGACAGAATGCGGTATGCTGCGGGCATGTTTCAAATGTGGACACTCGTTCTCGCCGTGTTTCTTTTCGCCGCGCCGCAGGCTAAACCGCTGTTCAACTTTCAGGAAGTGATGATTCCGATGCGCGACGGCGCGCATTTGCAAACTGTAATCTTGGCGCCCGTCGACCAAGCGAAACCGCTGCCGATTCTGCTGAAGCGTACGCCGTACGGCGTACCCGATCGCGCGTGGGACACGCCGCCCTCGGCGTATCGCGAATTGATGAAGGATGGCTACATCCTGGTCTTCCAAAATCTGCGCGGACGCTTCAAGTCGGAAGGCGTGTTCAAGCTGTCGTCGCAGGTGAATCTGAACGATCCCGCGGACATGAACGAAACCACCGACGCCTACGACACCATCGATTGGCTGGTGAAAAACGTGCCGCGTAACAACGGACGCGTCGGCATCTTCGGCGTTTCCTACGACGGCTTGACCGCCGGGCTGACGATGCTGCATCCGCATCCGGCGCTGAAAGCCGTCTCCGAGCAGGCCTCGCCGGTGGATCAATGGATGAACGACGACGATCATCGATTCGGCGCGCTGCGCTTGAGCTACGACTTCGAGTACGCCGTGATGGAGCAGAGCGACAAGAACGAGAACAAGCATTTCGAGTTCGACACGTACGATACCTACGACTGGTATTTGAAGCTCGGCCCCGTGTCGAACATCAACGCCAAGTACATTCACAACTCGCTGCCGTACTGGAACGACACGGTCAATCATCCCGACTACGACGATTTCTGGAAGCGCGAAGCGTGGGTGAATCAATTGCACTCCACGCCCGTGCCGAACCTGAACGTCGCCGGTTTCTGGGACCAAGAAGATCCATGGGGACCGTGGCAGATTTTCAGCCATTCCGCCGAGAACGATCCGAAGCACGAAAACTTTATGGTGGCGGGACCTTGGTATCACGGGCAATGGTCGGGCGCGGCGGGCGAACGTCTTGGCGCGGTTACCAACGGTGGACACGAAACCGGCCGCGAGTTTCGCGAGAACATTCAAGCGCCGTTCTTCCGCTTCTACTTGCACGGCGAAGGCGCCAAGCCCGCGTGGCAAGCCAGCACGTTTCAATCGGGATCGAATACGTGGCGCACCTACGCGTCGTGGCCGCCGCCTTCCACCGCGAGGAATTTGTATCTTCACGCCGACGGATCGCTTTCCTTCGACGCGCCGAAATCGCGCGATCGCGAATCGGTCGAGTACGTTTCCGATCCAGCGCGTCCCGTGCCGTATCGCGCGCGTCCGATTTCGCCGACATATCCGGGTGGCGATTGGCGCACGTGGGAAGCGGCCGACCAACGCTTCGTCGACGGCCGTCCCGATGTAGCGACCTTTACTAGTGCGCCGCTCGATCGCGATCTTACGGTCACCGGCGCCGTGGCCGCGGAGTTGTTTGCGTCCACCAGCGGCACCGACAGCGATTTCGTGGTCAAGCTGATTGATGTGTATCCGGAAGATGCGGTGAAGAACGCGTGGAATCCCGACGCCGGTCCCGCGCCGGGCGCGTACGCGAATTCGCTAAACGGATTTGAGTTGCCGGTGGCGATGGAGGTGCGCCGGGGACGCTATAACACGAGCTACGAGCGTCCCGCGCCGCTCGTCGCCGGCAAGCCCACGCGTTTCGCGATTCCGTTGCGCGATCGCGATTACGTTTTTCTGAAAGGCCACCGTCTGATGGTCCAAGTGCAGTCGACGTGGTTCCCGGTCATCGATCGCAATCCGCAGAAATTCGTTCCGAGCATCTACCAAGCGAAGGACAGCGACTTCACGGTGGCGCACCAGCGAGTCTACTGCTCTCCGGCGTTGCCTTCGCACGTCACACTACCGGTGATTCCGTAAAGATTAGGAGGTAACATTCGCCATGCGTAAAATCCTTTCTGTGTTGTTGCTGACAATGGCGGCGAGCGCCGCTTCACTCGACGTTCCAACGTCGCTGAATTTTCCTGTGGAGACGCACACGCTAAAGAACGGCATGAAAGTGCTGATCCACGAGGATCACTCGATTCCCAACGTGGCGCTCTACGTCTTCTACAAGATCGGCTCGCGCAACGAACGCCCCGGCACCACGGGACTTTCGCATTTCTTCGAGCACATGATGTTCAACGGCGCGAAGAAATATGGTCCGCACATGTTCGATCGCGAGATGGAAGGTCACGGCGGCAGCAACAACGCCTATACGTCGAACGACGTGACGGTTTATCAAGATTGGTTTCCGTCGTCGGCGCTGGAGTTGATTTTCGATCTCGAAGGCGACCGCATTCGCGACCTGAGTTTCGATCCCAAGATGGTGGCGTCGGAGCGCGGCGTGGTGGCGTCGGAACGGCGAACCAGCGTCGACAATAACAACAACGGCATTCTCTTCGAACAATTCAATGCCGCGGCGTACATCGCGCATCCGTATCATTGGCCGGTGGTCGGATGGATGTCCGACATCGAGAGTTGGACCATGGACGATTTGAAGGCGCATTTCAGCATGGGCTACGCGCCGAACAACGCCGTGATGGTGGTGTGCGGCAACGTTCATTCCGCCGAGTTCATCGCGCTGGCGGAAAAATACATCGGCACGATTCCGCCGCGCGATCCTCCTCCGCCGGTGCGCACCAAAGAGCCCGAGCAACTGGGCGAGAAGCGCATTCGCGTGGAGCGCATCGCGCAATTGCCCAGCGTCATCGTGGGATGGCACGTTCCGGAAACCGCGAGCGCCGACCGGAGCCCGCTCACGGTGTTGTCGCTGATTCTTACCACCGGGCAAAGTTCGCGTCTCTACCAGCGGATGGTCGACAAAGATCAGTTGGTCACCGGGGTGGGCAGCGGGATGGCGGTGGCGTTCGATCCCACGCTGTTCCGTATCAACATGCAAATGCGCGCCGGCGTCGCTCCCGAGAACGCCGAGAAAGCGCTCTACGAGGAAATCGCGCGCGTGCAGCGCGACGGCGTAACGGATCGCGAGATGCAGAAGGCCAAAAACATTTTGCTGGGCCAGCTGTATCGCGGGCTGAAGACGATCAGCGGTCAAGCGAACTTGCTCGGCGACTACGAAATCTTCTTCGGCGATTACAAGAAGCTGCTCGATGCCCCGAGCCTCTACGAGAAAGTGACAAAAGAAGACGTACAGCGCGTCGCAGAGAAATATCTCACCGAGAAGAATCGCACGGTGGCAACGTTGGTTCCCACGAAAGGAGAAAAATAGTCATGCGGAAACTCTTCATCAGTGCGCTTCTCCTTGGCGCGGTGGTTTTAGCCGCCGCGTCCGACGATTCCGTGAAATTCCCGGCGTATCATCGCACTGTTTTGCCGAACGGCGTCGTGTTGATGGTGATGGAAAAGCACAGCGCTCCGCTCATCGACGTTCAAGTGGCGCTGAAAACCGGCAGTGTGGCCGATCCCGCCGGGAAAGAGGGACTCGCGGAGATCACCGGAAGTCTTCTGCGCAAGGGCGCAGGCGCGCGCAACGCCACCAAGATCGCCGAGGACCTCGATTTCATGGGCACGACGTTCGGTGTGCAGTCTACTTACGACACGACGCGTGCGTTCACCGAATTCCTGAAGAAAGACACAAGCGAAAGCATGGACGTCGTGATGGACATGCTGCTGCATCCGGCGTTTCCGCAGGAAGAAGTGGACAAACTTCTCAAGCAAACGGCCGATCGCCTGAAATCGCAGAAAGATCAACCGCAGGCTCTCCTGGCGGAAGGCTACGAAGCGTTCCTGTTCGGCAAACATCCCTATGGACGTCCGGCGAACGGGGATGAGCGCTCGGTGATCGCGATCACGCGCGACGACATCGTGCGCTTTCACGATCAATACTATGTGGCCGGCAACATGATCGTGGCGGCGTGCGGCGATTTTCAAACCGCCGAGATGGAAAAGATGCTGGCCGCGCGCTTCGGCGGGATGCCGAAGCAAAGCGCTCCCGTTGTGACGGTCCCGAAGCCGGAGCCGGCGACGGCCACGCGCCTGCTTTTTATCGACAAGCCCGACGCCACACAAACCTTCTTCCGTTTCGGCAACGTGGGAGTCGCGCGGAACGATCCCGATCGCGCGGCGGTGGATATCGTGAACACGCTTTTTGGCGGACGCTTCACGTCGATGATCAATACCGCGCTGCGCATCGACTCGGGACTTACGTATGGCGCGAACTCCGCGTTTGTGCGCCGGCGGCAGCCCGGAGCGTTCTACATCAGTTCGTATACGCGCAACGAAAAAACCGAGCAAGCGCTGGACATGGCCGTGCAGGTGCTGCGCGATTTGCACGAGAAGGGGTTGACGCCCGAGCAACTGAAATCGGCGAAGGAATACATCAAGGGGCAATTTGGTCCGCGCGTGGAAACGCCGGATCAACTCGTGAACTGGATGACGGAATTCGAAATCTACGGCCTGGACGCCAAAGAAGTCGACGGCTACGCGGCGCGCATCGACGCGGTGACGGCGGAAGACGCGAAACGCGTGATCGAAAAAGATTATCCGATGAAGAACTTGGTATGGGTTGTCGTCGGCAAGGGATCGGAAGTGGAATCGCTGATGAAACGCTATTCGCCGAACGTGGAACGCCGCGCGGCCAGCGATCCACCGTACAGTACGAAATAGCGGCCGGAGGAGTATACTCGTGTTATGTCGGTGAATACGCTCGCGCAAACAATGATGAGCATGGCGGACTTCTTGGATCTGCCGGAAGAGACGTCGTGTCTCTACGAGCTCTGGCAAGGAGAACTAGTTTACGTGGGCGATACGACCGTTAGTCACAATTGGACGCGTGACGAGTTGCGCTCTGCGATTCGCAACTTCTTGCGTCAAAGCAAACGCGGCGGGGAGGTCCTCGTCGAAACCGGGATTCAGTTTGATACGAACACGCTGGCCCGACCGGATCTCGTCTATTGGGATGCCGCTCATTGGACGTCGATGGATCTCGATGCCACACCAGCACAAGTGATTCCGCAATTGATCGCCGAAGTCGTCTCTCCGTCGAACTCAATGAAGAAACTCTTCCGGAATGCTGAATACTACCTACGCGCCGGCGTGCAGGTCGTTTGGATCTTCGATCGCGATCCGTTCGAAGTTCACGTTTTCAAGCAAGGGCGTCCGAAGCGCATTTTGCGCAAAGGCGACCTGCTGGAAGCGCCCGCCGTGTTGCCCGGATTCAGCGAGCCCGTCTCGCAATTCATCCCGTCGCGCTAAAACCAAATTCCGCCGTTCGGGCTGATCACCTGACCGACCACGTAGGTGGAATCGTCCGACGCCAGCCATAGCGCAACGCCGGCGATTTCCTCGGGCTGGCCGATGCGTCCGAGCGGCACTTGCGCCAGAAGCATCGTCAGCAACTCCTTCGGGACATGGTTGACGATCGGCGTATCGACCCATCCGGGAGCGATCACGTTCACGCGCACGCCGTCCGGCGCGGCTTCTTGGGCGATGGCGCGCGAAAAGCTGATGATTCCGCCTTTCGCCGCCGAATACGATGAACCGCCGGGAAGTCCGCGCAGCGCCGCGACGCTGGCGATATTGATGATGCGCCCTTTGCGTCGCGGCAGCATCACACGCAGCGCGGCGCGCGAGCAGTAGAACGTGCCGTTCAAATGCACGTGAATGATGGCGTCCCAATCTTCGTCGGTCATTTTGGCGGCGGGCGTCAATTGTCCCGCTTGCCCCGCGCCGTTCACCAGCACGTCCACCGGTCCCAACTTCTCGGCGATCTCTGTGAAGGCGGCACTCACGGCTGCCGGCTGCGAAACGTTCGCCTTGATGCTCAGTGCCGCCTCCGGAGCGGGATTCAGGTCGAGCGACGCGCACTTCGCGCCCTCGGCGGTGAAGCGTTCGATAATGGCGCGGCCGATGCCGGACGCGCCGCCTGTGACAACAGCGACTTGATCTTTCAATTTCATGATTGTTTGAAAAACTCCAGGATCGCCGCCATCAACCGCTCGGGACACTCGATCGGCGGCAAGTGAAAGATTCGCATTTTGATTCCCGCGGCAGATTATCATACAAGAAACGTCCCCGTGCGCGACGGTGCGTGAGTTCCCAGGATCGATCGCGCAGAAATGCTGTCTGAAAGGAAAGTCGATGGAAAATCTACACACAGGTGGCGCGGCGGCGATGGCCGTGCCTGTTCAGGATCGTCAGACCGTTACTCCCGAAGGTTGTCGCGTTGAGCCGTTGATCAGCGGCGTCGTGATTCGCCGCGTCAGCCCCCAAGAAGACGAACGCGGAGAAATTTGCGAAATCTACAATCCCGCGTGGGGCGTTCTTCCCGCGCCCGTAGTCTATGTGTATCAGGCGAGCCTTCGTCCCGGACGCATCAAGGGTTGGGTTGTCCACTATCTTCAGGATGACCGGCTGTTCCTCAGTTCCGGACGAATCAGGATTGCGCTATTCGACAATCGTTCCGGCTCGCCGACGTATCGCTTGCTCAACCTCTTCACGATTACGGAGCGGAATCGCGCGCTCGTCGTGATTCCCAAAGGCGTGTTTCACGCAATCCAGAACGTCGGCGAAACGGAAGCCTGTTTCGTGAACATGCCTACGTGCGCGTACGATCACGCCAATCCCGACAAGCATCGGCTGCCTCTGAAGAACGATTTGATTCCTTTCGATTTCAGCGGGCCGTCTGGCTGGTAAGATCGACTGGTCATGGACCAGCCACTCGTCACCACCATCACCTCGGCGTACAACTCCAGCAGGACATTGCGTGTCGCGCTGGAGAGCATTCGCAATCAAACGTATACGAACTGGGAGTCGTGGGTCATCGGCGACGCTTGCACCGATTCGAGCGGCGACGTCGTCGCTTCTCTCGGCGATCCGCGGATCCACTGGCACAATTTGCAGCGGAACTACGGCAGCCAGTGGTATCCCAACAACGAAGGATTGCGCCGCGCCACGGGAAAGTATGTGGCGTTTCTCGGCCAGGACGATATCTGGTTGCCGGATCATCTCAAGGATTTGGTGGAGACGCTCGAACGAACGCAAGCCGGATTTGCCCATTCGATCTGCGGAATCTATGGTGCGGAAGGCTGGCTGAGTTGCGTGGGAACGGCGCCCGCGGGTCAGAACTTGGGCGAACATTTCATCCCACCGTCGTCTTGGATGCATCGCCGCGATTTGGTAGAAACCGTCGGATACTGGGCCGATCCGTCCACCTTGGAAATCGCGATGGACTTCGAGTGGAGCCGGCGAGCGTATCGCGCCGGAGCGAAGTTTGCTTATTGTCCGCGCTTCTCGGTGGTGAAAATTCCTTCCCAAGCCATCGGGCTTTACAAGATTCAGGGCGCGCCACCGCAAGAAGAATTGTGGCGGCGTATCCGCGACGATCTTCCGGCGTTCGAACACGAGCTGTTGGGCCAGATCGCCGCAAAGCTCGCGCTGTTTCAGTGGGGCCGGCCGGAGGACCCGTTTTGGGTGGCGATCCGCCGCGTGTTGGGGATCATCCGTCGCGCGATGCTGCGTCCGGTGCTCAATCACCCGTGGTTGTTTGAGTACCGGAAGAAGCGCTTCCAGCAGGCGCGCGCCGCGTGGCGGCCGGTGCGCGGTTTGCCGAGGGATCATGGGGAGAGAGGTTGATGTCATGGAAAGGGTTTTGGAACACGGAAACACACGGGAAGGCACGGAAAGGTTGTTGCATGGGGATGTGTCGGGGGCAGTCCTCGAAGCTGCGGTTACCGTTCATAAGACCTTGGGCCGCGGATTCCTTGAAAAGGTCCACGTGAAGGCGGTGGCGCACGAATTACGTAAGAAGGGAATTCGTTTTGAACTGGAGAAGCGATTGAAGGTCATCTATGACCAGGAAGTCGTGGGCGAGTACGTAGCGGACATGGACGTGGAAGAAAAAGTCCTTGTCGAATTCAAGGCCCGCGACCGCTTGGCGAAGGAGCATGAAGCACAGTTGTTGAACTACTTGAAGACAACGGGACGGCGAGTGGGCTTGCTCCTGAATTTTGGCCGGGGCACGCTCGATACGCTTCGTCGCGTCCTATAACTTTCCGTGATTTCCGTGAGTTTCCGTGTTCCAATAAATTCCTAGCCAATGGACAACGTCAAAGGCAATATGGGTTGGATCGAAGTAGTCTGTGGTCCCATGTTTTCCGGTAAGAGCGAGGAACTGATCCGCCGCTTGCGCCGCGCGGAGATCGCGCGCCAGCGCGTGCAAATCTTCAAACCGGCGCTCGACAATCGCTACTCCGCCGACGAGATCGTTTCGCACAGCGATCTGCGGATCAAATCAGAAGTGGTTTCGTCGGCCACTGAGATCATGAACAAAGTGGCGCCGCGCACCGAAGTGATCGGCATGGACGAAGCGAATTTCCTCGGCGCCGACTTGCCGGAAATCGCCGGACGCCTGGCCGACCTCGGCAAGCGCGTGATCATCGCCGGCCTCGACACCGACTATCTCGGCCGCCCGTTTGCGCCGATCCCCGACTTGTTGGCGATCGCCGAGCAAATCACCAAGACCTTGGCGATTTGCGTGCGCTGCGGCAATCCCGCGAAGTTCACGCAACGCCTCATCGAGTCGAATGACCTGATTGTGGTCGGCGCGGCGGATTCGTATGAGTCGCGGTGTCGCCGCTGCTTCGAAGCGGGTGTGCCGCGCGAAGCGCATCAGTTGAAGTTGGCTGGGGCGTAGATGAGAATCACGGCAGCCGCTCCCACGCGCGTCGACTTGGCCGGCGGCACGCTCGATATCTGGCCGCTCTACCTTTTTCACGACGACGCCCAAACCGTCAACGCCGCCATCAGCCTACGCGCGCACTGCGAAATCGAAACAACCTCGGATTCCGCGATCGAAATTGAGTCGCGCGATCTCCAACGGCGCGAGCGTTTCGCCGATTTCGCGGCGCTGAAACGCGCGTCGCACTATCGCTTGCCGCTGGCCGCTAAGTTGGTCCGCTACTTCGAGCCGCGCGGGGGATTTCGCATGGTCACTAACAGCGAGTCGCCGGCGGGCGCGGGCATCGCCGGATCGTCGGCGCTGAACATTGCGATTTGCGGCGCGCTGAATCGCCAGACCTCGCGGAAATTGTCGCTGCCGGCGCTGCAACAGGTGGCGCGCAACGTGGAAGCGCAAGTGATCTTGGTGCCCACCGGCGATCAGGATTATTTTCCCGCGATGTATGGCGGGCTCAATTCCATTCACCTTACGCCGGGTGGCTTGGTGGTGGAAAAACTGCAAACCGATTTGGCGGCGTTTGAGCGGCGCCTGGTGGTTTGCTATACCGGGGCGCCGCGTCATTCCGGCATCAACAATTGGGAAGTGACCAAACGGCACATCGACGGCGACAAGCGCGTCTTCCGGAATTTCGCGCAAATCGCGCGGATCGCGAGCGAGATGCGCGCGGCGCTGCAAGCGAATCGCTGGACCGAAGCGGCGCGATTGCTGCGCGAAGAGTGGAGCCATCGCCGCAAGAACGCCCCGGGAATCTCCACGCCGCTGATCGATCACTTGATCGCGGCGGCGCGGCGGAACGGCGCGCTGGCCGCGAAAGTTTGCGGCGCGGGCGGCGGCGGTTGCGTGTTTTTTCTCACCGAAGACGGCGCGAAACACCGCGTGATGCAAGCGGTGGCGCGCGGCGGCGCGCGAGTGCTCGACGTGACCGTCGCGAGCCGCGGGCTTACGGTCGCCGTTAGCTAGAGGAGGTCGCATGGAAATCAAACGTGCTGGTTCGCAAGCTTCGGGGAAAGGTCCCGCGGAGTGGTTCACCGGAAACGTCCGGCTCGATCGTTTGAACGAAGCGCCCGATCCGGCGCTGGTCGCCTGCGCCAGCGTCACGTTCGAGCCCGGCGCGCGCACCGCATGGCACACCCATCCGCTCGGTCAAACGCTCATCGTCATCTGGGGCTGCGGCTGGGCGCAACGCGAGGGCGGTCCGGTGGAAGAGATTCGTCCCGGCGACGTGGTGTGGATTTCGCCGGGAGAAAAACACTGGCACGGCGCCTCGCGGACGACCGGCATGACGCACATCGCGATTCAAGAACGCCTCAACGGCAAAGTCGTCGAGTGGATGGAGCACGTGACAGACGAGCAGTACCGCCAGGGCTAGGATCCCGGCCCCGCTCAAAAATAAATTCCTAACGGACCATCAGGGTCGAACGTCTACTATCGTGAAGGCATTGATGGTAGAATGCCTACTCTATGGCCCTGGACTCTTCTCGCCGGATCGAGCTGCTGCAAGGCACACTCGACATGCTCATTCTGCGGACCCTGCTGTTTGGTCCCGCGCACGGACACCAAATCGTCAAGCACATCCAGCAAACCACCGACGATGTGCTGCGCGTGGAACACGGCTCGCTCTATCCCGCGCTGCATCGCCTGGAGAAGCGCGGCTGGATCGCCGCCAAGTGGGAAAAGGCCAAGGACCGCAATCGCGAGTTCAAGTATTACCGCCTGACCCCGGCGGGCCGCAAGCAACTGGTGGTCGAACAATCGAAGTGGAAACAACTGACGGGCGCGATTGCTCGTGTCATGTCGCCCGTAAAGGGAGCGTAATATGTCGTGGCGCTCAATTTGGCAATGGCGATCGCGTAAGCGCGAAGCGGATCTCGATCGCGAACTCCGCGATCATCTCGACTTGGAAGCGGAGGAGCAACGCGGCGCCGGCCTTTCGGCGCAAGCGGCCCGCGACGCGGCGCAACGCGCCTTCGGCAGCTCGACGCTGGTGAAAGAAGACGTGCGCGCGGCGTGGGGTTGGACCACCGTCGAGCGCCTGATGCAAGACCTGCGATACTCCGTGCGCGTTCTGCGTAAGGCGCCCGCATTCACGGCCGTCGCGCTGATCTCGATCGCGCTGGGGATCGCCGCAAACACCACCGTCTTCAGTTTGATCGACGCCATGTGGTTTCGCACGCTGCCCGTTCACGAGCCGGAGCAATTGGTGCGCGTCTACGCCTGGGGATTCCCGAAGGGCGCACATCGCCCCGGCATCGACTTTTTCTCGTGGCCCTTGTACGACGCCATACGCCGCCGGTCTACGGTGCTGACGGATTTGGTCGCGCATTATTCGACCGCGCCGCTCCAAGTTGCCTTGAGCGGTGAGAGCGGCGTCGACGGGAGCTCGGAAATTTCCGGCGCCGTAGTATCCGCCAATTATTTCTCGATGCTCGGCATTCAGCCCGCGCTGGGACGATTCTTCCTGCCGGAAGAAGATCAAGTGCGGGGACGCGACGCGGTCGCCGTGATCTCGATGGGCTTGTGGCAGCGGCGCTTCGGCGGCGATCCGAAAATCCTTGGGCGCACCATGACGATCAATGGCGTGGTGTTCCAAATTGTCGGCGTCGCGCCGGAGGAATTTCGCGGCATCGCGCCGGGCAACTCGCCGAACGAAATCTGGATTCCCACGATGATGCTGGAAACCGGATATCGCTGGTGCAACGGCTTCAACGTCGATTGCGATCCGCTGGAGGTCATCGGACGTTTGCCGCCGGGCCGCACGCTTGACGAAGCGAAGGCGGAATTGTCCACCATCATCGCGGGCGCCGACACGATGCCGGGATACGCCGGACCGCGCAGCGCGTTTCTCGATCGCGCGATCGGTCTCGAGCAGTACGTGCGCGGGCGCTACACGAATCACATGCAGTTGATGGCGGCCGTCGCCGCGCTGCTCCTGGTTCTGGCGTGCGCCAACGTCGCGGGACTCTTGATGGCGCGCGGGGTGGCGCGGCAACGCGAGTTCGCCGTGCGTCTCTCGGTCGGCGCCGGCCGGCTGCGATTGATTCGCCAACTGCTGACGGAAAGCGCCGTGCTGGCGATCGCCGGCAGCGCGCTGGGATTGCTGTTGACGCTGTGGACACGCCGCTTGCTGCTGAGTTTTTACGCCAGAAACGCGGAAGGCTACGCGAACTTCTACGATTTGCGGACCGATTCGCTCACGCTGGGGCTTTCCTTCGGTCTGGCGATTCTCACCGCGTTGTTGTTCGGGCTGATCCCCGCGCTCCAAGCGACGAAACCGGATGTCGCGCTGGCGTTGAAGAGCGATGCTCTCAATCGCGGGGGCGCCTCCAGCCGTGTGCGCGCCGCGTTGGTGATGGCGCAAGTGGCGTTGTCGCTGGTGATGGTGGTTTCCGCCGGACTGTTGGCGCGCAGCGCGATGAATATCGATCAAGGAGAGAACTTCGATCCGCGCGGCGTGGCGTTGATGCGCTTGCGTCCGCGCTTGATGAAATACTCGCCGGCGCGTTCACAGGCTTTCGTGCGCGACGCGGCTCGCCGGATCGAGTCGCTGCCAGGCGTGGAATCGGTGACGTTCGCGCGCGGCACAGGCTTCCTGTGGCAGGGCGGCGGCCTGGCGTTTTTGCCGGATCGAAGCAACCAGGAGATGCGCGCCAATCAACAAGTGATCGCGCCGCGTTATTTTTCCACGCTGAAAATTCCACTCGTCGCCGGTCGCGAGTTTGACGAGCACGATCGCGTGGGATCGCCCGCCGTGGCCGTAGTGAATGAAACGTTGGCGGCGCATATCTACTCCCATGGCGCGGCGGTGGGACGAATTTTCATAGCCGATGGAAAACCGTTCCAAGTGGTCGGCATCGCCAAGGACTCCGAACTGCGCAGCGCGACCGACGCGCCGATCGCGAAGTTCTACACGCCGTTCTGGCAAAGCCCCGACGAGACTGACGCGCGCGTCGCGGTCCGCGTTCACGGCGATCCACAAGCGATGTTGCCGGTGTTGCGCCGCGCCGTCGCGGAGGTCGATCCCGCCGTGCTCGTGACCGAGCAACTGACGATGCTCGACCAAGTGCACGGCGAGTTCATGCAAGCGCGCTTGGCGGCCGCCGTGCTGCTTTCCGCGAGCGGCGTCGCGCTGGTGCTCAGCGCCGTGGGACTCTATGGCGTGATTGCCTACGTCGTGAGCCGGCGGACACGCGAGATCGGCGTGCGCATGGCGCTGGGCGCGCGCCCGTCGAGCATTCGCGCGATGGTGCTGAAACAGGGCGTGGAAGTAGTGGCGCCGGGAATGGCCATCGGCGTCGCGGCCACGTTGGCCGCCACTCGCTTGCTCGGCGCGTGGCTGTACGGTGTGCGCGCCGGCGATCCATGGATGTTGATTGGCGGCGCCTGCGTGCTCGCCGGAGTCGTGCTGATCGCCTCGTGGATTCCGGCGCGGCGCGCGGCGCGCGTCGATCCCATGTCGGCGCTGAGGTGCGATTAACTGCGAAGTGCGTAGTGCTGAGTCCTGAGTGCTGAGTCCTGAGTGCTGAGTGCTGAGTCGTGAGTGCTGAGTCCTGAGGAAGCTCGCGTTATACTCAGGACTCAGCACTCAGCACTCAGGACTTCCGACAATGATTCGCCATCCCCTCGTCCGCTTCGGACTCTTTGCCGTCGCGGTTGTCCTGTGGGTTTTTTTGCTCGTTCCGCTGGGACACTCGTTCGTCGCCACGTCGCTGCTGACGGCCGCTTCGTTCTTCGGCGCCACCGCGACCATGCTGGCCGTCGACCACCGTGGTCCCGCGTTTATCGGGCTATCGTTTGAGCGCGGATGGCTGACGCAATCACTCGGCGGATTCGCGATTGGATGTGCGTCCATCGCCGTTGCCGTCGCGCCGATTATTTTCGTGGGCCGGTGTCCGAGCCTCGATTCCGGCTGGACTCCGCGCCAATGGCTTTCAGCGATCGCGCTTTTCTTCGTCGCCGCGGTGGGCGAAGAGCTTTTGTTTCGCGGCTATGGATTCCAGCGTTTGGTCGAGAGCATCGGCGCGTTGCCGGCGCTCGTGGCGCTGGCGCTTTTCTTCGGTGCGGCGCATCTGAACAATCCCAACCGGTCGTGGCCGGGCGCCGTGAACACCGTGCTTGTGGGATTCGTCTTCGGATACGCCTATCTGCGTACGCGACGCCTGTGGCTGCCCATCGGATGGCATTGGGGTTGGAACATTACAGAAGCGAGCTTGGGTTTTCCGGTCAGCGGGATTAGAATGGGTGGTGTGCCCCTGCATGCCGAGTCGGCCCCGCCGGTTTGGTTGACGGGCGGCGCGTATGGACCGGAAGCGAGCGTCGCGGTGACCATGGTACTGGTCGCGAGTTTGATTCTGGTTTTGCGCATGAAGCAAGCAGAGGGAAAGGCGGGTCGGGAGAATGAAGCATAAACTCCTCGGCGTTGTGACTGTCGCGTCATTCTTGATTCTGCCGCTTTGCGCGCTGCGTCTGAGCGGACAGGACACCAAAGACTCGAAAGCTTCCTCCAAGAAAAACACTTCCAGCGACACGCTGACGCCGCAATCGCGAGCCTGGATTCTGCGTGGACTTACCGCCGAGTACGCCGTGGCGCGCAAGACCGTTCCGCAGGGCAAAGAAGGTTTGCACCTGCACGACGACGGTTCCATCGACGAGCGTTTGCAGAAAATGATGCTCGCCAACGGCGGGGCCGCCGTGAAAACCGGCCAGCGCACGCAAATCACCAAAGTTGAGTTTCAAAAGACGTCGATCGTTCTCGAGATGAACGGCGGCATCAAGCGCCAGCGCCATTTCACGATTGAAACCGCCGGCCCGATCACGGGCGGCGTCCAGCAGGAACAGGAGCAAATCGATCCGGAAGAAGCGCAAGCCGCGCGGATCGGATGCTACATCTTTCTCGATTTCGGCCGGCCGATTCCCGACCTCACGGTGGAGGACGTGAAGCAGATGCTCGGACCCGTGCTCGATTTCGATCAACGCTCGGCGGTCGTGTTGGCGAGCGACGCGTGGCCGCCGGAGATTTTGGAAGCGGTGAAGAAGCGCACGATCATCGCCGGCATGACAAAAGATCAAGTGCTGGCGTCAAAGGGCCGCCCGCCGGACAACCGGATTCGCGAGAAGAAAGGCCACGTGGATCAGGAAACGTGGGTCTACGGCACGGCGCCGCAAAAAATATTACTGATCGTCTTCGAACAGGACGAAGTTGTGGAAGCGCACGAGTACATTCCCGGAATCCCCGCCACGAAAGTGCCACGCCCCGGCGATCCCGCCGAGCCGGACGCGCCGAAACCCGAGAAGCCCCAGTAGGACAGGCGTCCTCGCCTGTCCAAGTTATTGCGCGGAATACAGTTAACTACTCCGTAGGTTCGTTTTGTAATTTTACGTTTTAAGCATCCAACCGTCTTTGATCAACTGTTCCCGATGACAAGCGCTCATTTAGCCCATTGTGACATATCGTTGCAGCGCGTTTAGCCCCGCAGCGAATCCAAATGCTTGATTCAATGGGTCAAGAAAACCGCAGTGCAATAACTCTCGGTCTGCGGACCTTTGGCTATGTTGTTGGAAACAACGCGGGCAAATCGCGAGATCTTTCCAACTCTCGCGACGTTGTCAATGAGTGCTGACTGGAATCGCACTCTGAAACATCCGCGGGACTTTCGATCGAACATGCGCTAGGATCGTGTTATGCAGGAAACGGGCAAAGAGACGGGTCAGAAACAGCTTGGCGCAATTCGGAGACGGCCCGATGCGACGGCAATTGCGAAGTTGATGGAGGCCCTCATGCAAGGCGACGAAGCTGAGCAAAAGGAAACTTTTGAAGCTTTGAAGCGAGGCCTGGATGAGCATCGGCCTGAAGGATACAAGCTGTTTTCATGAGCGAGATTATCCTCTTGGATAGTGCTCCGCTCGGCATGCTCACGAATCCAAAGAGCACACCGGAAAATGACGAATGCAAATCCTGGGCTGCCCGCCTATTAGATCGACACATCGAGTTCGGCATACCTGAAATTGCTGATTACGAAGTCCGGCGAGAGCTATTGCGCGCCGACAAGTTATCGGGCGTAGCGCGCCTGGACGCGCTCAAGCTGACACTCTCTTACTTTCCGATTTCAACGGCGCTCATGCTGATGGCCGCGGAGTTTTGGGCCAGTGCCCGCAAGCGCGGGAGGAAATCCGCAGACGATGCCGCGCTCGATGCGGACGTACTGATCGCCGCCCAGGCCGTAATGCTAATGAACGACGGCGATGATGTGGTGATCGCCACGTCCAATGTGCGGCATTTGAATCTGTTCGCTCCCGCGAAGCTTTGGAGAGAAATTGGATAGCCTTCAAAGCGTGCTTGGGGACTGCGGAATCGCCGGCGATGCCGACAAATTGACACGATCCGTCCTGGGCCCTGACACAGAACCGGTCTCCGGAAGGCGTACTATATTATTACGAAGAGGCGAAACAGCAAGCCGCTCTGACTGCGGCGTGCTCGCTGCTACACTGACAATGAAAACGAGACTCACCCCCTACTACATCAGTTTGACCTACGACGCCTGTTTAAGGTCATTTTGGAGAAAGGCAGCGCTTTCTAAGTTCCTGCGCCAGTGCGGTGTCAAGGGCGCGTTCATCGCCGCATGGGCACCCGATGAATGCAAGAGGGATTTCCTGGATCGTCTCTTCGCCGAACTTCCTACAAGCGACGCGGGGCGCTTGGGTCTGCTTAGAATGTCCACGTTCTTGATGGACCAGCAAAGCTTCCCGGATCTCCAGGGGTGGGAAGACTCCGCGCAGAAGATCAAAGATGCTCGTGAAGCGGTTTCCAACCTGCGCGCATATCACGCAAAACAACAGGACGAGCTTCAGTCCCAGGATGACAACTTGAAGGCAAAGCGTGAATTCAGCAAACGACAAGAGGAGGTCGGGCGCTCTCAACAAACGCTCCAGAAGCTGAATGATCGCCTGAACGCGCTCAGTCGGGAATTGGGTAGTCAACAGGCTGGCTACGATTTCCAAGAGTGGTTCTACGACTTGCTCACGTTCTCGGAGCTTCCGAGCAGGAAACCGTACGTTCATCAGGGAAGACAGATCGATGGGTCTCTCACGGTGTCAGGAACAACGTACTTGGTCGAACTGAAGTTCACCGCAGAGCAAGCCAGTGCGACTGATATCGATACGTTCCACAAGAAGGTGACATCCAAAGCGGACAACACGATGGGCGTGATGCTCTCGATATCTGGTTACTCATCAGTTGCCCGCCAGGAAGCTTCTGGCGAGCGGACGCCCCTACTACTCTTGGATCATGGCCACATTTATTTGGTGCTTGGCGGGATAATGGGCTTGGCAGACGTCATTGATCGCGTCCGGCGGCACGCATCGCAAACAGGCGAGGCTTACCTAGCGTCTGCTGATTTCGGGGGATAAGCCCAAACGGACGGCGTGCTGACGAATCGCGCTGACTTATGCCTGGTCCCAGGGTCCCGACGTTGGGTGTGCCACCTCTCCAGATGTCTCGTTCCAAAAGACCGCTGCCTGAGGTACACTCCTCCCATGAAAATCTCACGTTGGGTTGGGTTGTGTGCAGTGGCTTCGCCTTTGGTGATCGGGATCGCCTACTCGTCGGCGCAAGGACGCGGCGGGCAGCGCGATCCGGAAGTGGTCGCGCGGCGCGAGGCGATCGAAAAGGAACTCGAGCAGATCGCCGTGGTCGATCGCAAGGTGATGATCGCGATGCGTGACGGCAAACGCATGGCCGCCGACGTCTATCGTCCCAAAGACGCGTCGAAGAAATATCCCATCATCTTCAGCCGCACGCCGTACAACTTCAACTACTGGGACGTGCGCACCGGCACGTATCGCGACATGTCGACGGCGCTCAACGCCGTCAAGCGCGGCTACGCCTACGTGGAGATGAACGAACGCGGGCACTTTTTCTCCGAAGGCAATTACGACATCTTGGGTCCGCCGCTCACCGACGGCGACGACGAATTCGCATGGATGGGCAAGCAGCCGTGGTCGAACGGGAAAGTCGGGACCATCGGATGCTCCTCGACTGCCGAGTGGCAACTGGCCGTGGCAGCGCGCGACAATCCGTCGTACACCACGATGATCCCGCAAGGATTTGGCGCGGGTGTGGGCCGCGTCGGTCCGTACATGGAGCAGGGAAACTGGTACCGCGGCGGCGCGGTGCAAATGCTGTTCATCGCTTGGATCTACGGCGAGCAAAATCAGGTGCGCCCGATGTTTCCGCCGGGAACGTCGCAGGAAGATTTGATTCGCGCGTCGAAGTCGTTCGACTTGGCGCAGCAATTGCCGCCCATCGATTGGTCGAAGGCGCTGACGCATTTGCCGGAGCAGGACATCATCAAGGCGGTGGATGGTCCGCATGGAATTTTCGCCGACGCCATGCCTGTGGACACCGGCGGCGCGATGATCAAGCGCGCGCCGAACGATCCCGCGTGGTACAAGGGCGGATTGTGGCACGACGATCACAAAATCAATATCCCGGGATTCTGGTTTATGTCGTGGTACGACGTTTCGGTCGGCCCGAATCTCGCCGCGTACAACTTTGTGCGCAAGACCGCCAAGGGCGACGTGGGAAATCAGCAATACGCGATCATCGCGCCGACGCTACACTGCTCGTACACGCGCGCGACCGAGGACACGGTGGTCGGCGAGCGTCACATGGGTGATGCGCGCCTCGACTACAACGAACTGACATACGGTTGGTTCGATCATTTCCTGAAGGGCGAAGACAATCACGTGCTCGAAAAAATGCCCAAGGTGAAGTATTACGTGATGGGCGCGAACAAATGGCAGTCGTCGGACACGTGGCCGCCAGCCGGCGCGCATCCTTGGACGCTCTATCTCGGCAGCGGCGGCAAGGCCAACACGCTGAACGGCGACGGTGTGCTCACGGCGAGCGCGCCCGCGACCGATGCGCCCGACAATTTCACGTACGACCCGATGAATCCGGTGACGTCGTACGGCGGCAACGTTTGCTGCACGGGAAATGCGATCCCCGGAAACGGCGGATCGCTGGATCAGCGGAAGATGGAGGAGCGCAACGATATTTTGGTGTACTCGAGCGAACCGCTGAAGGAAGGCATGGAGGTCAGCGGACCGATTGAAGCGACACTGTACGTTTCCTCGGACGCGAAGGACACCGACATCACGATCAAGCTGATCGACGTGGAACCAGACGGCAAGGCGTACAACTTGGACGAAACGATTCAGCGCCTGCGTTATCGCGAGGGCTACACCAAGCCGCCGGTGTGGATGCGCAAGGGCGAGGTGTACAAGGTCATGCTGCAGCCGATGACCACGAGCAATTATTTCGGCGCGGGCCATCGGATCCGCGTGGAAATCTCCAGCAGCAATTTCCCGCGTTTCGATCGCAACATGAACACGGGCGGCAACAACTACGACGAAGCCACCGGCGTGACGGCGCACAATTCCGTGCATCACTCGACGCAGTACCCGTCGACGGTCACGCTGAGTGTGGTGAAGAAGTAGCGCGAGAGCCGTCAATCCAGATGCTATACTTGGGCCAAGAAAGGCCTGATTTCTTGAACACCAAGGTTCAAAGCACGCGGAAGCGCCGAGCCGGATCGAAAACGTCGGGTCAGACCGAGGCTTGGAAGAAGCTTCAAGACTTGGCTCGTGAGCAAGGCGTGAAGCCCTTTGATCCTCGGGAAAGCTTGAAGGGTGGATTTCCTCCGGATGAGGACATTGACGCGTTCCTGGAAGATATCTACAGCACACGCCGGTGAACAATCCCGTTCTAGCCCAGATCGCAGGAGTCTTGCTGGACACGGATGTGTTTTCTTACCTTGTTAGGCCGGGGGAGCCGCGGCGCGATCTCTACACTCCGCACCTCAAGGGCAAGCTCACCGCGTTGACGTACATTTCCATTGGAGAGCTACGCTATGGGGCCCGGTGTCGGCGCTGGGGCACCGGCGCAATCGCCGAGCTGGAGGCACGGCTGGCAGAGACGATTGTGCTGCCGTTCGATGCGAAGATCTGCGACGAGTATGCGGCGCTGAAAGCGCGGCTGCGACTCGAAGTGCCGAATGCTCGCTGACAACGACACTTGGATCGCATCCTTCGCCATCCGCTATTCGGTTCCACTCATTTCCAACAACAGGCGACACTTCGAGCGCATTCCGGGCCTGACTCTCATTTCGGAGGCGCCATGAGGCACGGTCGAGGGTCACTTTGTCGGTGGTGAAGAAGTGGCGCGTGGTAGGATTTGCAAATGGATATCGAAAAGACAATGGAGTTCATTGTCGAACAGCAGGCGCAGTTTTACGCTCACATCGCGATGATCGACGGCCGGTTGGACCGGGCGTCGGCGGAAATCGAGCAGTTGGCTCAGGAGAACCGCGCCATCGCACGCGCGGTCCACGCCATCATGGAGCACTCTCAGAACAATGCTCTTCAGATTGAGAAGAACACTAGTCAGATTGAGAGGAATGCGACTCAGATTGCCTCTCTTGCCGATCAGCAGCAGCAAACAAAAGACAACCTCGACGCGCTGATCAAGATCGTGGACAGCATGGTGCGCGGCAAAAACGGAGGCGCTCACTGAAGAGCGCCCCGTGCAAAATGCCGGAAAGATACTGACCGCCAAGCTACTCGGACATCACAACGAAAATCTAACGGGCCCGCGTTGCTGGCGCAATCGTCATCCGTTTGTTCAAAATGCGGCGTTGTGTAAACGTATGTGTAGTTTCATGGAGTTAGGTTAGATCGTGAAACAAATCGCCGGATCGTCCGTCATACTCTGTGGAAGCAAGAAAACGAAATTCTACGGAGGACTATACGATCATGAGCGAAGTAAACGGAACCAACAACAACGTCCGCTACATCATTCCGCCGGCGACGCCGCGTCTATTGTGGACGGCCATCGCGCTGCTGGCGCTGGTTGTCGCCGGACAAGGCTGGTACATCCACCAGATCGACGTGCGCTCGGCGAATGCCGCCACCACCGTCGCCGGCCAACAGTCGCTGACGGATTTGAAAGTGCGCCTCGACGCGCTTGAGACGAACCAAAAGGATTGGGCTCGTCACGCCATCGGCGTTGACGTCCGTGTCGACACGCTGGCCACGAACCAGAAGGATTGGAACCGCCACGTGATCGCGATCGATGCGCATTCCAAAAACGTCGACCAGGCCGAGCACGCCGACGTGCAGCGCTTGGAAAAAGAATTGGCGCGCACCGAATCGACGATCGCCACGCGCTAGTTCGAGACATTCCCCCCAGTTGTCCTCCCCGGAAGAGCCGGCGGCGCCCGCCACGCGTCGCCGGCTCTTCTGTTTCTCCACTTCCGCCTCTGGGAAGTCCAACATTAAAATCAAATAACGTCTGGCTAACGCCTTTCCAAGTTCAATACACTAACCTCTAGAGTGTCTGAAATGGATACACAGGTGAGGAGAAGGACGTCATGCCCCTAACTGCGGCGCAAACTAAATTGCAAGACAACCCGGCTGTGCTCGTAGCCAGCTCCAACGCCGGATTCCGGCAGCGCATCATGATGCGCCTTCGTCAGGAATTCTCCGCCGCCGAGGAGGCCGAAGGCGGCGCCGACGCGCTGGCGCGCATGGAAATGCTGCGGTGCAACTTTGTGTTGCTCGACACGCGGCTCGCCGACCTCGATCCGCTGGAGATCGCCGGATTGATCCGCGCGACCACGCCGCAGGTGGAAGTGCTGATGTTCGATTCCGAATCGGCGCAGCCGCTGTGCCCGGGTCAGACCGCGCAAGATCCGTCCCTGCGGCGCATCTGCGAAATCCTGGAGCGCGACTTAGCGGGATATTCCGCCGCCGAAAGCACCGCCGCCGCCGCCGACTCGGTGATCATCGGCATGGCGGACGAAATGCCGTCGGTGATTCGGGAAGATTTGGCGCCGCGCATTCTGCCTGCGTCCGCGCCCGTGACGCGCGCTATCGCGCCGGCGATGCCGCGAATCATCAAAGCCGGACAGTCCACGCCCGCCACGCCGCTCCCCGGCATGATCGGCGAGAGCGAAGCGATGGCGCGCGTTTATCGCATGGCGCGATTGGTCGCGCGTCGCATCACCACGGTGTTGCTCACGGGCGAGTCGGGCACGGGCAAGGAATTGGTGGCGCGCGCGCTGCATGAAATTAGTCCACGCGCGGCGGGTCCGTATGTGACGGTGAATTGCGCGGCCATTCCAGAGTCGCTGATGGAATCGGAATTGTTTGGACATCAGCGCGGCGCTTTCACGGGCGCGACGGGAACCAAGATCGGCCGCGTGTCGGCGGCGCAAGGCGGCACGCTGTTCCTCGACGAAATCGGCGAGTTGCCGCTCAATCTGCAATCGAAATTGCTGCGATTCCTGCAAGCGGGCGAGGTGCAGCGTCTCGGCAGTTCCGACATGATTCGCGTGGAGACGCGCGTGGTCGCGGCGACCAATGCCGAGTTACTGAAGCGCGTGAAGGCAGGGACATTCCGCCAAGACCTGTACTATCGCCTGGCGGTATTTCCCATCGAACTGCCGCCGCTCAAGGATCGCGAAGGCGATGTCGTGGAGTTGGCTAAGCATTTTCTCTCCGCGTTTTGCCGTTCGGCTGGACAATCGCCGAAGACATTCACGCCGGCGGCGCTCGAAATGCTGCAAGCGCACACCTGGCCGGGCAACGTGCGCGAATTGCAACACACCGTGGAACGCGCGTGCATTTTGGCCGACGAAGACGCGACGGTCGACACCGAACATCTGTTGATCGCGACTGAATAATTCGCACGGCGATGCATGTTGCGATGAAACGCATGCTGCGATAAAGTCCGCTGCATGAGGAAAATCACTTGGGCCGTTTTCACACTTTGTTGCGCGCTTCCGCTTTTCGCCGTCACCGATCCGATCCGTACGGATAACGGACAAGTCTCCGGCGCTCCGGGACACAACCCCGCGGTGCAAGTCTACAAAGGCATTCCGTACGCCACCGCTCCCGTCGGCGAGTTGCGCTGGAAAGAACCGCAGCCGCTCATTGTCTGGAAAGGCGTCCGTCAGGCGACGGAGTTCGGCAAGGAGTGCGTGCAAGCGCCGTACGCCGAGACCTCGCTCTACTACTCGAAGCCCCAGCCGCAAGGCGAAGATTGTCTCTACCTCAACGTTTGGACCGCCGCGAAATCCGCGAACGAAAAACGCCCGGTGATGGTGTGGATTCACGGCGGCGCGTTCACGCGCGGCTCGGGGTCGACGCCCACCTACGACGGGGAGGTCCTGGCGTCGAAGGGTGCGGTGGTCGTGACGATCAACTATCGCCTGGGGATTTTCGGATTTTACGCGCATCCCGAGTTGTCGAAGGAATCGCCGCACCACGTTTCCGGAAATTACGCGCTGCTGGATCAAGTCGCGGCGCTCGAATGGGTGCATCGCAACATCGCCGCCTTCGGCGGGGATCCTTCGCGCGTGACGATCTTCGGCGAATCCGCCGGATCGTGGGCCGTGAATTTGATGATGGCCACGCCGCTGACGAAAGGCTTGATCCATCGCGTGATCGGCGAGAGCGGCGCGAATTTCAATCGCAAGCTAACGATGGCCGACGCCGAAAAGTCGGGCACGGCGCTCGCGGAACGCCTGGGCGCGAAATCGCTCGCCGACATGCGCGCGAAATCCGCCGAGGATTTGCTGAAGGCAGGCGGCGCGGCCGCACCCAACATCGATGGTTACGTGCTGCCGCGCTCGGTGGCGGATATTTTTGCGCTGGGGCAGCAGAACGACGTGCCGTTGATCGCGGGCTACAATCAGGACGAAGCCACGTCGCTCACCGCGCCGCTCTCCGGCGGAGCGAAAGCGTTCCAGGCGCAGGCAAGCATGCGCTACGGCAAGATGGCCGACGAATTCTTGAAGTTTTATCCCGCGACATCGGATGAAGTCGCCGGCGAATCGTACAACCAGGCGTTTCGCGACGTCACGTTCGGCTGGGAGATGCGCACGTGGGTGCGCCAGCAAACGGCCACCGGAAAGTCGAAGGCCTATCTTTATTTCTTCACGCGCAATCCGCCGGGACCGAACGCGGCGCGCTACCGCGCGTATCACGCTTCGGAAATTGCCTACGTTTTCGGAACGCTAAATCCGCCGCGTCCGTGGGAAGAAACCGATCGCACGCTGAGCGACAAGATGTCGAGCTACTGGGTGAATTTCGCCGCCACCGGCGATCCGAACGGTAAGGGATTGACCGTGTGGCCGGCGTACTCGACGAAGGACGATCCGTCGATCATTTTTGGCGACAAGATTGAAATTCGCCGCGAAGTGAACAAAGCGGGCCTTGATTTCCTCGACCGATTCTTCGGCGCGCAGGCCGGCGGCGGAGAAGGGAATCGCTAATTGTGGAGTGCGGCGACTTGTCGCCGCTTTGTTAGCCCGCGGCTTGACGCGGGCTGCTCGGCGCGCTGTTCATAGCAGGCTCGCGGGTCACGCCTCGCGCGTCAAAAAGCGGCGACAAGTCGCCGCACTCCAAATGGTAAAACCTGACTGGCTGGCGCGCCTTTTTCCGTGGGAGCAAAAGACGCTCACGGTGAACGGGCGCGTGATGTCCTACATCGACGAAGGCGATCGCGCGGGTCGCCCCGTGCTGTTGCTTTCCGGCAATCCAACCTGGGGATTTCTCTATCGCGACTTCATCGCGCCGCTCGCCGCGGCAGGTTTTCGCGCCATCGCGCCCGATTGGATCGGCGCCGGCTACTCGAGCCATCCGCGCGTCGACGCCGCGCTCACGCTCGCGCATCACATCGCCGATTTGGTTTCGTTGTTGGATCAACTTGATTTGCGCGGCTTCGTGATTGTCGGCCAGGACTGGGGCGGACCGCAAGGCGTCGGCGCGGCGCTGCAGCGCGTTGATCGCCTCGGTGCATTGGTGCTGATGAACACGTGGCTGTTTACGGGGCACGTTGGGAAATTTCATTCCTCACCGCGGCCTTGGACCACCTGGCACGCGCCGATCATCGGTCAGTTCTTCATGAAGCGGCACAAAGTGCTTTCGCAGCATGGGCCCTCCGCCGTTTCCGTGCGTGGACTCACCGCGGACGAAGCGCGGGCTTACCATCACGTCTTCGAGGAACCGGATTCCGATCACGTGGTGCTCACTTGGCCGCGCACGATTCCCATGCGCGAGGGCGATCGTGGTTGGGCTGACATACGCAACATCGAAAATCGCTTACCGGAACTCGCCGGCGTTCCGGCGCTGTTGTTGTGGGCGCCCGCCGACGAAGTTTTTCCCATGTCGTACGCGCAAAAGCTGAAGGAATTGTTGCCGCACGCCGAAGGTCCTGTGGAGTTCGATCGCGCGCGCCATTTCTTGCAAGACGATCGCGGCGCCGACTTGGCGGCGGCCATCGTGGAATTCCTCAACCGCATGCTGAAATGAAATTTCTTACGCCACCCGAGGATTTGCTCGCGTCCCTGCGCGCCGATCCGCTCCTCTGGGAGCAGGAACTCGATGTGCATCCGGAAATGGCCGAAGCGATCGAACGCGCGGTGCGGAAACGCGCCGGGCGCGTCTACTGGCGATCGGAACACAGTCATTTGTACGCGCTGGAGCTGGCGGACCTGGGACGCGGCCGCCCATCGATGGCGATGGTCCTGGGATTTTGGGATCGCTACGAACCGCGGCCGCCGGAACACGAGATTGACGCCGACTTGCTCGCATTCTGTGAATGGGTCGCCGAGGTTTGCGGATTGTCGCCGCAAGATGTCAGGCGCGTCGCCGAGCACGCCGGCATTCGTCCCACTTGGCCGAGGGTTGGCTGAAATGATTCTTAGATGGGTTGGCCGCCATCCAATTCCCAATTGAGCGGTCTTGCCATTGGTGCTATGCTGGGTCTGTGAAGAAGCGTGGCGAGATTCTGCCGGCCGAAGTTACCCCTATCGCGATGCCGCCGCCCGATCCGGCGTTGGCCGACCAGATCGCCCTCGCCGGCAGACAGCAACTCACGTGCAGCGTCTGCGGCAGCCGTGGCGGCGTCCGCAAAGACGACATGTTGTGCTGGGTTTGCCGTCGCCTGAAGATCAGCGCGTGGCGCGACGTCGAGAAGCTCGGCGCTCCTGAATAATTCCCTACAAGCGATTTGGCCTTAACGGATCAAGCCGCTCTCCGCGTGCCGACTTTGCTACCAGAATCTCCATCCGCATCGAACGCGTCTCCGGTTTTTTCGCGCTCATGATCCAAAACGTTGCGAGACGCTGGTAGCCCGGAGGCTGGTCTTTGAAAAACGCCACCGCTTTCGCGTTGGCGTGCAGTGTTGCCGACATTTCCGCGTCGAGTTTCGCCGCCTCGCGTTCATAGGAGTACAGCTTGGTGCGAGCCTCATCGCGCGTTTCGAACGCGCGCAGCCCGGCGGCCTCCATACGGCCCAGTTCGATCAATTCCTTCACTCGCTTAATGTTGACTTGGCTCCAAATGCTCTTCGACTTTCGCGGCGTGAAGCGAATGGTGTACGATTTCTCGTCGCAGCGTTTGCGCACGCCGTCGATCCAACCGAAAGCCAGCGCTTCGTCGAGCGCTTCGGGATAGGTGATCCCGCGCCCCAGCTCTTTCTTATAGAAACCCAACAGCAACTCGGGGGTTTTCGAGTGATTCGCCTTAAGCCAACGCCGGAAATCGGCGCCCGCTTTGAAAAACGTGGGCTTCATCGGATCACCAGCACCTCGCGGAGTTGATCCTGTGCCAAAAAAAACTTCAAGCTGCGAAAACTGCGAAACATGTTTTCGATGTTGCGATTGTTGAACGGACGCTTCAGCGGATACGTGCCGCGGCCGTGCAGCGTCAACTCGCCGGTCGCGCTCATCACCGTGCGGAACGCCATGACGTTCGCCCCTGGATCAGCGGTGTGAAACATAAACAGCAGCGCCGCGCCGGTGCGCGTGACTTGCGCGAGGCGTTCGACGGTGGGTTGGACCAACTCGGGGTCGGGAAGCAGGTCGAGCATGTCCCAACCGAGTACGCCGTCGAGCAGCGCCGCCGGGTAGTTGAGATTTCGCTCGAGAAGATCAGGCGACCCGGCCCGCAAATCGTCGAAGAGATCTTCGGTGTAGATGCGATGGCCGAGGCCGGTGATCAGATTGACGTTGGCCTGCGAGGGCACTCCGACATCCAGCACTCGCAGGCCTTGCTGTCCTTCGAGATGCGCGAAAAACTCACGCAGTCCGTTGCTGCGTCGTTTGGCGCCCTCGATCATCCTCAGTACTTCTTCGGTTCACCGGACAGGCTGAAGCCGCCGGCCGAAGACGATGGGGACGAACTGGCCGAAGTGGTCGCGGAAAGCGGCGCCGATGAAAGCGCGGGAGTCGCGGGTGCCGGAGCCGGAGCCGGCGTTGCAGACGCAGTCGTCGATCCCGAAGATCCCGAGCCCGCGGCCGCCGCAGCGGCCGACGCCGTGATTTTCTGAATGTCGATGCTGCCCTTGAAATACGCGCCGTCTTCGATCACCACGCGAGCCGTGATGATGTCGCCGATCAGCGAACCGGTCTTGCGAATCTCCAGGCGCTCCACGGCCTTCACGTTGCCTTGCAGGCGGCCCAGCACCACGATGTCGCGGGCGTGCAGATTGGCCTTCAACCGGCCGTTCGGTCCCACGGTGATGTTGTTGTCCTTGAGTTCGATCGAGCCTTCCACTTCACCGTCGACGTAGAGATCCTCGCCGCCCGAGATGTTGCCCTTCACCACAAGATTCTTTCCGATGGTGGCGATGCCTCCGCGCAGCGCGGATTCGCGCGGCGGTTCCGGAGGTCTCACTTCACGCGCCGCTTCACGCACGGGGGGAGCCGTCGCCGGCGCTTGACTGACGGGCGGGGCTGGTTCTTCTTTTCTATTCCACATGTCGAATGCCTCCTGGCGATGTTTTTCTGACTTAGCGGCGCTATCTATGCAGTTCTATCACAAAGAACATCGGATAGCGAGAATGCTCTGGCGGGCGGCGCGAGATTTCTCACCTAACCGTTCGCTGGTTCTTTCGTCCTATACTCAGACAGTCTATGGGAAGCGAAAAAGATAAAGCCAAAGCCGACCTCCTGCCCGGCACTCTCGACATGCTGGTGCTGAAACTCCTGGTGCGCGGACGCCTGCACGGGTACGCGATCGCCCAACTGATCCAGCAACAGTCGGACGACTTGTTGCGCGTGGAAGAAGGATCGCTTTATCCGGCGCTGCAACGCCTGGAACTGAACGGCTGGATTGAGGGCGAGTGGGGCATTTCCGCGAACAAGCGTCGCGCGCGTTTTTACAAACTGACGCCGGAAGGCCGCAAGCATCTGGCCGGAGAGTCGGCGCGGTATCGCGCGGTGACGGGCGCGGTCGCGCGGATCATGGGATTCACTTCGGGGTTCGCGCAATGAGCCGGCAGCGATTTCAGCGGCGGATCGGCTATTGGTGGAATCGCGGCGCGCGGCACCGTCAATTGTCGGAAGAGATGGAGTTTCACATCGAGTCGATGGTGGAGGATTTGGTCGCCCAAGGCGTGCCGGAACGCGAAGCTCGCGTAACAGCGCGCGGAAAGTTTGGAAATATGACCCAACAAATCGAAAACGCACGCACCGTATGGATCGCCCGGTGGTTCACTGACCTCACGCAGGACCTGCGTCACACGTTGCGCGGCATGCGTCGCCATCCGGCTTTCGCGGTGTTCACGATTTTGATCGCCGGCATCGGCATCGGCGCGAGTTCCACGGTGTTCAGCGTCGTCAATGCGCTGCTCTTGCGTCCTCTGCCGTTTCGCAACGCTTCCGAGCTCGTCTGGATCGCCAACACCGGCATGGGCGAACAGGAGTATTCAACGCAGGTCAACCATCTCCTCGACCTGAGGAAACTCAACCGATCGTTCATCGAACTGGCGGCGTATTTCGCGGCCTACCGAAAAGGCGATCGGCAACTGACCGGAAGCGGCGAGCCGCAGCGCTTGACCGCCGTTCCGGTGACCGAGAATTTCCTGCCGATGCTCGGCATCGATCCAATCATCGGACGATCGTTCGCGCCGGAAGAATGCGCGGGCCAGCCCGACACGCCTCGCGTCACGATTCTCAGCTATGGATTCTGGCAAAGGCAATTCGCCGGCGATCGCACGGTCGTCGGAAGAAAGCTGATGATCGGCAATCAGCCGACCACCGTGGTCGGCGTCCTGCCGCCGTCGTTCGATTTCACGAGCGTATTCGACCCCGGAACATCCATCGATTTGCTGGTGCCGTTTCCGTTGATCGAAGCCATCAACCGGCAGGGGAACACGTCGAAAATCATTGGACGGATTCGTCCAGGCGTGGCGCTTTCCCAAGCGCAGGCGGAGTTCTCGACGCTCGGCAAGCAACTGGTGAGCCAACATCCGGAGCGCAACGGCCTTGACCCCGCGCTGACGCCGCTTCGAGCGCACGTCAGCGGGCAACTCCGTCCGGCGCTTCTCGTTTTGATTGGCGCGGTGGCGACGGTGATGCTGATTGTGTGCGCGAATCTTTCGAACCTGATGCTCATCCGGATGGCGGCGCGTCAAAAAGAATTGGCCGTACGCAGCGCGCTTGGCGCGGACCGCTCGCGTTTGCTTCGCCAGGCGCTGACGGAAAGCGTGACGCTCTCCTGCTGCGGCGCCGTGCTGGGACTGGTGTTGGCGATCGCCGGCACGCGCGAGCTGTCGCACTTGCAAGCGTTCAGTCTTCCGCTGCTCTCGAGCGTCCGGATCGACGCGCGCGCGCTGTTTTTCACGCTGCTCGCCGCCGTTGCTACCGGCGTGATCTTTGGGCTGCTGCCGGCGCTTCGCGTGTCCTCCGTCTCGCCGGGCGACGAATTACAAGACTCCGGCCGCGGCTCGAGTACCGGCCGGCGCCACGTTTGGATTCGTGATGGACTTGTGGTATCGGAGATCGCGTTCGCGTGTACATTGCTTGTCGGCGCGGCGCTCTTGATCCGCAGTTTCGTGCGCGTGTCGGAAGTCGACCTTGGCTTCCAGCCGGAGCGTGCGGCCGCGTTGCGAGTCGATCCCAGTTTTCGCTTCAAAAGTCTTGAACACGAAAATATCTATGTTGACGATTTATTGCGACAGGCTCGCGCCGTTCCGGGAATCGCCGCGGCCGGAATCACCGACGCGATTCCGCTGGCCAGCGAGCGCTCCTGGGGTGTCGGCGCGAGAGGGGTGGTCTATCCGCGCGGTCGCACGCCGGAAGCGTTCATCCGCGTGGTGACCGACGGATACCTGGAAGCGACCGGCGTGCGATTGATCGCGGGCCGCGAGTTTACAGCGGACGATCGCGCCTCGACCGAGCCCGTCGTCATGATCAATCAAACGCTGGCGCGAACGCTGTGGCCCGGCGAGGACGCCATAGGAAAAATGGTCACCCAAAACGGCGGACGGCGCGTGGTGGGCGTGGTGGCCGACGTGCGACATGAGGCCGTCGAGACGCCGGGTGGAAACGAGATGTACATTCCGTTGCGCCAAACCGGCGATTTCGCGTCGATGGAATTGGTGCTGCGTACGTCGCTCGCGCCCGACGCGCTAGCGTCCGCCGCTCGTGACGCGCTTCGCCGCGTGGATCCCAATCTGCCGATCGGCGACTTTCGCACGCTGCAAGGTTTAGTCGACCGCGCCGTTTCGCCGCGGCGTTTTCTCGTTCTTTTGTTGACGGGATTCGCGGCCTTCGCGTCGCTGTTGGCGTCGTTGGGAATTTACGCCGTGGTTTCCTATTCGGTGAGCCAGCGCGTACAGGAAATCGGAATCCGCATCGCCCTTGGTGCAACGCCACAAGACGTCCAGGGGCGCGTGCTGTTGCGCACGCTGACGCTGGGGGCGCTAGGACTCGCGTTGGGAATGGCCGGCGCGCGTGCACTCTCGGGCGCGCTCGGGAGCTTGCTGTTCGGTGTCACGCCCGGCGATCCAGTGACCTTTGCGGGAATGGCCGCGCTGCTGATCGCCGCGGCCGCGGCGGCGGGATATGTGCCCGCGTGGCGCGCATCGCGCATCGATCCGATGGCCGCGCTACGGTCGAGCTAGCTCGATCGCCGCAATTCCTCGGCCGCCTTCTCGGGACTCACCGGGCAGTAGTACACCTCTTTGATGCTGTAGGCGCGCGTGCGCTTCTCGACAATCGGGAGCACCTCGATGTGCCAATGGTAATCGTCGGCGATGGTCGTCCATTGGACCGTCACGCCGCGCTGCGTCGAGGTGTTCGGCGTGGTGTGCAGCACCATGTGGCAATCGTCGGTGATGTGCTTCACCCGCGCGAGCGATCGCCGCACCACGCCGGCCAACTCCAACGACGCTCCGGCGCGCGACCCGAGGTCTTCCTCATAGGACGCGGCGTGATATCTGGGAAGAATCCAAAGTTCATACGGCACGCGGGGCGCGAACGGACAAAGCGCGATGTAGTTGGGCGTGGTCTCCACCACGCGCACGCCGCGGCTTTCTTCCTCTTGCACGATGTCGCAAAACACGCAGCGTTCTTTGGCTTGAAAATGCGCGCGCGCCGACTTCAATACGTAGACCATGCGGCGCGGGATGAATGGCGTGGCGGTGATCTGCGAGTGCGCGTGCGAAAATTCCTCGCCGCCCAGGCGTCCGCTGTTTTTGAAAACGGTGACGTAACGGAATCGCTGGTCTTTCTTCAGGTCGACGATGCGCGCGGCGAAAACATTCAGCACGTCGGATACTTCGTGATCCGACGCCACCGACAATTGCCGCTCGTGCGCCGCGCTTTCCAGCACTACTTCGTGCGCGCCGACAGTTCGCATGCGGTCGTAGAGTCCTTCGCCCGCATGGCTCGGCGATCCTTCGATCTGAAAGGTCGGCCGCGGATGCGGGTACACTCGGACGCCGCCAGGCGAAACCAGAATCGGCCGCCTGGACTCCAGGCGTCCACCGGTGCACCACTCGCACGCGGCGCCCGAGTCACCCGTGGAAACCACGGGCGCTTCGTCACCCACCAGCATCCAACTTTGTGTAACCGGATCCTTACGGAGTTCCATGGGAACCTGCAATTATCCGCCGAGAGCGCCTCGCGCGTAAAGATTCGTTTTCCCGGGCGTCCGTGCCCGCGCGGTGCTATATTCTAATTTCCGAAGCTGGGAGCTGGGAGCGGACGCCATGGCATACATTTGCAATATGTGCGGGCTCGAGGAGGAAAGATGCCAGTGCGAGCGTTATTGCCAAATCTGCAAATCGGATAACGATCCGCGCCTCTGCTCCGACGGCTGTTACTATTGCACCGACTGCCGCGAAGCTTGCGACTTTACAACTGAGAGTTGAACTAGACTGTCCTGCCATGTCCACGCGGAATCATCCTCTGCGCTTCGAAATCGACCGCCACAGCGACCGGCCCTTCTTCGATCAAGTGCGCGACCAGTTCGTGAACATGCTGCACTTCGGGACGATCTCACCCGGGTCCCGGCTGCCCACAGTCCGCCAACTCGCCGAGGACGGCGGGATCAATCTGAAAACGGCGTTCAAAATCTATCGTGCGTTGCGCCGCGCGGGACTAGTGGAGATTCGCCCGCAGTCCGGCGTCTTCGTGCGCTCGGGCCGCGGCAAGGTGGAGAGCGTCTATCGCCGCAGCGTGGTGGAATTTCTCGATCGCGTGGAGAGCGAAGCGTCGCGCTTGAATTTGACGCCGCGCCGCTTGGTGCATTTGCTGTCGCTGCGCCAGAAGAACGGGACCAGGGCGGCGCTGAAAGGCGCCGCGGCGCCGGTGACCTGCGCGATTCTCGAATGCAATCGCGAACAAACGCGCATGTTCGCGTTGGAACTGGAAAACAAGCTCGGTATAAAGGCCGAACCCGTTGAGGCATTCGCCGCGTCGCCGCCCCCGGGACTCGATCAAGTGCTGCGCCACGCCGATTTTTTCGCCACCACCGATTTTCACTGGGAAGAGGGCGCGCGTCTGGCGCAACGGTATCGGAAAAAAATTCTGAGGCTGCGTCTCGACCCGAAATTTTTGAAATTGATCTTGGCGTCGGCGCGCAAGGGACCGTTCGCCATGATCGTCACCGACACCAGCATTCAAGAGCGTTTCCGCCAGAGTTTTGCGCACTACTTGAAGCCCGCGGAACTGGCGCGCTTGCGCATGGTACATCCCGACGATCGCGCGGGGATCGCGGAAATCAATCGCTCCGGTGGCCGCGTCTACATTTCGCCGCTCTGTTACCAGCAAGTCCGCCCGCTGATCTCCAGCTCCGTGACCGAAGTACATCAGGACGGTTTGATCGCCGCGTCGTCACTGCGCGAGTTGAAAGAGGATTTGCTGTTCTATCCGCTCGGTTCCCGATAATGCCCAGCGGCGAATCTCGCTACGACGCATTGCTGCTCCTTTCCTTCGGCGGTCCCGAAAAACCCGCCGACGTGATTCCGTTTCTAGAAAACGTGCTGCGTGGACGCAACGTGCCGCGCGAACGCTTGGTAGAAGTCGCGGAACACTATTATCACTTCGGCGGACGGAGTCCCATCAACGATCAGAACAAAGCGTTGATGGCCGCCCTCGAAGCCGCGGGCTTGGGATTGCCGATCTACTGGGGCAATCGCAACTGGCATCCGTTTTTGGCGGACACGGTACGCGAAATGCGTGACGCTGGTTTGCGCCGCGCACTGGTGCTGGCGACCTCGGCGTTCGGTTCGTACTCGGGATGCCGCCAATATCTCGACGACATTGTTCGCGTGCGGGCGGATGTGGGGGAAGGCGCGCCGTTGCTCGACAAGATTCCGCCGTTCTGCGGCTATCCTGCCTTTATCGCGGCGCAAGCGGCGCGAGTTCGCGAGGCGCTGGCGCAACTTCCGGAAGGTGATCGCGATTCCGCTGCGCTGATCTTCACCGCGCACAGCGTGCCGAAGGCAATGGCTGATGCGTCGCCGTACGTGGCGCAACTTCTGGACGCGGCCCAGCAGGTAACCGCGTCGATAAGTCGCACGGAGTTTTCGCTGGTGTATCAGAGTCGCAGTGGACCGCCGTCGCAGCCGTGGCTCGAACCTGACATTTGCGATGGGCTTCGACAGCAACACGCCGCCGGCATGCGCGCCGCAGTGATCGTGCCGATCGGGTTTTTGTCGGACCACATGGAAGTGATCTACGACCTCGACGTCTTGGCGCGCCACACTTGCGACGAATTAGGGATTCGCATGGCGCGCGCGGGAACGGTGGAGACGCATCCACTATTTGTCGCCGGCCTTACGGAAATGATTCGCGGATACATCGCCGGCCCTGGACCCCAGGCGTGTGCCGACGATTGCTGTCCGCGCCCCGTTGCATTTGGTCCGCGGAAGTAGCAAAATAATCCCAGGAGGTTCCCATGCCCGCACCTTTTCTACCTGTGTTGGTATTGGCCGGCGCCGTGGTTCAGCCGGCCGTACACGTGAAGCAGCAGCCTGTCGCAAACAAGCTGACATACGGAACGATCTCGGAATTCCGCGAATCGCCGGGCGGTCGCGTGTTCGCGGTCTACGCCGGGCCGCTGGGGACCGTTCCGCAAAAACAGTTGCAGCAGGCTAACGGCTTCCAAAAGGAAAGACCGCAAGGCTATTTCGTTCCCGTGAACGCGCCGGCTAAAAAGTAGCCGCGCATGCGTAGATCTTCCGCCGTCATCACGGCCGTAGCGATTGCGGCCGTGATCCTTTGGACGGCGTGGATCGCGCGCTCCTATCTTCCGCACGGAATCACCGGTTCTCTCTTTGATGCGTCCGCGCTCTGGCGCGGATGGTTTCCGATTGCTCTACGCGCTTGGTATCTCGACGCTTTTATAGCCGTCATTCTCGGATTCGCGGCGCTCTGCAATGGCGCGTGGCTACTCGATCGCTTGGGGCTGGAGTCAGAATCGCTGGATTGCTTGGTTCTTGGAACGTCGCTGGGATTCGCGGCGCTCGCCATCTCCGCGGCGCTGCTTGGCGCGGTGCATTTGTTTTATCCGGCACCATTGCGCGTGTTGATGGCGCTGTTTGTCGCCGCGAGTTTGTGGAAATGGCCGCGGGAACTCGCCACGTTGCGGGCGCTTTCGCCGCTGGCGCTCTCCGCGCCATTCCTCGTGATGACGCTGGCCGCTGCCGCCGTTCCCGAGACGGCGTACGACGCGCTTGGATGGCACTTGCCCGCTGCGCGATCGTTCCTACAGCACGGGACTTTCTCGCTTCTCGACTTGTATCGTACGAACGTCCCGCATTACGGCACGGTGTTCTACGCCCTCGGTCTCGCGTTGCATCCTGGTTCCGATTTTCGCGGCGAGTCCGCCGCACGCATGCTGACGTTTTTGCTTTTGCCGGGAATCGGACTAGCCGCCGCGGCGATAACGCGACGGCTCAGCGCAACGCACTGGTTCGCGTTGTCGCTCGCGGCGCTGTGGATCGTCTCGTGTCCCGATGTGATGGCGCAAGCAGTGACGTGTTGTCCCGATCTCGGCTCGGCGCTGTGGGTGACGCTCGCTGTGCTCGCCGCGCTTGGAGCGGATTCTCTCGCCACGGGCGCGCTCGCGGGAATTTTCGCGGGAATGGCGGCAGGCACAAAATTCGCGGGACTCTACGCGATCCCCGCAGCGGGAGCGGCCCTGATTGTGGCGCGACAAAGCCGGCGGACGCTGGCGTTGTTCGTCTGCTGCGCAGCGGTGATCGCCGCGCCGTGGTACGCGCGGAATTATGTATTCACCGGCGATCCCGTGCCTCCTGTGTTCCAGAAGTATCTGGCGCATCCGGCGATCGATCTGAATGACGCCGCGGCCATTCGCAGCGATCTTGTCAATCCCGATCGCGTTCCCGTGACGCTCACAAATTTCCTCGCGATTCCATGGCGCCTCACCATGGAAGGCGACCGCTTTACCGGTGCGATCGGCTTGCCGTTCTTGTTCGCGCTGCCTTTTGCGTTTTGCGGCGCGCGCCGGGAAGCCCCTTGGCTCGCGCTGGCCGCCGCGTTGCCAGTTTTCGCGTCGCTCTGGTTGATCGGTCCACAGTGGACGCGCTACTTCATTCCCGCGCTTGCGATGGGCGCGGCGATAGGCGTCGCAGGCATCTTTCATCCGCGCGTGCCGAGCGGCGTGCGCGCTGTTGCGTGCGCGGTCGGTGTGCTCATCACGATTGCTAACGCGCCGGGCATGAATCGACTCTGGAGCGGCGGCGGAAACGACGTGCTTCTGGAAATCCCCTGGCGCGCGGCGTTTGGCAACGAAAGCGAAGCGTTGTATCGACACACGCACATTCCGAGCTACGATGCCGCGCAGTTCCTGAACACGCAATCGTTGCCGGCGGACACTGTGGTCCGCGACATTCCGGCGTTCCATTTTTTCCCGCCCTGGCTCACACGATTCCGCGTGCTCAGTTTCTGGGAATCGCGGCAGCCGGCCCAAGTGCTCGCTGTCCGCCGCGACGCCACACCGCTGGATTTCCGCTTGATACCGCCGGAATTTCGCTTGCTGGATTACATCGAGGGAACGTTCTTGTTCGTGCGCGGTGAAGATGCACGCGTATTCATTGCCGATTTCACGCCGCCACAGATTTCGGCCGCGCGGCCACTCGAAGGCGACGAACGCATGGCGACGTTTCTCGATTCGGGCGCATCGCTCCAACGCAGCGTCGACCTGCCGGATCGCGCGGAACTTGATTTCGCGCTCGGCCAACACGCCGGCGACGTAATCGGCGACGCCGTCACGGACCTCTCCGTGACCGTTGCGGGAAGTCCAGTGGTCGCGCATCGCTTTGGACCGGACGAAGCCGAGCACAACTGGCAGTATTTCCGCGTGCCGCTCAGCTATCCGGGAAAAAACGTGCCCATCGTGTTTTCCACTGCGCCCGCGCCGGAACGTCGTGGGTCACGGCTAGCGATTGCCGATCCTATTGTTTGGGCGCTGCGCTAGGTTTGGCGACGGACGTCACAACGTCGTACATGAAATCGAGCGCTTCGTAGAACGACTGCACGAGGATCCGCTCGTCTTTGCCGTGCGCGCGCACGTCGTCTTCGTCGCCGAAGATTCCGCTGACGCCGTACGTAGGAATTCCTCCGGCGATCAGCCAAATGCCATCAGTCGCGCCAGTTTCCATCAGCGGAATCACGGGCAGGCCGGGCCAGTGCGCCTGCGTTGAGGCCGTCACGGCCGCCATCACGGCAGGATTGATCGGCGTGTACGACGTCGATTGCGGCTCGTTCATCTCGGTCATCTTGATCTTCGGATCGTTGAAGACCCGCTCTAGCGTCTTGCGAATCTCCGCCGGCGAATCCACGGGAAGAATCCGGCAATTCACCACCGCCGACGCCAGTTGCGGCAGCGCGTTTTCCGCGTGACCGCCCGACAGCATCGTGGCGACACACGTGGTTCGCAATTGCGCGTTGTAGTACGGCGACGCGGAGAGGCGCGCGGCCGCCGCCGCGTCGTTCGGATTGCGCGCGATCGCGCGCATGTCCGCCGCCACTTGTCCGCCCGATTCGCTCTCGTGAAACGCCGCGGCGCGCTCGAAGCCCGTCTTGGTCACATCGAACAAATGTACGGGAAACTCAAAGCTTGAAAGACGCGTCAACGCGGCGGCCAGGTGATAGATCGCATTGTCCTTCGGCGGCAGGGAACTGTGGCCGCCGGGATTCGTGGTCTCCAGCTTGAAACTCAAGAAAACCTTTTCCGCGGCTTCCATCGACATGAAGATCCGTTTGCCGTTCTTGATGTGGCCGCCGCCGGCATCGGAGTTGATGCAGAACGCCGCGTCGATCAAGTCGCGGTGCTCCTTCACAAGCCACTGCACGCCGTTGCCGGGACCGCCTTCTTCGTCGGAAGTCAGCGCCAGGATCAAATCGCGGCTGGGGCGAAATCCTTCGCGCTTCAATCGTAAGAACGTAGTGACGAGCACGGCGACATCGCCCTTCATGTCGCTGGTTCCGCGCCCGTAGAAGTATCCGTCTCGTTCGCGAAATTGAAACGGATCGAACGACCAGTCTTCGCGCTTCGCTTCGACAACGTCAAGATGGCCGATGAACAGAATCGGTTTCGCGGGCCCGGTGGACGAAGAGGTCCCACGCAAGCGCACCACCACGTTGCCCTTGCGCGGCATTTCTTTGGGCACCAGAACTTTGACGTCGCTATCGGCGTAGCCCGCGGCGCGGAATCGCGCAGCCATCGCTTCGGCGGCGCGGGTGTTGTCGCCAACGGAATCGGTAGTGTTGGTTTCAATGAGTTGTTTGAAGATATCGCGCGCCAGCACGCGATCCGGCGATTGCGCGCCGAGCGGAGCCAACAGGAGTAACGGAAGAAAAAAGCGCATTCGAAGATGGTAACCTGGAATCTCAGTGAGCACACAACCGAAAGTCCTGGTCACGCGCAAGACTCCGCCGCCGGCCATCGAGCTTCTCACCGGCCGAGTACTCCTCGACTACAACTCCGACGATCGCCGTATGGCGCCCGACGAACTCGCTCGCCGCGCCGCCGACTGCGACGGTTTGATTGCCATCGGCGACAAGATTACCGACGCCTTGCTCGACGCCGCGCCGAAACTTCGCGTGGTGGCGAACAACTCGGTGGGATACGACAATCTCGATCTGGCGGCAATGACGCGTCACGGCGTGATGGGCACGCACACGCCTGGCGTTCTCACCGATACGACGGCCGATCTTGCCTTCGCGCTGATGATGGGCGCCGCGCGGCGGTTGGGCGAAGCGGATCGTTATGTGCGCGGCGGGCACTTCAAAGTGTGGAGCGTCGATTTGCTGCTCGGCGTCGACATCCATCACGCGACACTCGGGCTTCTGGGATTCGGACGCATCGGGCGCGGCATGGCGCGGCGCGCGACCGGCTTCGACATGCGCGTGATCTACTTCGACGAGCAGCGCGCGTCGCCGGAAGTGGAGAAAGAGTACGGCGTCGAGTGCGTGTCGAAGGAAGACGTGTTTCGTCAGGCGGATTTTCTTTCCATCCACGTGCCGCTGATGCCGTCGACGCGCCATCTGGTCGGCGCGCCGGAACTCGCGATGATGAAGCGTACCGCGATCCTCGTAAATTCCTCGCGCGGACCGGTGGTGCATGAGGCCGCACTCGCCGAGGCGCTGAAGAATGGAGTGATCGCCGGCGCGGGGCTGGACGTTTTCGAGTTCGAGCCGAACGTCGATCCGATCCTGATGGAATTGCCGAATGTTTTCATGGCCCCGCATATCGGCAGCGCGACGCGCGCAACCCGAACCGCTATGGCGATGCTCGCGGTTGAGAATTGTCTCGCGGCGCTGGATGGAAAAACCCCGCCGAATCTTTTGAATCGCGACGTTCTGGCCGCACGCCGATGAAAACCGAGCTGGCGGCGATGTTTCGCGAGACGCTGGCTCGTCTTGATCCCGCCGCCCGCATGGCCGAACGCATTTACTGCGAGCACGGCGTGCTTTCAATCGGTGAAGACCTGTACGACCTCTCCGCGTACGAACGGTTGCAGGTAATCGCCATCGGCAAAGCGGCCGTTCCGATGGCCGATGCGTTCGACCAACTCGTGGGACGCGGTCGCGCAACCGGCATCGTTGTGGCGCCCCATGCGCCGGAATCGCCACTACGTAATTTTCGATACATCGAAGGCGGACATCCGTGTCCGGATGAAGGCAGCGTTCGCGCCGCGCGTGCGGTGGTCGAAATGGTGGGGCCGGCCGGGAAAGAGAGTTTCATTGTCTTTCTGATTTCCGGCGGCGGCTCGGCGTTGTTTGAAGCGCCGCTGTGGGAAGACGTGCCTCTTGAAGGCTGCCGGCGTTTGTATGAAATTCTGGTGACGTGCGGCGCAAACATTTACGAGATGAACACGGTGCGCAAACACTTCAGCGCCGTCAAAGGCGGCCACCTCGCGGCTGCCGCGTGGCCCGCGCGACAAGTCACGCTGTACATTTCGGACGTTCCCGAAGGCCGCGATTCCACAGTCGCGTCCGGGCCGACGATGCCCGACGAATCGACCGCCGCGGAGTGCCGCGAGATCATCGCGCGATACAAAATGGATTTGCCGGAATCGTACCAGCGCGGAATTCCGGAAACGCCGAAGTCCGGCGAGGGATACTTCGACCACAGCCGTTACCATCTGCTGATGTCAAATCGCGACGGCCTGGAAATCCTCGCCGATCTCGCGCGGCAGCGCGGATGGCGCGTGGAAGTCGATACGTCGTGCGACGATTGGCCGCTCGAGAAAGCCGCCGATTATTTGCTTTCACGTTTACGCCGACTTCGCGCGCCGGCATGCATCGTGACGGGCGGGGAATTGAGTTGTCCGGTCACGGGAAACGGAATCGGCGGAAGGAATCAGGCCTTCGCGCTTTATTGCGCAACGAAGATCGCGGGCGAGCGCCTAGCCGTGTTTTCCGGCGGCACGGACGGACTTGACGGCAACAGTCCCGCGGCGGGTGCGTCCGCGGACGGCGAAACGTGCGCGCGCGCCGCGGCCGCCAACCTGGACCCTCGGGATTTCTACGAGCGCAGCGACTCCTACACGTTTTTCGACAAACTCGGCGACGCGATTGTCACCGGACCTACGGGGAACAACGTTAGAGACTTGCGGGTTTTGGTAAAAGGCTAGCGATCGCCCACAGGAGTAACGCGCCGGCAACGCCGCCGACGGCCACGCCGATCAGCGCCAGCAAATCGAGATAGCACGTGAAGGCTTGCGTCAAATCGAACATCCACGCGGTGATCGTGATGCCGTTCAGATAGTAGATTCGCAGGACCTGCGCCATCCACGTCAGGCTTATGAGCGCGGCGAAAGCCGCGAACAGCCGGACACGGTCGGTGACCGTGCGCTCTCGCGTGACGGCCACCGCAGCACCGAGCAGTGCGGTGGCCAGAGCGGAAACCAACATGCCTTTGAAGAGAAAAGCATTCAGAAACTCTTCGCGATTCACCGCGCTCAGCGAGTACGCCAGATGGAAGTTGCGAAAAAGCGCGTAGTACACGCCGTTGTAGAGCATGGTCGCCAGAAATAGTTCGCCACGTTCTCGCGTGGTGTGGCACGCCCCCGCGAGAATCCACCCGACTCCCACCGCAATGCAAAGGGCCAGCGCCACCGCCGGACCGAGGCGCAAACTGCGCGCGCGCAATGGCGCGCCCGCGCGATCGCCGCCGAGAATCCTCTGCTGCACGCGATGGAACATGGCACGTTGCTGCTCCACGCGATCCTGCACTTCTTGAATGGTCGCGGGTGGAAAATCGAAAGCTTCGGCGAGGAAACGCCCTTGATTCATCGAGGGAATGGGGATACCGAGCAATCCGCAAATGGTCGGCGCAATGTCCACTTGCTCCGCGCGAATGCCGGACGCGCGCCGCACGCCTTGTCCCGCGATCACCAGCGGCGTCCGCATCACTTCCTCTTCCTCGCCGCCGTGACCGCCCGTGTCGAGGTGGCCGTGATCGGAAGTCACGATGACCACGGTTTTCGCGAGGTCCACTTTCGCGACGACCTGCTGCAAGCAGGAATCCACTTCGCCGCGAATGCGCTTGGCCTCTGGCGTCACCGCGCCAAAGTCGTGCGAAATGATATCGACCGCCGTCAAGTCGACGACGATTAGCCGCGCTTGGCTCGCGCCGACGAACGGCACGATGCCGCCGCACAACTTGCGCTGATACGCGGAAATCGCGTCGACCCCGAGATCGTGCGGCTCTTTTCCGAACGATGGAAAATCTTCGCGCGCGTACATGCCGTAGTTCTGCTTCCAAAAATCGATGCCCGCGAAAGCCACGCGGATTCCCACGGCGTTGGCGTTCGAAAAAACGCTGCGGCCTTTGGGTGGAATGTACGCGGAATTATTAGTGACGCCGTTGACCTCCTGCCACGATCCCGTGGAAAACACGGCGCGCGCCGGATTCGAGAGCGACGGCAGGCCCGCGCGCGACTCGCCGTCAGCGCCTTGCGCGCGCAGCGTGTTCATCTCCGGTAGCTCGCGCGATTGATCGAGGCGCAGGCCGTCGATCACCACCAGCAGCACGTGATCGACAAGGCGCTGGCCGAACGGCGTGCGCGGTTGCAGTATGTACGGGGTGTGATAGCTGACGACGCTATTCCACGACGCCGACGCCAGAACGCGCGCGCCGATCGCGCCGGTGAGAACAATCGCGGCACAGATGGCGATCGTCGCTCGCGGGCCAAAACTCAATGCTTATCCGCCTTGGCGGGTTTCTTCATGGCGGCGGGCGATGCCAGCGCCTTATCGATGGCGGCCTGCACCAGCGGCGCCATGATCTTGTAACCTTGCGCGTTGGGATGCAAGCCGTCGGCGGCCAGGTCCTTGGGGATGTGGCCTTCGCCGTCTTTCAACGCATCGAAATAGTCGAGATAGATGTAGCCTTCTTTGGCGCAAAGTTCCTGCTCGTACTTGTTGATCTCGATGATTTTCTCGGGTGGACGCAGCGCGATGTTGTTGCCGTTCACCGGCAGGATCGACGCGAGAATCACTTTGATGCCTTGCGACTTCGCCAGACTCGCCATCATGTACAAGTTGTTCTCGATGGTTTGCACGGCGACGCCGCGCGCCAAATCGTTGGTGCCCGCGAGCACGACCATCGCTTGGGGCTTCAGATCGAGCGCGTCGGCCTTCATGCGTCCCAGCATTTCGCCGGTGATCTGTCCGCTGATTCCGCGGTTCACGTACGCCTTGCCGGGGAAATACTCAGCGAGTCTCCAAATGTCGGTGATGGAATCGCCCATGAAGAGTACGCGCTGCTCGCCGGCAGCCGGCGGAGGAAGTACGCGATCGGAATCGGCGTAGCGAGCGAGATTATCGCGATCCGGGTTGCGCAAGCGCGTGTCATTGCGCGCCATGAGCGCGCGGAAATGCTGATCGAGACGATCGGTCATTTCGGCCAGCTTCTCGCGTTCGGCGGGCGTCGCTTCCTGGCGCAGTTCCAAGAGGAACAGCAGCGATCGCAGATTCTCGACCAGCGTGAAGACGTCGGCCATGTAGCCCTGTTCGACGCGCGCGCGATCGAACTTCACGGGACTCCCTGGCAGTCCTTGAAGCGTATCGAGAATCGGCGCGAGATCGCGCGCCGCCAGCACGCTGGGTGCAGGTGCTTGTTGCGCGCACAAGGCCGTAGCGGCGGCCAGGAGAATTACTGCAATTTGCCACGACCAGCGACGTTCCATACCACCTCCACGGTTTCTCCGCGTACGCCGTAAACCTGATCGTGCAGGTTGATCATGGCGCAAACGTGATTGGGAATCACACGCAGGCGTTCGCCCACGCGATACTTTCGGCCGGAAGCCCGCAAATCGAGATGTCCGTGCTCCTCGTTGAAGCCCGAGACCACGGCGTCAGGATCTTCCACGATGTATCCGTAGCCCGCAGCCTTGCCGGTCCTCAACGTATCACTTGAAAATGTTTTCGATCCGCCGTCCATCATCGCTTTTCCAGGCACGGCGGTGGATACGACGGTGACCAGCGCCGTGGTCGCGCAATCGGCGAGCGTGCACGCGCCGCTGCCCACGGTATTCATGTCGTTGTAGATGTAGGTGCCGGGACGAATTTCGTTGACGGCCGGCAAGTCGCCGGTGATCGGCGCGGACGGTGTCGATCCGGCGCTGAAAATCTCGATTGGAAGGCCGGCGCGATTGAAAAGCTCCACGATCTCGGCGTCGCGTGTGCGTTCGTTTTGTACCAGCGGCGCAATCTTGCCGGCGTCCACGAGCATGTTGCCCGGATACACCATCACGCCGCGAAACTTCAGGCTGGGCAGGGAAGCCACGTAGCGCGCCAACTCGATCGCCTCAGGACCAATCGTGACGCCGCAGCGCCCGAAGCCCGTGTTGATCTCGACGAGCACGTCGATGCTCGCGCCGCGGCTGTGCAGCCCCGCGGAAATTCCCGCGGCCGCCTCGCGCGAGTCGAGCGCCACGGTCATGGCGCGGCGCAGAGCCAATCTGGCGAGCCGTTCGACTTTTAGCGCGCCGACCACCGGATAGGCGATCAGGATATTGTCGAGACCCGCCGCGGCCATCACTTCGGCCTCGCCGACTTTCGCGACCGTGATGCCGCACGCGCCCGAGCGCACTTGCGCGTGTGCGAGTTCGGGAACCTTGTGCGTTTTGGTGTGCGGGCGCAAACGCAAACGGTGGTCGCGGCAAAAGGCCGCCATGCGCGCGAGATTGGCCTCCATCACGTCGAGATCGACGACCACCGCGGGCGTATCGAGATCGTGGATCGTAAGTGCCATCGTCTAACCGAAGAACGTTTCCGCGACTCGATAGAGCTCGGGATCGACCTTGCGATTGGTGAGCGCTTCACTGAAGGGAACCGTGACAATGTCGCCGCCGTGCAGCGCGACCATTTTGCCGGATTCGCCTTTGATTACTTGTTCCATGGCGATCACGCCGAAGCGTGTGGCGAGAATGCGGTCGAAAGCGCTGGGGGATCCGCCGCGCTGAACGTGCCCGAGGATCACCGCGCGCGTCTCCAGTCCCGTGCGCTTTTCGATTTCCGCCGCCAGCACGGTGCCGATGCCGCCTTGTTGTTCATGACCGAATTCGTCGATCTTGGAACTGAGCGTGACCTGCACGCCGTCGGCGAATTTCGCGCCCTCGGCGACCACCATGATCGAAAATGTGCGTCCCCGTTCGACGCGATGCTGCAAGAGCTTCACGACTTCGTCAAGGTTGATCGGCTTTTCGGGGATCAGCACCACATCCGCGCCGCCGGCGATTCCGCTCGCCACGGCGATCCATCCGGCGTGGCGGCCCATCACTTCCACCACCATCACGCGATTGTGTGCTTCGGCGGTGGTGTGCAGGCGGTCGATCGCTTCGGTGACGATATTCACGGCGGTGTCGAAACCAAACGTGCAATCGGTGCCGGAGAGATCGTTGTCGATCGTTTTCGGCACGCCGATCACTTTGAGTCCCGCCTCGTGCAGCTTCGATGCGACGCCTTGCGTGTCGTCGCCGCCGATGGCGATCAACGAATCGAGGCCCAGCGCATTGTAGTTCTGGCGAATCAGATTCATTCCCTCAGGACGCTTGCTGGGATTGGTGCGCGAGGTGCGCAAGATCGTTCCGCCGCGCGGAAGAATGCCGCGGATCGCTTCGAGGTCCAGAGGCATGTATTTGGCGTCGATCAATCCGCGCCAACCCTCGAGGATGCCCACGCATTCCCAACCGCTGCGCAAGGCGCGCCGCACCGCGCCGCGAATCACGGCGTTCAATCCGGGGCAGTCTCCGCCTCCGGTCAAAATTCCAACACGCTTGTTCATAGAGTGATTCCGCTCCTAGCGGCGCAACCTCGCTTGTGCCGGAATTTTTTCGACGCGCTCAAGTACCTTTAGCCTAACATATTTCCCGCGTTGTACTTTCTGTGGTAAAAAGCATTACAGGGATCGTTTCACACGGGGAGGAACGGAGAATGTCTCGCTCGCAAACGCGCAATGCAATCGTAGAAACGGGAATCGTTCCGGTGGTTCGCGCATCGAGCGCGGATCAAGCGCTGGCGGCGTGCAACGCGATTGTGCGCGGCGGAATTCCGACGCTCGAAATCACCATGACCGTGCCGCGCGCCATTCACGTGCTGGAAAAACTCGCGGATTCGCTCGGCGGCAAAGTTTTGCTCGGTGCGGGAACGGTGCTCGACGGCGAAACGGCGCGCGCGGCCTTGCTGGCCGGCGCGGAGTTTCTGGTGACGCCGGCGTTGCGCGTCGACGTGATCAAAGTCGCGCACCGCTACTCGAAAGTGGTGATGCCCGGCGGTCTCACACCCACCGAAGTGCTCACCGCGTGGGAGGAAGGCGCGGATTTCGTGAAAGTTTTTCCGTGCGGCAACGTGGGTGGACCGAAGTACATTCGCTCGTTGAAAGCGCCGTTTCCGCACATTCAGTTGATCCCCACGGGCGGCGTGAACCTTGAAAACGCGATGGATTTTCTACTCGCCGGATCGTCGGCTCTCGGCGTGGGCGCGGACCTCGTGGATCACAAGGCGATGGAAGCGGGCAAGTTCGAAGTGCTGGAGGCCAACGCTCGCAAGTTCGTCGACTGCGTGACCAAAGCGAAGGCGAATAGCCGCAGAGTGGGCGCGTGACGTCCTGTATGGGATCGCGGCGCTCCTGAGGTCGTCACCACTTCCAATCTTTATACTGTTCGCGCATCGTGAGCTTCTGAAGCTTGCCGGTTGACGTATGCGGCAACTCATCGACGAACACGAAACGGTCGGGAATTTGCCACTTGGCGAATTTCTGCGCCAGGAAGTCGCGGAATTCTTCCTCTTTGGCCGAAGCATTTTCACGCAGCACGATCAAGGCAAGCGGACGCTCGTCCCACTTGGGATGCGCCACGGCGATCACGGCGGCTTCTCGGATTTTCGGATGGCCGCATAGCGTATTTTCAAGATCGACCGAACTGATCCACTCGCCGCCGGACTTGATCAGGTCCTTGGTGCGATCCGCGATCTTGATGTAGCCGCTTGGATCGATCGAACAAACGTCGCCGGTGCGGAACCAGTGGTCGGCGGTCCAGCGATCGGCGGTTTCCGGCATGTTGTAGTACGCACCCGCGACCCAGGGGCCGCGCACTTGCAACTCGCCGAGTGTTGTGCCGTCCCATGGGCATTCGCCGTTGTCGGAAACAACGCGCGTTTCCACAAACGGCACGGGTGTGCCTTGTGTGGCGCGCACGTCGTAGCGCGCGTCTTCGGATAAGCCGCGCATGTGCGGTTGCACATGGCTGATCGTCGCGACAGGTGTCGTCTCCGTCATTCCCCAGAGGTGAATCGCGCGCACGCCGAATTTATCGAAGCGGCGGAACATCGATTCCGGCGCGGCCGATCCCGCGATCACCACGCGCAAGCGTGGCGCGAGCTTCCAGCGCCCAGGATTTTTCTCGAGCCCGTCGAGCACGCCCGCCCAGATCGTGGGAACGCCGGAGGTCAACGTGACTTGCTCGCGATCGAATAAATCGAGCAGGCCTTCCGGCGACATGTCGGAGGCGGGGAGCACGATTTTGGCGCCCATCATCGCCGCGGCGTGAGGCAATCCCCAGGCGTTGGCGTGGAACATCGACGCGGCGGGCAGCAGCGTGTCCTGTTCGGAAACGGCGAAGGCGTCTTGCATCGCGCACACAAACGAATGCAGCACGATCCCGCGATGTGAATACATCACGCCCTTGGGATGGCCCGTGGTTCCCGACGTATAGCACATCGCCGCGGCGGCGTTTTCGTCGAGCACGGGATGTTCGTAGCCGGAATCGCCGGGAGCAATGAATGCTTCGTATTCGGATCCGGTCACGATCACGCGCTCAATCTTCGTCTGCGCGCGAAACTTCTCGAAGACCGGCAGCAGAGATTCCTCGACGATCGCGAAACGGTCTTCGGCGTGATTCGCGATATACGCGAGTTCGTTCGGATGCAGGCGCAGATTCAACGTGTGTATTACGCCGCCAGCCGAGGGAATCCCGAAATACGCTTCGAGATGCTGGTACTGATTCCACATGAGCGTGGCGATGCGGTCGCCGGGACGCAATCCCGCGCGCTGCAACGCCGCGGCCAGCGATCGCGCGCGGCGGTGGAAGTCGCCGTAGGTGTAGCGGAAGATTTCGGCGCCGGCGGGTCGGCGCGAAACAATCTCCACGTCGCGAAAAAGCGGCGCGCGTTCCAGGATCGTCGAAAGCGTCAAGGGAAAATCCATGATCGTTCCGGGCATTGAAGTGCTCATGGTTATTTCCTCCCTTCCGCGTAACGCTTGCGCAACTCGGCTTTCAACATTTTTCCGGTGGACGTGTGTGGAATGCTCTCGACAAATTCGAACGCGTCGGGGATTTGCCACTTGGCGAAACGCTCGGCCAGATAGGCGCGCAAAACTTCCGCCGTACACGTCACGGGATCCTTCGCCACCACCACCGCCATCGGCCGCTCGGCCCATTTTGCGTCGGGAATCGCGATCACAGCGGCTTCTTTCACCGACGGATGGCCCATCAAGGCGTTTTCCAGATCCACCGAACTGATCCATTCACCGCCGGACTTGATCAAATCTTTCGTACGATCGGCGATCTTCAGGAATCCTTCGGCGTCGGCTGACGCAACGTCGCCGGTGCGAAACCATCCGTCGGCGGTCCATTTGTCGCGTTCGGCCGGCAGGTTGTAATACGCGCCTGTGATCCAGGGACCGCGCAATTGCACTTCGCCGAGCGTCGCACCGTCCTGTGGCGCGATCCCTGCGTCGTTGACGATGCGCGTTTCCACAAACGGCATCGGACGGCCTTGCATGCGGCGCACCGCGTACTTGCGATCCTCCGGCCAATCGCGCATGTGTGGACGCAAGTGGCACACGTACGCAATCGGACTCGATTCGGTGAGTCCATAGGCGTGGACCAAGCGAATGCCGTGTTTTTCCAGCGCGCGAATCAGCGCTTCGGGCGGCGCGGAGCCGCCGGAGAGCACCCGCAGTTCCGGCGCGAGCTTCCAGCGGCCGGGATTTTTTTCGAGCGCTTCGACGAGCGCCATACACACGGTGGGCACGCCGCCCGAGATCGTGACTTGCTCGCGATCGAAGAGGTCGAGCAGATTCTCCGCGTCGAGAAACGGTCCAGGCAGCACCAGTTTCGTGCCCAACATGGTCGCGGTGAACGGCAGTCCCCACGCGTTGACGTGAAACATCGGGACCACCGGCAGCAGCGCGTCGTGACCGGAGAGCGCTAACGCGTCGGTCAATCCTCCGCACATCGAGTGCAGCACGACAGAACGTTGCGTGTAAACAACGCCCTTGGGAAATCCCGTGGTGCCGGACGTGTAGCACATCGAAGCGGCGTCGCGCTCGTTGGTTTCGGGCAGCGGATCGCTCGCGTCGCCCGTGGCCATTAGCGCTTCGTAGTCTTCGTAACCTGCAGGTACAGGCTTGCCGCAAAGCGACACGACGAATACGCGCTCCGGCTTCACGCGATCGCGGAACTGCTCGTAGAGCGGCAGCAAGATGTCGTCGATGATCAAGAAGCGATCTTCCGCGTGGTTCACGATGAACTGAAGATCGTTGGGATGCAGACGCAGATTCAACGTGTGCAGTATGCCCGCGGCGCAGGGAATCGCGAAGTACGATTCCAGATGCGCGTAATGATTCCACATCAGCGTACCGACCCGATCGCCGGGGCGCAGTCCCGCGCGGCGCAGCGCCGAAGCGAGTTGCCGGGCGCGGCGGTGAAAATCGGCGTAGGTGTAGCGATGAATGGAGCGATCGGGGAGCCGCGAAACAATTTCCCGCGCCCCGAAGTATTTGCCCGCACGGTCGAGGATCGACGAGATCGCCAGCGGGTACTGCATCATCGTGCCAAGGACATTCTGAGCCATATAGTCGCGCTGACGGCTCACCGTCCGCGCAGGGCAATAGAGTAGAGGAGATGGCGTGCGTTTGTCCAGCTAACTATCGTCGCTTTATAGACTGCCTCGCGATTCAAATGATAAATTGAAATTCCCATGGATCTGAACCTGACCCCGCAAGAAACCGAGTTTCGCAACGAAATCCGCGACTGGCTGTCGGCGAACGTACCGGCCGGATGGAAAGCGCGCCAGGACGCCGAAGAAAGCATGCGCAAGCGCTTCGAATTTCTGCGCGAATGGCAGCGCAAAGTTTTCGCCGGCGGATGGGCCGGTATCTCCTGGCCCGCCGAGTACGGTGGTCGCGGCGCCACGCTGATGGAACAAGTGATTTTCAACGAAGAAATGGCGCGCGCCGCCGCGCCGCCGATGGCGAACACGTTGGGATTGGCCCTGGTCGGTCCCACGACCATCACCTACGGGACGCCCGCGCAAAAAGCGCGCTTCCTGAAACCGATTCTGAATGCCGACGAAATCTGGTGCCAGGGATTTTCCGAACCGAACGCGGGATCGGATTTAGCCGCGCTGCGCACCGAGGCGCGCCGCGATGGCGATCATTTTGTCGTCAACGGACAGAAAGTCTGGACCAGCTACGGATGGGCTGCCGACTGGTGCGCGCTGGTGGTTCGCAGCGAGCCGGGATCGGAGAAACACAAGGGACTTTCCTACATTCTCGTGGACATGCACGCGCCCGGCGTCGACGTTCGTCCGCTGCGTCAGATGACCGGCGAGACGGAATTCAACGAAGTGTTTTTCCAAGACGTCCGCGTGCCGGTGGAAAACGTGCTCGGCAAGGTCGGCGACGGTTGGAACGTGGCGATCAGCACGTTGATGCACGAACGCGCGACGCTGGGCGCCGGGCTGCACATTATCTATAAGCGCTGGTTCGATCGTCTCGTGGAGTTGTCGCATGAACTCACGCGCAACGGCCGGCCCGCCGCGGAAGATCCCGTGATTCGCCAGCGATTGGCGCAGGCGTACACCGAAATCGAAGTGATGCGCTTGAACCAAATGCGCATCATCTCCCGGATCGCCAATGGCGGCACGCCGGGTCCTGAAGGATCGATCCAAAAACTGCTGTGGAGCGAGCTGAACCAGCGTTTCCAACAGATCGCCATGGAGTTGATGGGCGCGTACGGACAGTTGACGAAGGGCCCGGTCGGCGTGATCGACGAAGGTCAGTGGGCGTATCAATTTCTACGCACGCGCGGAAACACCATTGAAGCGGGCACCAGCGAAGTGCAGCGCAACATCATTGGACACTTTGTTTTGGGATTGCCCAAGAGCTATTAAAGGACGCTATGAATTTTGGACTCACCGAAGAACAGCAGCTTTTGAAGAACTCGGCGCGCGAATTCTTCACCGCCGAGTGTCCCCCACCGGAAATTCGCCGCCTGATGGAAACCGAAACGGCGCACGACGAAGCGCTGTGGAAGAAAATGGCCGATCAAGGTTGGACCGGTTTGCCGTTTCCCGAAGAATACGGCGGCATGGGGTTGGGCCTCGTCGATCTAGCGGCGGCGTGCGAGGAAATGGGTCAGGCGCTGGTGCCAGGTGCGTTTCTCGCGACCGTGCCGCTCGCCGGTACAGCGATTTTCGCCGGGGCCCAAGACGGCGCGAAGAAAAAATACTTGGCGCCGATCTGCTCGGGACAAGCGCGCGCGACTTTGGCATTGCTCGAGAAGGAAGCGAGTTGGAATTCGCGAGATGTGGCCCTGCCTTTGACGAAGGGAACGCTGAACGGACAAAAACTTTTCGTCATGGACGCCGGCGTTGCGTCGTTTTTTGTGTGCGCCGCGCGTCAGGGCGGGGAATTAGCGTTGGCCGTGGTGGATCGCCGTGCCGCCGGAGTGTCGCTCGAAGCGCAGCCGGCGCTCGACGCGACGCGCAAACTCTACGCCGTGACATTCCACAACACGCCCGCCGAGGTGATCGCGACCGGCGGCGCCGCGCTAACTGCGCTCGATCGTGCGCTCGACTTCGCGACAGTCGCGCTGACCGCCGAGATGACCGGTGGCATGCAGCGCATGCTCGACCTAACGGTGGCGTATGCGAAAACACGTAAGCAGTTCGGCAAACCCATTGGACAATTCCAAGCCGTGCAGCATATGTGCGCGGACATGCTGATTCTTCTGGAAGGCGCGCGATCGTCCACGTATTACGCGGCGTGGGCGTTACAGGAAAACGCGCCGGATGCGCGTACGGCGGTGAGCGTGGCGAAAGCTTACGCCAGCGAAGCGTATCGCGAGGCGGGGAATCGCGCGATTCAAGTCCACGGCGGCATGGGATTCACTTGGGAAAACGATGTGCACTTGTATTACCGTCGCGCGAAGGCCAGCGAGATTGCGTTCGGCGACGCGGCGTATCACCGTGAACGAATGGCCGCGGCGCTCATGGGCGCCGCATCGCGCGCGGCGAAGTAATTTGGAGTGCGGCGCCAAATTAGGCGCGCGCGGATTGCCGCTCGGGCGCGCAGACTACGCGGTCGCGCCCTTCGTTCTTCGCTTGGTACAGGGCGAGATCGGCGGCGTGCAGCAACGAGTCGCCGTTTTTGCCGTGATTCGGAAACGCCGACACTCCGCACGATAGCGTAACGGGCCCAAGGGTGCGCCCGCGGCTTTCCCAGGTCATCCGCTTCACTTCTTCTCGCAGGAAGTTAGCGCGCTGTATCGTGATTTCCAACGTCGCTTCCGGCATGATCAGCACAAATTCCTCGCCGCCGAAACGGCAGGCGATATCTTCCTTGCGCGAGAAACCGGTGACCCGCGCGGCGAGCTCGCGCAACAAGTAGTCGCCGGCATCGTGACCAAACGCGTCGTTGAAGCGCTTGAAGTGATCCAGATCGAACAGAATCACGCCGAGCGGACGGCCGGCGCGCTGCGCGCGCAGCAATTCGCGGCCCAGCGATTCCTCCATGTGCCGGCGATTGTAGAGTCCGGTGAGCGGGTCGCGCGTGGATTGCTGGCGCAGCGTTTCACGCAGTTGCAAATTTCCCAGCGCGAGCGCCACGTGTTCCGCCACGGCTTGCGCTAATTCCTGCACGGCGCGCCGCGGACCAATCTCGCGTGTCTCGCGGCGATTAAATCGCAAATGATAGACGCCGAGCGATTCTCCCTTGGTCATCAAAGGAACGCACACCAGCGAATCGGCCACCGGATGCGGCAGATGCTGGCAGAAAAGCGCCGGCTCGCCGAAGCCCATGGAATGCGTGCGGCCCAAGCGCAGCGCCCAGCATTGTTCCGCTTCAAAGGTGTGTTCTGACGTGAAGTCGCCGTTCCAACTTCCGGCGATTCCCATCTGTTGGGTGCCGGGTTCGCGCAAGTAGAGCGCGCCGGCGGCTTCCGGAAAAATCAAGCGCGAGGAATGCGCGACCACTTCGTACGCCTCGGCGGTGGTCAGGCAGGTTTGCAAAAGGTCGGCCATTTGGCCGAGCAAGCTGATGTCCGCCGTGCGGCGCTCCAGTTCCACCACCCACTCGCGCAGACGCAGATTCATCACGCGCAGTTCTTCTTCCATGCGGCGGCTTTCGGTGACGTCGCGAAACGCCGCGAGCACGCATTCCTGTCCGGCGAGTTCGAGCGCTTCGCAGGAAAGCAGCGCGACGCGACGGTCGCCGTTTTTGTGGCACACCGTCGCCTCGACGTCGAGAGCGGCGCGTCCCGTCACCGGATCCTGCGAAACGTCATTGTTCGACCCCTGCCAGGAAAGTCCCAATTCCGACGCCGTGCGGCCGATGGCTTCGTCGCGCGAGTAGCCGGTCATGCGGCAAAACTCGGGATTTACTTCCACAAAACAGCCGTGTTGCGCGTCGATGATCGACATCGCCACGGGATTAAAGCGAAAAATTTTGGCAAATTTCTCTTCTTCGTCCCACGCTTGAACCGCGAGTTCGGCCGGATGTTCACGCGACGGCCGGTACACCATTTCCCCGTGGCGGCCGCGGCGATTATTCCCTTCCATGAATTCGACCTTTCTCTCCCAGACCTGGGGATAAGTGTAGGGGAGAAATGGGATGGCCACAAGAACCGGCGGACCCAAGGACCAATATGCGGTTTTTTCACTCCTTGGAACTAACTCGCGATAGGAAAAACTACCGATTCACGTTTCAGTTAATAAATCGGTTTATTCGGGCTTGCTCACAATTTCACCTCAAGCAAATTACCCGTGAAAACGGCAGGACGCGCGGCGCCACCGGCCGTGACTGTGAAACGGCGCTCCGCCGCCAGCATCTTCGAATCGGGCGTCAGGATCATGCGCAGTGTGCGCGCGCGATCCACCCATTGCATGGCCGCGCCCATCCACTCGCCGCGTCGATAGTCGAACGACCGGCCGTCGTCGTCGTAGAGCAGAAACTCGCCGTCGGCGCCGGGATAAACGCGAAGTTCCGTGGGATCGCTCACCGGCTCGCTGGTGTATTGGCGCACCGGATCGTGCGGAATGATCGCGCCGGCACGCACGTACAGCGGCATCGTCTCGAGATCGACGGCCCGCGTGATTTCCTGACCGCCCACGTGTTTTTCGCCGGTCCAATAGTCGTACCAATCGCCTTTCGGCAGATAGACGCGCCGCGACGTCGCGCCTTTTTCCACAACCGGCGCGACCAAAATGTCGCGGCCCCAGAGATACTCGTCGCCGCGCATCACGGCCACCGGATCGTCGGGATAGTGCAGCCACAGCGCGCGCATAATCGGCAGGCCGGTGCGCGTGCCTTCCCGCGCCACACTGTACAGATACGGCATCAGGCGATAGCGCAGGTTGAGATATTTCCGGCAGATCACCTCGACCTGCGGATTGTGCAGTTGACTTTTATCGGGCAGCGCCGCGCCGTTGTAGTTGGAAATTTCGGTGGGTCCGGTGTCGCCGGTGTTCCATCCCCAAGGCAGGCGCAGTTTCCAGGCGCGTCCGTGCGCGCGGAAAAGCGGACAGAACGCGCCGAACTGAAACCATCGCAAGAATAATTCCGCCGTGAATTCAGGACTGGGAACGAAACCACCGATATCGGTGCCCCAGTAGGGAATGCCGGTGAGTCCCGTGTTGATCGCGACAGGAATGTGCGCGGCGAGCGTGGCCCAGAGCGACGTTACATCGCCCGACCACAAGAACGACGCGTAGCGCTGCATGCCCGCTTGACCGTTGCGATGCAACGCGAACGGGCGTTCGTTCGGGCGATCGAGTTGTGGCGCTTCCCAATAAAATCGATTACGTGTGATGCGCGATACGGCATTCAGCGGATCGCCCTCATCGGGCCACCAGCCGTCGACGCCCTGTGAAAAAACCGGCTGATGCAGTTTCCAGTAGCACGACGGCAGCGATTCCGCGGCGACCGCATCGGTGGGACAAGCGCCCAGATTGTCGCGCACCGTGCCGGACATCTCCCGCGCGCGAATCACGGCGTGCAGCGCCACTTTGAAATGCTGTGTATGCAGTTCGTCGATCACGCCTTTGGGATCGGGAAAAACTTTCTTGTTCCAACTCCATTCGCCGTTGTTGGTGTTCCAGCCCGAAGGACAAAACCCCGTGCCAAGATAGATCAGCGTGTCGCAGGGCAGTTTTTTCTCGCGGAACGTCCGCGCTTCGTTGACCACTTCGGCGCGATCGGCCAGCGTGCGGTGCGATTGCTGATAGCCGAAGGTCCACAGCGCCGGCAACTCGGGACGTCCCGTGAGAAAGGCGTACTCCGCCATCACCGCGGGCGGATCGTGTGCGGCGACCAAGAACAAATCGAGCGGCAGGATGGCCGCGGCGCTCTGGAACTTTCCGACGCTGCCCGTGAGATCGTACGATCCTTGCGCGTTGTGCAGAAAAATCGCCCAGGTCAGCGCCGGTCCCGCACTGATGAGCCAGTTGATCGGCACGCGGCCGCCATTCGTACGGAGCTGGTATCCGCCTTGACCGCTGCGCATGCGATCGGTGTTGCCGCGGCGATCGAACTGCGGTCCACCTTCGCCCATGCCGAAAATTGGATTGTTGCCGGTGTTAAAGGAAAGCGTTTTTCCAGCGACGTCCACTTGGAATCGCTGCACGAATTCGCCGGGACCTTGCGCGCGTTCTGCGGCGTCGGGCTCGGTCGTGGGCGCGGTCCAAATGTCGAACGCCAGCGGATCGGCCGCCATTTTGACGCGGAAATTTCTGGCGTATGTTTCTTGCGCGCCGCCGCTCAGCAACCAGGTCGCGGCGGGCTTGCCCCAATCGGTGCGCGCCATCGATCCGTCGTGGATCACCACGGGCGTCGCGGCGGGAAGCAGCGTGAGCCGCAGCGTGGAGCGTCCCACTGGCGTCACGCGGATTTCGATGTCGTTGGCTGTTTGCGCAAGCACCGGAAGAGTAAGGAGTGATGCGCCCGCGCCTTTGATCACGTCGCGACGAGTGAGTTTCACAAGCGCATTATGACACATGCTACTCTGGGGGTCGTGCGATCCCTCATCCTCTTCCTCGCGACCGTCGCCGCCGCGCAAACGCCGGCCGCGATCATTGTGAACACCAACGTAAAGCAAGGCGCGTTTCAACCGGTCTACGCGTACTTCGGCTACGACGAACCGAACTATACGTATCAACCGAACGGACGGAAGCTGATCCAGGAACTGGCGGCGCTTACGCCGGCGCGCGTACAGATTCGCGCGCACCATTTATTGGTGACGGGCGACGGAACGCCGGCGATGAAGTGGGGATCGACCAACGTGTACACGATCGGGCCGGACGGCAAGCCGGTCTACGATTGGACGATCATCGATCGTATCTTCGATACGTACAAGGAAGCGGGCGCGCGTCCCTTTGTGGAAATCGGATTCATGCCGGAAGCGCTCTCCAGTCATCCGCAGCCGTACGCGCGGAATTGGCCGAATCAACCGGAAGGACGCGGATGGGCGCAACCTCCGAACGATTACTCCGCTTGGGCGGACCTGGTGTATCGCTGGGTGCGGCACTCTGTCGAACGTTATGGCGCGGCAGAAGTGGAGCAGTGGTCGTGGGAGTTGTGGAACGAGCCGGACATTTTCTACTGGCGCGGCACGCCTGAGGAATACGACAAGCTCTACGATTACACGGCTGACGCGGTGAAACGCGCGTTGCCGAAAGCGCGGATCGGCGGTCCTGGGACGACGGATCCGGCGAACGCCAAGGCCGGCGAGTATTTGCGTCAATTTCTGGATCATTGCGCGAACGGCGTGAACGCGGTCACGGGGAAGAAAGGTGCGCCGCTCGATTTCATTACGTATCACGCCAAGGGCGCGCCAAAATTTGTTGACGGCCATGTGGTCATGGGGTTGGGACGCAATCTGCAAAATGCGCAGCGCGGCCTGGAGATTATCGCGGGCTTTCCGCAGTTTCGTGGATTGCCGGTGGTGATCAGCGAGTACGATCCCGAGGGTTGCGCGGCGTGTTCGCCGCGTGAGCGTCCGGAACTGGGCTATCGCAACGGCACGCACTATGCGAGCTACGACGCGGCTTCGCTGGCGAACATCATTCGCATGGGCGATCGTTTTCACACCAACGTCAACATGCTCACGTGGGCGTTTGAGTTTGAAGACAAACCGTATTTCGAAGGCTATCGGACCCTTGCCACCAACGGAATCGCCAAGCCGATCTTGAATCTTTTCCGCATGGCCGGAATGCTGCGCGGCGACCGCGTGGAAGCGAAGGGTAGTGGCGCGGTCCCGCTCGACGAGATCATCGCGGGCGGAGTGCGCGGCGCGGCAGCGGACGTGGACGCGCTGGCAACGCGAGCCGAGCGCGAAGCGGCCGTGATGGTTTGGAATTATCACGACGCCGACGTCGCTACGGAACCGTTGCCGGTACATCTGGAAATCACCGCGCTTCCCGCGACGCGCGTTCGCGTGGAGCACGTCCGCATCGATGAAACTCACAGCAACGCTTACCGTGCGTGGCTGGCGATGGGAGCGCCGCAACAGCCAACGTCCGCGCAGCGGGCGCAACTCGAGGCCTCGGGTCAATTGCAAATGCTCGCGTCGCCGGAGTGGAAGGATACCAAAGACGGCCGTCTGGAATTGAACTTCGCGCTGCCGCGTCAGGCCGTTTCGCTCGTCGGGATCAGTTGGTGAAGTCGCGAATCGCAGCGTCGATTGCCGTCGTGGCATGCTTGTGGCTCTTTCTCGCAGCGCAAGCGTTTATTCCTCTCCTCGGCATGCAGAACGACGAAGCGCGATTCGCCGCGCCGATCTATTTGGCGGATTCCGCGCTCTACTATCGCTGGATTGGGCCGTGGCGAGTTCCCATTATGCAAGCGAGCTACGTGGGAACGCTGAAAACGCTTCTGTGGTGGCCGATTTTCAAAGTATTCGGCACCAGCGTGTGGGCACTGCGCGAGCCCGCGGTGTTTGCGGGCGTCGCGACGGTGTGGTTGTTCTTCTTGTTGATGCGCCGCGTCGCGGGAAATCGCGCGGCGGCGGTGGCGGTGGTTTTGCTGGCCGCTGATCCGGTGTTTGTGCTGACGCGCGTGTACGACTTTGGTCCGCATGTTCTGACGGCGTTGTTGCTGATTGCGGCGCTGCTCGCGGGCGGGGAAGTCGCGGCTTTCCTCGTGGGACTCGCGCTATGGGACAAGGCAATCGCGTTGTGGCTGCTTGGCGGACTCGGCGCGGCCGGTGCAATGTTTTACTGGCGCGAGATTTGCGCGGTGTTTACGTGGCGTCGTGCGGCGCGCATGGTGCTGTGGCTGGCGATCGGTGCGTCGCCGCTTATTCTCTACAATGTTCACTCGAAGCTTGGGACGCTGCGCGGAAACGCGGTAGCCGATACGTTGCCGCTTTCGGCGAAAGTCGCGACGCTCGTGCACACGTTCGACGGGTCAGACTTGTTTCGTTACTTGAATCAAGGATGGCAGACAAATGAGGCGCGTTTGATTCAGTCGCCGCTGCAGTGGCTGTCTACCGCGATTACGGGGCACTTCAATCCTCATCGTGATTGGATGCTGGCGGCATTTGTGCTGGCGATCCTGCTCGCGCCCTTCTGTGGACGCGAATCGCGCCGGTCGATTTGGTTTTGCATCGTCGCGATGATCGTCGCATGGGCGCAAATGGCGTGGACCACCGCTTCAGGAACGTCCGCGCATCACACAATTCTGTTGTGGCCGCTGCCGCAGGCGATCATGGCGATTTCGTTTACAGCGATGTCGCGCCGTGTGCCGCGTTACGGCGGGGCGGTGCTGGCCTCGCTTGTATTCGTGTTGGCGGTGGGCGGCGTGCTGGTCCTCAATACTTACGGAGACGAAATCGCGGAACAGGGCGGATCATCGGGATGGTCGGACGCGATCGACGAATTGGCGGCGGAGTTGGAATCGCGCCATCCCGTTGCGGTGTATTGCATGGATTGGGGATTCACGAATAACTTGGCGGTGATCACGCAAGGGCGCCTGCCGCTGGACAACTTCATCGCCGACGATGGACGATCGACGGCGTCGATGCTGGGCCGTCCCGGCGTGTTATTCGTGAGGCACGCGCGCGGTCAGGAGTTCATGCCGGAAAAGAATTCCGGCTTCCTCGACCGTGCCGAAAAGCTCGGATTCTTGATGAAAAGCGGAGGGCCGGTTTTCGATGTGCACTACCGGCCGATTTTCGTCATTTACGAAATGGGCCAACGTTACAAGGGTGGTTTCACCGCCAGGTTCCCGTCCAAGAATTTCTCGAACCAATAAGTCTGCCACTCGAGACTCTGCACCAAGTGTTTTGGCTCGCCCGTGCGCGTGAGATTGTGATTCTCGCGCGGGAAAATGACCATCTCCGCCTGGACGCCAAAGAGCCGCAGCGCGCGGAACCACTGCTCGCCTTGTTCCAGCGGCACGCGATAGTCGTTGTCCGAGTGCAGAATCAGCGTCGGCGTGCGCACGTTTTTGGCGTACTTCAGCGGCGATTGACTCCAGTAGTAATCGAAATTCTCGAAGAGGTCGCCGCCGAAATCCCGCTTGTGGCCATACGATCCGTCGCGCGTACCTTCGTCGCTGATGAAATTGGAAATGCCGCGCAGCGTCACCGCGGCCTTGAACATCGTGGTGTGGCCGATCACCCAATTGGTCATGAATCCGCCGTAACTTCCACCCGTGATACCCAACTTGTCGCGATCGATCCACGGATTGCGCTTCAGCACTTCCTCCACGCCGTTCATGATGTCGGTATAGTCGCGTCCGCCCCAGTTGCGGCGAATGCCGTTCTGAAATTTCGCGCCGTAACCGGTCGACCCGCGCGGATTGCAGTAGAACACGGCCCAACCTTTCGACGCGTAAACCTGAAACTCGTGAAACCAATCGACGCCGTACATGCCCGCCGGTCCGCCGTGAATGCTCAAGACCATCGGATACTTTTTCCCCGCGACCCAACCAATCGGACGCACCAGAAATCCGTCGATCGGCCAGTCGTCGGCGCCTTTGTACGGCACGCGCTCCACGCCGGCCAGCGTGCGATTTTTCCAAAGCGCGGCGTTGGCGTCGGTGAGACGTCGTTCGTTGCGGCCGTCGAGTCCCGCGACGAAAATGTCGTCGGGATGGCGAAAATCGTTCGAGAGATACGCCATCACCGCCGAGCCGACGGTGCGTGACGCGCTATGCACGCTGCGCTCGCCCGTGGTGATCTGCGTGACTTCACCATTGGCAACGTTGACCCGGAACAGGTGATACGTTCCGCCGAGTCCCGTGCCGAAAAAAAGTTGCGTTCCATCGCTCGACCACGAGAGATCGGTGGGGATCATGTCGAGATTCTTGGCCGCGCGCACAGACGCTCCGCCGCCGGATGATCCGGCGATCCAAATCTGCGGATGCTCGCCTTCCGGCGCGCCGCCGATAAATGCGATTCGCTTGCCGTCCGGCGACCACCGCGGGCTGGCGTCCGGTTCTTCGTGATCGGAGATACGCACCGGCGTTCCGCCCTCCGGCGTCACCACCCAAACGTCGGTGTTGTGGCTGTCTTCGAGCATTTGTCCGGTGCGATCGGAGACGAAGGCGATGTGCTGGCCGTCGGGCGACCATTGCGGATCGGTGTCGTCCCAATCGTCGCCGGACGTGACTTGCCGCCAGTCGCCGGTGGCGATCTCGACGACCCAAATGTGCGAACGCCGGTCGTCGAACCATCCGGTGTCGTTGAATTTGTAATTGCGATGCGTGTAGTGGCGAACGTCGGAGTTGGCTTTGTATCCAGGCTCGTCGCTGGGACCGATCCGGCTGACGAGAACGAGCCGGGTTCCATCCGGCGACCACTGAAATGCGGTCACGCCGTTCTTGAGATTCGTGACGCGCCGCGCTTCGCCGCCCTTCATCGAGAGGACGTACACCTGATTGCGCGCGGTTTCGCCCGCGGTGGCGGGACGCGCGGACAAAAACGCCAGCCTTTCGCCGTCCGGCGACCAACGCGGCGACGTCGCCGACTGCACGGCAGTGGTGAATGGCGCGGGCGGCGCACTTCCGTCAGCGGGCGCCATCCAGATTTGCGAATTGCGCCGTTCATGCGCGGCGTCGATGGTCGCTTGCACGTACGCCACGAGTTTCCCGCCGGGCGAAAGTTGCGGATCGCTCACGAACTTGAAGTCGAAATAATCTTCGGCGGTAATGCCGTGCTGCGCGGCCGCGCAGCAACTGAATAGAAGAAGAAAACAGAATTTCCTAAACCCGGGCATGAAATCTATCGTATCAGGACTGCGGATTCGCCACAGATCAAGACCGGATTAGCCGCAAATGAACACAGATCAGCACAGATTGTAGGAATGATTACTTGGACCTCGGGTCTCGGGTTTCGGGCCTCGGTATTCGCAGGCGACAGCAGGTGAAGGGCCCGAGTTGCACGGGCTCCATGCGATCGGCGAGGTGCATACTGTTTTCCGAACCGCCGAGCAGAAGATAGGCGTCGGGACGCATCAATGAAAGAATGCGCCGCAGGACGGTCTTGCGCGTTTCCGCGTCGAAGTAGATCAGTACATTTCGCAGCATGACAATGTCGAACGGCGCCATGGCCGGCCACGGTTCAATCAGGTTGATCGGGCGAAAGTCGACGGTGGTGCGCAGCGAATCGTCGATTTGATACTCCGCCGTGCCGGCGCGGCCGACGGTCGCGCAACGCTGGAAGTATTTTTCGAGCATCGTGGGCGGCAAGCCGCGATTTACTTCCAGTTGCGAATACCGTCCGGTGCGCGCATGATCGAGCACGCCAATACCGAGATCGCTGGCGAGCAGGGAAATGCGCCATCCTTGGAGTTGCGGAAAATGTTCGCGAAGCAGCATCGCCACGCTGTACGGCTCTTGCCCCGTTGAACACGCCGCGCACCAAATGCGCAAGGTGCGTTCCGCCGAGCGACGCTCGATGAGTGCGGGCAGAATGTGTTTGCGAAGTGCTTCGAAGGGATTTCCGTCCCGGAAGAACGACGTTTCGTTTGTGGCCATCGCTTCTACGACACGGCGAGAGAGATCGTTGGAGAGCCGCGTGCGCAGTTGCCGCACCAATTCGTCGACCGACGCGAAGCCCTGCTGGTGCGCAACGGGCGCGAGGCGCGCGTCGGCGAGATACTCCTTGCCGTCGTCGAGGACGATCGCGGAGCGCTGCTTCACCAGCGAGCGGACGAAATCAAAGTCCGCGCGATTCATGAGATCGCCAGCCTTTCGCGCGGTTCGATTTTGGGCAACGGCTGCCTCGACTCCCGCACGACGCGCGCAATCTCTCCGCCGATTTGCGACAGCGGCAAGATGCGGCTGGCGATTCCGTCTTGCGCCACGAATCCCGGCATGCCCCACACAACGGAACTGGCTTCGTCCTGCGCAAAGATCGTTCCGCCGACCGCGTGAATTTCTCTCGCGCCGCGCAAACCGTCTTGACCCATTCCCGTCAGGATCACCGCGAGCGCCCGCGATCCATACGCTTGCGCGACGGACCGGAAGAGCACGTCGACCGCGGGACGGCAGGAATTTTCCGGCGGCGCTTGATGCGTGTGCAGATAAACGGAGCCGCCGTTGCGTCGCGCTTCCATGTGCCAATCGCCGGGCGCGATCCAAACGTCGCCGCGCCGTGGTGCAACGCCGTTGGACGCTTCGCGCACCGGGCGTCCGCAACTTGCGTTCAATCGTTCGGCGAGCATTCGCGTGAAGATCGCCGGCATGTGTTGGACGATCAGGACAGGTACGGAAAAGTCCGCAGGCAGAGCGCGTAACACTTCCATCAACGCATTGGGACCGCCAGTGGAAACGCCGATCGCTACGACATCGATCATTCCGCCGGCTGTCCGCGGCGCTGGGAGACTGGCCGCGGGGCGCGGCGAGATCACGCGATGTACAAGCGGTACAACTTCCGGGGCGGGCGCGGGCGTGGCGATAGCACCTCCGCACAGCGTCTTGATCTTTGGCATCAGTTGCGCGCGCAGATTGTCGATGGCCGCGGTAACGCTACCGACGTTCGCCGGTTTCGTTACGTAATCGGCCGCGCCGCGTGAGAGCGCTTCGATTGTGGTGGTCGCGCCGCGCTCGGTCGCGGTGCTGAACATGATCACTTGGATCTTCGGATAGAGCTTGCGGATTTCCGTGAGCGCCTCTAGGCCGTCCATCTCGGGCATTTCCACGTCAAGCGTCACCACATCGGGATTCACTTGCGGAATCTTGGCAAGACAGATTTTTCCGTTGGCGGCGGTGCCGGCGAGTTCGATGGCCGGGTCGGAGGAGAGCACGCTCGCCACCAGCTTACGAATGACGACGGAATCGTCCACCGCGAGCACGCGAATCTTGTTCATGTGATCCTAAGCCGCGCGGCGGCTGACAATCTTCAGGTTTCCGCGCTCGTCTACGGGCGAAGGCCGCGACTCCAAATCGAATTGCGACACCAGACGTTGCAACTCGGCCGCCATACGCGCCAATTCCGACGCTGCCCTCTGCGAATGGCTCGCGCCTTCCGCCGTCGAGCGTGCGGTGGACGCGACACCGCTGATGTTTTGCGCAATTTCCGACGTGCCTTGCGCCGCTTCGGTCAAATTGCGTCCCATCTCGCTGGTCGTGACGCTTTGTTCCTCCACCGCCGTGGCGATGGTGTTCTGAATGTCGTAAATCTGGTGGATGATCGCGCCGATCTCGCCGATCGCTTCCACCGCGCCGCGCGTGTCGGTTTGAATCGCCTCGATCTTTTGGGAAATGTCCTCGGTGGCCTTGGCGGTTTCCTTGGCCAGTTCCTTGACTTCATTCGCCACCACGGCGAAGCTGCGGCCCGCTTCTCCGGCGCGCGCCGCTTCGATGGTCGCGTTCAGCGCCAGGAGATTGGTCTGCTGCGCGATCGAAGTGATCACCTTGATGACTTTGCCGATTTCCGCGCTCGACTCGCCGAGTTTGCCGACGGTGGCGTTGGTTGTTTCCGCCACACGCACCGCTTGCGAGGCCACGCGTGCCGCGTCAGTGGAGCTCTTGGCGATCTCTTTGATGCTGGCCATCATTTCTTCCGCGCCCGTGACCACGGTGCGCACGCTCTTGCTCACTTGCTCGGCCGCCGCCGCCACCACGTTCGATTGCGCGGAAGTCTCCTCGGCATTCGCGCCCATCTGACTGCTGACCGCGGAGAGCTCTTCCGACGACGCCGCGACGCCCTGCGCGGCCACCGACGTTTGACCGATCGCAGCGCGCCAACTTTCTGTGAGGCGCGCGAGCGGCCCGAATACTCGACCGACTTCATCGTTGGAACTTTGTTCGAGATGCACCGTGAGATCGCCGTCGGCGAGGGATTGCGCCGTGCGTGCCAAATCGGCGAGCTGCCGCGTGATGGTTCGCACCGCGAGGCAGGCCACGGTCGTTCCCAGAGTGAGCGCGGCGAAAAGCAAAGACAATACAATCCAACGCGCCCGGTCGGCGAACCGAAGGTCCGATTCACCCTCGTCTTCCAGCGCTGTGATGTTGGCCTTCGCCAACTCTTCCAATGGCGCCTGGAACGCCTCGTTGGCCGGCGCGATCTGGTTGGAGATCATGGCCGCAGCCGCTTGAGGATCCTTGCGATTGAGGTCCATGGCTTGCTGCTGAAGATGTTCGATCTCCGGACCGAGTTTTTCCAGGCCGGCCATCAGACGGCTATCTTCGGGCGAATTCCAGTCCGGCGCGAGTTTGTGCAGGCGGGCAAGGCCGGGATAAATTCGCTCGGACCACGCGTGCTCGCGTTGCACCCGGAATCTGTCATCGCTGGTCAGCATGTAGCCGCGATACGCGCTCGAACTGATGTACAGGCCGCTCAGCACCGACTCCGCCGCCATCGCGGTGGGCGTGCGCGAGCGGATCAGATGCGTGTTCGCTTCGTGTTGCGCGGAAACTTGCATCAGAACGATGCCGACGGCCGCGGCGAACATCAACAGCACGAGGCTAAAGGCCGAACCGATCTTGCGAGCGATGGTGCGAGTGAAGAATTTGTATGGATTCATAGAATTCCTTGTCGTGGCAACTAGGCGCTGGGGATTTCGGCGGCTTCGTCGGCATCCAACACCAGGAGAAGCCGCTCCGGCAACTTGTGGACGCCGCGAATCAAACGCCGCGCCGATGCCGCGAGCGTTTCAGGCGGACGCTCGAACGTTTCGCCGGTGGTGTTGACCACGTCGCCGACGCTGTCGACGAGCAGGCTGACCACGCCTTCGCTCGTGCGAACGACTACGTTCATCGGTTGGCTCTCGCGCGCGCGATCGGGGAGGTCCAGACGGCGGCGCAGATCGAGCGCCGTCACGATGCGCCCGCGCAGATTGATCAGGCCGCTCACTTCGCGCGCGGCCAAGGGCACACGGGTCATCGGTTGCGGGCGCAGCACCTCTTGGACTCGCTCGATTTCCAGGCCGACAAAGAGCGGTCCGACGTGGAAAGTGCAGAATTGCTGGGACGCTTTCATGCCGGCACTTCCTGTTCCGCGGCAAATTCGGCCAGCACGCGGTCGACGATCGCGTCGACGTCGACCAGGTTCGTGACCCGGTCGCGGACCACGATTGGTCCATGTCCGTGACCAAGGGTGATTCGCTCGTCGACGACATCGATGATGTTCTCGACCACCAGTCCCACTTCGTTTCCCTGGCGCGAGCAGACGATCACGTTGAGCGGGCCGCGGTGCGCGCCGGCGCTGGATGAGAGCGGAAAGAGCGGCATGATCTGGCCGCGATACTGAATCACCTGCCGGCCGCGGCATTTTTCTACGCGGTCGCGATCGATTTCTTCGAGACGGCTGACGCGCGCCAGGGGTATGGCCATGCGCTCGGAATCGCCATTTTCAAAAACAAGCATGGATTGCCGCGCTACGACTTCCGCGGGCACGGCCGGGGCTTCTTGACGGATGCGTTCGCGCGATTCGCTGAGCACCGACGCACGCTGCCCCAGTCCCGGAATGTCCAAAACCAACGCCACTTTGCCGTCGCCGAGAATCGTGGCGCCCGCAAAGACGGAAGCGGTCTTCAACGGTTGATCGATTGGCTTGACGACAATCTCTTCGGTGTCGTGGATGGCGTCGACCAGCAGGCCAAATTGTTTGTCGCCCGATTGCAGCACGATAATGCAGGCGTTGCGGCGCGGTTGAGTCTCGCCGCTCGCAAATTCGACGGCCAGATCCACCACCGGAAGCAGACTCCCGCGCAACCGGAAGACCGGCGCGCCATGGACCAGTTCGATGCCGTGAACGCCGTCGGAAATCCGCACCAACTCCACCAGACTCACTTGAGGAATCGCGAATCGCTCTTCGCCCTCATCGCTGCCCAAGCCCACGATCAGGGCGGGCACGATGGCCAGCGTCAACGGGATCTTCATTCGCACGGTCGTGCCGATTCCTAACTGGCTTTGTAGTTCGATGAGTCCGCCGATCTTCTCAATGTTGGTCCGAACGACATCCATTCCCACGCCGCGTCCCGAAACGTTGGTTACTTTTTCCGCGGTCGAGAAGCCCGGCAAAAAGATCAGTTGCAGCGCTTCGCCATCGCCCAACTTGGCGGCTTGCGTGGCGCTGACCATTTGGCATTCGACGGCCTTGTTCTTGATGCGCACGGGATCGATGCCCGCGCCGTCGTCGGAAATCACGATGTTGACTTGACCGGCTTCATGATACGCGCGCAGCAAGATGCGGCCTTCCGGCGATTTGCCCAGCCGATGGCGCGTCTCGGCGCTCTCGATGCCGTGATCGGCGCTGTTGCGCACTAGATGCGTCAGCGGATCTTTGATGGCCTCAATGATGCTCTTGTCGAGTTCGGTTTCCTCGCCTTCCATCTCCACGCGGATTTGCTTGCCGCACGCCGCCGAGAGGTCGCGGACGACGCGCGGAAACTTGCTCCAAATTCCGCCGATGGGCTGCATGCGCGTTTTCATCACGCCTTCTTGCAACTCGGAGGTGACGGCATTCAATCGTTGCGACGCGGCCTCGAGCGCGGGATCGTTCTGTTCGGGAACAAATTGCAGGATGCGGTTGCGCGTCAGGACGAGCTCTCCGACGAGATCAACCAGTTTGTCGAGCAGCGCGACGTCCACACGAATGGTGGTGTCGGCGACGCCGGCTCCCCGCGTCTCGGTTTGCACGTTCAGCGCGTTTAGTACTTCTTGCGGCTGAATGTGTCCTTCTTCCACTAGAATCTCGCCCAAGCGGCGCGGATCGCCTTCCGCCTGCAATCGTGCGGCGTGCTGCGCGGCTTCGGGAGTGATCTTGCCGGTCTCGACGAGAATTTCGCCTAGTGTTTTCCGGGTTGCGTCAGGTGACGCTGCGGTATCCGCGGACGGCCGCGTGACTCCATCCTTCAGTTCTGTCAACCGCGCGACCAGTCCGCTGTAATCGCCGTCGCCCTCACGATGCGTGTGCTCGATCGAGCGCAACATGTCGCGCACCGCGTCGACCATCGCCAGCAGCGCGGTGGTGATTTCCGGTGTCAGTTTCAAGTGACCGTCGCGCAGGCGGCTTAAGAGGTTCTCGCCGACATGCGTCACCGACTCAAGCTTGTTGTAGCCGAGGAATCCACACGTGCCCTTGATGGTGTGAATGGTCCGGAAGACTCCCGCGAGCGTCGCCTGGTCGCTGGGATTTTCTTCCAACGCCAGGAATTCGCGGTCGAGGCGGTCGAGATTCTCGTAGCTTTCCACGAGAAACTCCTGCACGACCTCAATGTCGATGTCGGGGACTTCGCTGGGCATCCTCACAGCTAGACATCGGCTAGGAACGCGGGCGACGTGAGCATTTCTGAGGCAAATCTTAGGAACGAGTGCTGAGTCCTGAGTGCTGAGTGCTGAGTAAAGAACGCTAGGCTGGGGTTTTAACTCAGCACTCAGGACTCAGCACTCAGCACTCAGCACTGGATCCTAAAGGTCTATGGTGATGGAGCTGCCGCTACTGCTGGTTTCGAGGGTGCTTAGGGCGTAGCGCATCACATCGCCCTTGGTGAGAATGCCCACTAGCGCGCCGCTGTCGTCGACCACGGGGATCGATCCCCACTTGTTTTCTTGCATCATTTGGACGGCGTCGCCGAGCAACGCGTTGGCGTTGATCGTTGTGGGATTCTTCACCATCACGCGATCGATCGTGTTCGCCTGGAAGACCTGATTGTACTCGTCGGGCGACGTTCGCCCCAAAATCGATGGGGACGCGCGTGCGAGGTCGCGGTCGGTGATCAGGCCCACCAACTGGCCGTCCTTGACGACGGGAATGTGGCGTATGCTTAACGAGCGAACTGTTAAGACTGCTTGCAAAAGAGGTTCGTCCGGGCCCAAAGTAGTAGGGTCGGCGGTCATGAAATCGCGTACCGTCGGTTTGTTGGTCTCGGACATTGAGTTGGGGGAATCTCAGCGATTGTAACGGAATGAGGCGGAAATCTCAAACCGGAAATGGCTGACGGTATCATGCGGGCGAACGAAAACGGGAGGGCCTACATGTTTTTTTCTCGCAGGGAGCTTGCGAAATTGGCGTTGGCGGCGCCCGCGGCCGGTTGGGCCGCGCGTTTGAGCGGCCTGATGGCGGTGAATTCGAGATTTAACGGTGTCCAGATCGGCGTGCAGACCTATAGCTTTCGCGCGCTGCCCGATCCGTCGCACGCCGACATCCCGACGATGCAGCAAATCGGAATCAACGTGGCGGAACTGATGTCGGAGCACGCCGAAGGACTGCTCGGCGCGCCGCCCGGCCGCGGAGGTGCGATCGTCGAATGGCGCAAAACCGCGCCCTTGGACAAATTCAAGGAAGTCCGGAAGATGTTCGACGACGCGGGACTGAAGCTCGACCTGCTCTGTTACAACATGAACGAGCGAATGAGCGACGACGACATCGAGTACGGCTTCAAGATGGCCCAACAACTCGGCGCCCGCGCCATGACTACCAGCACGCAGGTGAGCATGGCCAAGCGCATTGCGCCGATCGCCGACAAGTACAAAATGACCATCGGATTCCACGGCCACGACTCGACGAATCCCAACGAAGTGGCCACGCCGGAATCTTTCGCCACGGTCATGGCGGCGTCGAAGTATCACGCCATCAATCTCGATATCGGCCACTTCACGGCCGCCGGTTTCGACCCTGTGGCATACATCAAGGAGCACGCGCCGCACATCACCAACATCCACTTGAAGGATCGCAAGAAAGATCACGGCGCGAATGTGCCGTGGGGCGAGGGTGATACGCCGATCAAAGAGGTGCTGCGTTTGATGCGCCAGGAGAAGTATACTTTTCCGGCGAACATAGAGTTCGAGTACAAAGTGCCGGAAGGCTCCGACGTGGTGAAAGAAGTGTCGAAGTGTTTGGCGTACTGCAAAGAAGCGTTAGCCTAGGGAGATTTTGACGCGATGAACGTTGCGATTCTACTGTTGACATTGGTTCTTCAAGGCGCCGGCCAACAACCACCGGCACGGCCGCCGGCACAAGCGGCGCCCGACGCTCCGCACGGCGGGCAAGCCCAACCTCCGGCGCAGCAGCAACCGCCGCCGGTGGTCAGCCGCTTTGCCGAGGCGTTTCCGCAGCACGACAAACCGGATCCCGCGGCCATCGAGCGTGGGAAAACACTGTGGGGTGCCAACTGCACGTTCTGCCACGGCGTGGACGCGCGCGGCGGATCGGGCGGACCGAGTTTGATTCGCTCCTCGATCGTGCTGAACGACAAGAACGGCGAGGCGATCGCTAAGATCGTGCAGAACGGCGTGCCGGACAAGATGCCGGCGGTGCCCCTGAGCAACGCGCAGGTCTCCGACATCGCCGCATTCCTGCATCAGTTCCGCGTGAGCGGCTATGACGCGGCGCGCAACCGGCCCATTAGCGTGGTTGTCGGCGACGCCCAAGCGGGCGAAGCGGCTTTCCGCGCGAAGTGCGCGTCGTGCCACACGATCACGGGCGACTCCGCGAAGTCCGCGGCCGGCGGCGCCGATCTCAAGGGGTTCTCGGCCAAGTTCACCGATCCCCGCGCGATGCAGCAGAACTGGCTGATGCCCGCGCCACGCAATCGCGAGCTGAGCGTGCCCCCAACAACCGTCACGGTCACACTGGCTTCGGGACAAAAAATCGAAGGAACACTCGTCCGCATCGACGACTTTGAAGTGGTGGTCAATTCGGGCGGCATGCACCGGACGATCGTTCGCGACGGCAACGTGCCGAAAGTCGAGGTGCACGATCCCCTTCAGCCCCACAAGTACCTGTTGCCGCAGTATACGGACAAGGATATCCACGACATCACGGCGTACCTGGTGAATCTCAAGTGAAACATTACATTATCGGCGGCATTCTACTGTTTTCATTGACATTGGCGGCGCAGGAATCAGGGCCGGAAAAGGGTGGTCTTGATCCCGCCCAGATTGCCAAACCCCTTTCCAGCGATTGGCTCACCTACAACGGCGACTATTCCGCCAAACGCTACTCGAAGCTCAACCTGATCAATCAGCAAACGGTGAAAAACTTGTCGCTGGGATGGGTCATCCGGTTGACGGCGGGCGAGGGCGGCGCGGGCGGCGGCCGTGGCGGCCGAGGTGGTCGAGGTGGAGGCGGCGAAGAGACGCCGTTGGTCGTCGGCGGCGATGGCACCGCGGATTCTGGCACGGGCGTCAACATCCGCGCGTCGATCCTGGAGGTTGACGGCATGCTCTATGTGTCGTCGCCGGACAACGCCTGGGCGCTGGACGCGCGCGACGGCCGCGTGCTTTGGCATTATTTCTGGAAGACGCGCGGCGGCACACACATCGGCAATCGCGGCATGGGCATGTGGAAGACATGGCTCTATTTCGAAACGCCCGACGACTATTTGATCTGCCTCGATTCGCGCACCGGCAAGGAAAAGTGGCACGTGCCGATCGCCGATTTCGTGCAGCAATATTTTTCGACCATGGCGCCGATCGTCGTCGGCGACCATGTGCTCGTCGGTACCGGCGACGATCTGGACGCCCCGGGATTCCTGCAATCGTTCGATCCCGAGACCGGCAAACGCCAGTGGATCTGGTGGTCCACGCCGCACGAGCCGGGCGATGCGGGACTCGAGACGTGGGCGAATCTCGACGCCGCGCGTCACGGCGGCGGGCAGATGTGGGTGCCGGGCGCATACGATCCCGAGACGCATTTGTACATCGCGGGCACGGGCAATCCCACGCCGGCGTACACGTCGGCGTCGCGCGGGGAAGGCGCGAATCTCTACACGTGCTCCATCGTCGCTATCGACGTGGAGACGGGGAAACTCAAGTGGTATTACCAGGTGTCGCCGCACGATACGCACGATTGGGACGCCGGGCAAACGCCGATCATCTTCGACGGCATTTTCCAAGGCAAGCCGCGCAAGATGGTGGCGCATGCGTCGCGCAACGGCTACTATTTCACGCTCGATCGCTTGACCGGCGAGCGTCTCGTATCCTTCAAGTGGTCGGATTCGGTGAATTGGGCGGAGCCGGCGCTGAACAAAGCAGGTCAGCCGGTGCGCATCCCGGCGAAGGACTTCGATATCGGCGGATCGCTGATCTCACCCGACAACGGCGGCGCCACGAATTGGCCGCCGCCCGCCTATTCGCCCGACACGGGATTGTTCTACGTGCCGCAAGCGGATCGCTACGCGATGTATTACTTGACGGAAACCGATCCACGCGGCGCGATGGGTTTGGGCGGCAAGGACGAACTCGGCGTCGGCAGCATGGGAAGTTTTTTGACGGCGATTAATCCCACCACCGGAAAAATCGCCTGGCGTCACGAGTATCCCGGCGGCAGCGGTTTGACCAACGGATTGCTCACCACCGCAGGCCGGCTGCTTTTCGGCGGCGATCCCAGCGGGAATTTAGTGGCCTACGATCCGGCGACGGGCAAACCGCTGTGGCATTCGCGAATCGGTGGAGTGTCGAACGCGCCGGAAACGTACATGCTCGACGGCCATCAGGTCTTGCTGGTAGCGGCGGGCGATGCGATCTTTTCCTTCGTTTTGAATTAGCGGCTGACGGTTTTTTCAACGCAGAGAACGCAGAGGCGCAGAGAAACCAGGTTTTCTCTGCGCCTCTGCGTTCTCTGCGTTGAAGAAAACCGCCTTTATTGCTTGATCCGCCCGCGGATCTTGCGCGACAACCTTTCGACTTCCTCAAGTTTCTTGAGCGTGCTAACCGGCAGAACGTTTTCGCCGGCCTTTTCCACGTCTTTTCTGATCTCGGCCGTGAGCGTTACGAGCCGGTCGATGTCCTTCAGCGTGGCATCATACTGCCACTTGAGCAGCTTCGCGGGCGTTGCGGGATTGTTGGGCGAATCCTCCGGCTGCGTGGCCTCGGCGGGCGGCCTTTGGGGCTTCGGGGCCGATTGATTCTGCTGAGGGGCGGTGGGTGCAAGCCCAAGTAAGAGAAACAAGCAAAGCGCTCGTGCGGACATGGGTGAAATTGTACCGCACGCCATCGCGCGAACTCGTCTGTTATAATAAGAAGGTTATGTCGAAGATCAAGATCCTAGCCCGGCTGGCGGCGGCGACTCAACTCCTTCCCATCATGGAGGGCGGAGAAGAGCTGCTGGTGGGCGGCCAAGCGGTTATCGAGGGCATCATGATGCGCTCGCCGCATTCCTATTGCATCTCGATCCGCAAACCGGACGGGGAAATCGTCAGCACGCGCAAGAGCATTCAGCGCCCGTCGGAGAAGCACCACTTTTTCAAGTGGCCGCTGCTGCGCGGACTCGGGACGCTGGGCCAAGCCTTGACGCTGGGCGTCATCTCGCTGAAATTCTCCACCGACACGATGATCCAGTCGGAAATGGAGAAAGAAGCCGCCGCGAAATCGGGCGCCGCCGCGCCGGCATCCGGCGAAAAGCAACAAGCGGAGATCCCCGGCTGGATGATGGCCGTGAACATTCTCGTCTCCGTTGGATTTTTTATCGGCTTCTACAAATTCCTTCCGCTGCTCCTGACCACCGAACTGCAAAAGTTTTTCCCGATCATTGGCAATCATTTCGTTTTCAACCTGGCCGACGGCGTGGTGCGCCTGCTGCTGTTCCTGGGATTCCTGTGGCTGCTGTCGCTCTGGAGTGAGATGCACCGCTTGTTCGAGTATCACGGGGCGGAGCACAAAACGGTTTTCAACTTCGAGTCGGGCCAAGACGTCAACGTGAACAACGCGCGCCGCTTCATCACCTTGCATCCGCGCTGCGGAACGAGCTTCATGCTGGTGATCATGCTGATCTCGATTCCGGTGTACGCGCTGGTGCCGTTCGACGGATTCGTGGCGCGCCTGCTGACGCGCGTCTTGCTGCTGCCCCTGATCGTGGCGCTCAGCTACGAGTTGATCCGCTTCGCCGCGCGCCGCCAGGGATCGCTCTGGGCGTCGCTCGTGAAGCCGGGCCTCTGGCTGCAAAAGATCACCACGCAGGAACCCTCCGACGATCAGTTGGAGATCGCGATTCACGCGCTCGATCACGCCATGGAGTTGGAAAAACAACAGGGTGGCGAGCTGGTGATTGCCTAGGGTCGCCCCCGCCATACCGTTTTCCGTCGCACTTTTCCCGACATTTCAATCGGAGCACTTTAAGCAAGGGCACCCCAATGGACCCGAAACTGATTTCCAAGCTCGACACAATGGAGTCGCGCCTCAACGACCTGACGGCGCAGCTTTCCGATCCTGCCGTGCTGGCCGACGGCGCGCGCTTCCAGAAGACGGCGCGCGCGCACGCCGATTTGAACACGCTGGTGGAAAAATATCGCGAGTGGAAGGCGATTCAGGAGGAGACGGCCGGCGCGCAGGCCATGCTCGCGGAGAACGATCCTGAGATGCAAGCGATGGCGCGCGAGGAATTGGCCGGACTCACCACCCGATCCGCGGCCGCGGAGCAGGAACTCAAAGTCCTGCTGTTGCCGCGCGATCCGCACGACGACAACAACGTGGTGCTGGAAATCCGCGCCGGCACGGGTGGCGACGAAGCGACCTTGTTCGCAGCCGAAGTCATGCGCATGTACGTGCGTTATGCGGAAACGCAGCGCTGGAAGGTGGAAGAACTTTCCTCGAGCTTCTCGGAAATCGGCGGACTGAAGGAAGTGGTGGCGCTCATCGAAGGACGCGGCGTCTACGGCAAGCTGAAATACGAAAGCGGCGTGCATCGCGTGCAGCGCGTGCCGAAGACCGAGCAACAAGGACGCGTGCACACCTCGGCGATCACCGTGGCGGTGATGCCGGAAGCCGAGGAAATCGAAATCGAGATTGAGGCCAAGGACATCCGCGTCGATACGTTTTGTTCCTCGGGTCCCGGCGGACAATCGGTGAACACGACGTACTCGGCGGTGCGCATCACGCACTTGCCGACGAATACGGTGGTGAGCTGCCAGGACGAAAAATCGCAGATCAAGAATCGCGCCAAGGCCATGCGCGTGCTGCGCGCGCGCTTGTACGAAATGGAGCAGGAAAAACAAGCCGCGGAAATGGCGAAACAACGCAAATCGCAGGTCGGCTCGGGCGACCGCAGCGAAAAAATTCGCACCTACAACTTTCCGCAAAATCGCTGCACCGATCATCGAATCGGCCTGACGCTGCACCAGCTCGATTCGGTGATGGACGGCCATCTTCAGCCCTTCATCGACGCGTTGATCGAGCACGATCACGCCGAGAAACTGAAAGCGGAACTCGGCGACGCGGCATAAGACAAAAGCAACCGCAGATGCACGCAGATGAACGCAGATAAGATCGAGTTTTTATCTGCGTTCATCTGCGTTCATCTGCGGTTGCAGTTAAAATATCCGCATGTCCAAAGTGAAAATCGGTTTGATTGGCTCGCAGTTCGGGGCCACGCTGCACATCGAAGCGTTTGAGCGAGTGCCGGACGCCGAAGTGGTCGCCGCGGCGTCGCCTACGCGCGCGCACGTGGAGGAATTCACGCGTCGCTACCACATTCCCTACGCCTACACGGATCACCAGCAGCTTTTGGCGCGCAAAGACATCGAGCTGGTCTGCATTTCCGTACCGAATTATTTGCACTGCACAATGGTCGAGCAAGCCGCCGCGGCGGGGAAGCACATTGTCGTCGAAAAGCCGCTGGCCATGAATCTGGAGGAAGCCGATCGCATGATCGAAGCATGCCGCAAGGCCGGTGTGCTGTTGCTCTACGCCGAATGCCTGCTGTTCGCGCCGAAATATGTGCGCGCGAAGAAACTTGTCGACGAAGGCGGCATCGGTCGGCCGTACTGGGTCCGCCAATACGAGAAACATTGGGGACCGCACTCCGATTGGTTTTGGGACGTCGACCGCTCGGGCGGCGGCGCGCTCCTCGACATGGGATGTCATGGCTTCGAGTTTGCGCGCTGGATCTTCGGCAAGCCCAAAGTGAAAAGCGTCACGGCGACCTGCGGGACGTACGTGCACAAATCGCGCACGCGCGCCGACGATTGCTCGCTGTTCACCGTGGAATTCGAAGGCGGACAAATCGCGCAAGTGGAAGATAGCTGGGCCAAGCCCGGCGGCATCGAAGATTGCGCCGAGATTTTCGGGACCGAAGGCGTGGTCTACTGCGACATCGTGTTGGGATCGGCGATGCAGGTATACAGCCGCACGGGATTCGGTTACGCCGTCGAGAAAGCGGAAACCACCAAGGGATGGAGCCATACGATCTTCGAGGAAAACTGGCAATACGGTTATCCGCAGGAGATGCGCCACTTCCTGGATTGTGTGCGCGGCAAAGCCACGCCGATCGAAACGGCGGACGACGGCCGCATCGTTTTGGAAGTGATGTTCGCGGCCTACGAATCGGCCGCCACGGGGCGCCGCATCGATTTTCCGTATCGTCCGGCGTTTCCGAAACGTCCAATTGAAAGCTGGCTTCAGGCGAAAAAATAATGGCCACCGGCGCTCCCACACCGCAGCAGGCGATTCCACGCCGCGAAGATCTCGACAAGGATCTTGGCGTCGGCTCTCGCGTTGCCAACACGCGTGGACTCCGCTTCCTGAATCACGACGGCTCGTTCAATGTGCGGCGGCGCGGGCAATCGCTGCTGGAGTCGTTGAATGTTTTTCACTGGCTGCTGAATTTGTCGCTATTCCGTTTCACCATGCTCACGGCGGGCACGTATCTCGTCACCAACGTTGTTTTCGCGACAGGATATTATCTCTGTGGGCCGGACGCCTTTGCCGGCGCGCAAGGCAAGACCCGGCCGGCGCACTTTCTCGAATCGTTTTTCTTCAGCGTGCAGACGCTCGCCACCATCGGGTACGGGCACATCAGTCCGCGGAGCATCGCGGCGAACGTGATGGTCACGATCGAGTCGCTGGCCGGGTTGATGGGCTTCGCGATCATCACGGGGATCGTTTTCGCGCGTTTCTCGCGCCCGACCGCGCAAATTATTTTCAGCCACAAGGCGGTGATCGCGCCGTATCGCGGCATCACCGCGTTCATGTTTCGCATCGCTAACGCGCGCACGAATCAACTGATCGGCGTGGAGGCGACGGTGAACTTGGGGCGGATCGAAAAGAAAGACGGTGAGGAGAAGCGCGCCTTTTACACGTTGGACCTGGAGCGCAGGAAAGTCCAGTTTTTTCCGCTGCACTGGGTGGTGGTGCATCCGATCGACGAATCGAGTCCGATGTGGGGCTGGACGCCGGAGCAACTCAAGGCCAGCGACGCGGAGTTCACGATCCTGTTGACCGCCACCGACGAGACGTATGCGTCGACGGTGCACGCGCGTTCCAGCTACAAGATGAGCGAAATCGCGTGGGCCGCGAAATTCGTGGATGTTTTCCTGCCGTCGGACGATGGCGTGGTGACCATCGATCTCAAGAAACTCCACGACGTTGAACCCGCCGTGCTGCCGCGCGCCGGAGAGCCGGCTAAGTTGCTGTAAATTCTTTCACCATCTCCCAAGCGTCGCCCTGATCCTGATAGTAATGTTTCAACCGCCGGGTGATGCGGTATCCGTGTTTCAGATAGAACGCGTGGGCCGGTGTGTTTTCCACCGCCGCCTCCAGCACCACGCGTTTTGCGCCCAAGCCGCGGAGGCGATCGTGCGCCGCCGATAGAAGCAGCGTGCCGAGTCCCGAGCGCCGGTGCGGGTGGAGCACGTCGATGGTGATGATGTGACTGTTCACGCCGCGCTGCCGCAGCGCCAGAATAAATCCGGCGATGTCGTTGGCTTCCTCGCCTATGAGCGCGAACGCGCCGGGTTGCAACAGCGACATGGCGATGTCGTCGGCGGAATAGGCAATGCCCGGCGGAAAGCATTGGCGATCGATTTCGCACAATGCGTCAAAATCCTCGGACCGATAGTCGCGAATTCTCACGTAAGAACAGTTTATCGAAATCGGGCCGCGATGGATCGCGGCTCACCAGAACGCTCGCGCCTTGACTCAGGCTGCGGGGAACGATATCTTGTCGCCATGCCTTTGCCGATCGTTCTCATACTCGTTTACGCCACCATTGTCTTTGCCGGCGGTTTGATAGGATACCTGAAGGCGGGCAGCAAGCCGTCGCTGATTGCGGGCGTGGTCAGCGCACTCGTGCTGGCATCGTCGGCGTGGCTTTTCGGAAATGAAGTCCACGGATTGTACGTCGCCGGCGGCGTCGCAGGATTGCTGACGGTGGTTTTTCTGATCCGATTTCTGAAGACCCGTTCGTTCATGCCATCGGGAATGATGCTGGCGCTGAGTTTGGCGGCCACCAGCTACTTTTTCTATACGGCATTTCACGGGTAGGGCATGAGCCTGATCGCATGAGTAAAGAATTCACCGAGAAGATTCCAATCACCGTTTACGGCTCCGATTCCAAGGGCGAAATGTTCGTGGAAGACACGGCCACCGCCGTGGTTGCGCGCGACTGGATCCTGGTGGCGATTCGCAAACGCATTCCGTCCGGCTCCGAGGTCATCGTCTTCAACAAGACCAACGGGAACCAAGCGGAATTCCTGGTGGAAGAGCAGGATTCCAACGGTTTGTACCGCGCGCGATTGAAGGATCAAACCGTCGACGTGTGGGAGAAGGATTTCGGCGGCGCGCCGCAACCCGCCGTCGACACGCGGCCGCGCCTGCATTTGGTTTGCAAAAGTTGCGGCACGCAGGAATCGGTGCAGATGGACCCCGCCGAGGTCACGCGCGCCGATGCGGGCGAAGTTTTCTGGCGACACTGCGCGCAATGCGTGGAGGAAACGGATTGGCAATCGGCGTCTTGGCTGGCGGAACAGTGGCGAGTGGCGTCACAGAAGAGGGAAGAGCCGCGTGGCGCTGCTGCGGCAGCTCCGCCTCCGCCGGACGGCGCGCCCGAAGTGATTTTCACGCCGCCGCCCCCGCCGCCTGTGCCTGAAGAAGTCGCGGCGCCTCCGATCAACTGGGCGGAGAAGCGCGGTTCCCGGCGGATCCAAATGAAGACGCGTGCGCGCGTGCGCCGCACCAACAACTCAAGCGAAATTGTCGCGCCGCTCAACGTGTCGCGCGGAGGAATTGCCTTCGAGTCGAGGCAAGAGTATGCGCTCGACGAGATGATCCAAGTGGCGATGCATTATCGCGAGGGCGAACAGCCACTGGAGACCCTGGGATCAATTGTGAGAGTCACGCCGAACGCGTCGGCCAAGGAATACGGCGTTAAATTTGGATAGGGGCGCTTCGCGGCAATCAGGCCGTTTCAATCGTAATCGGCATTTCGCGATAGAAACGCAGCATGGCCGTCAACAATCCCAAGAGCACGGGACCCAACAGGAATCCTGTGATTCCGAACAGATACAATCCGCCGAGCACGCCGAACATGGCCGCGAGAGGATGCAGCGGCGAGCGCCCGGAAATCAATTTCGGTTTCAGGATGTGATCGACCAGCAGGCTGAGCACGCCCATATACGCGACCAATCCCCATCCCGCCGCCGCGTGACCCGCAAGTAATCGCGACGCCGCGAGCGGCGCCCACACCACCGCGCCGCCGAGCACCGGCAACATCGCCGCGATCAACGTGAGCAGCGTCCATAGGAGTAAATGCGGCAATCCCACCGCGGCGTACCCGATCGCGCCGGCGACCGCGATGACGGCGGCGGTGATCACTTGGCCGTACAATACGCCGGTCATCGTGGATTCGATGGTCTGCGCCAGCAGCGGCTTCAACTTCACGTCGAGCGGAACGAGGTCGATGAACGTTTGGAATGCCTCGCGTCCCTCGGTGAAGACGAAGAATAGGACGTAGAGGAAAATCACCAAGTCGAGCGCCGTGCGTCCGATGTGCCCGATGATTTCGGGAGCGGCGTGCATCGTGGCGGCGCGCACGTGTTCGGTGTAGACAGCGAGGTTTTCAGTGATCGGAACGTGGCGATTCAGCAGGCGATCGATGGCCACGTTGGCGTCGCTGATGATTCCGACAAGTTTGTCTTCGCGCAACGCGGCGGGCGCTTGCTGCGACACTTCCACCAGCGCCAACAGCAGCGGCAACGCCGCAGCGAACAACACCAGCAGCAGAAGAAGGGTCGCGCGGAGATGCGGAGAGCGAAGGCGGCGTCCGAGAAAATCGTAGAGCGGCGTGAGCAGGTATCCCACCACGGCCGCCATCATAATGGGGCCGAAGAAGGGTAGCAGCATCCAGGCGGCGACTGCCGCCAGAGCAGCCAACACGACGTAAAACGCCGCTCGATTTTTCATGGAGTGCGGCTTTGCTTGACGCGGCGGCGCGGGCCGCTAGCGCGCCCGCCGGCGATTGCGCACGCGCGCGGCGTGCTGCTTTTTGGCTTTGCGCTTGGGCTTCGAGATGATAAACGTTCCGCTACCGATACTCTTGGCAGTCCACTGAGCAGTCTTAGGCATTACGTAAGAATAACACGGCAACGCCCTTTCAAACCGAGCGGCGCAGGAAGGTCGTTGCTCAATTTGAATTCTTGATCCCCGTGGAACTGTGAGCCAATCGGCTGCGCAGCCGCGTTGTCTCTCTTTTGTATCAGGGCACGGCTTCAGCTTTGTATCAGGGCACGGCTTCAGCCGTGCCGACCCAGACGTTTGGAAATAGTGGGCTTTAGCCCCCGCAAACAACGGCTGACCCGCCATCTCGCCAAGTGGAAAGCGCAGGGGCTAAAGCCCCAGGAACAAGGCCCGCTGGCGGCACGGCTGAGGTCGTGCCCTGATACAAAGCATACCTACGCGCAAAAGGTTCGATTGCCGCAAGTCATGCGATCGTAATTCAAATTGAGACGCCACCGCGCAGGAAGTAACGGTTACTGCTTTCCGCCCTTAAGTTGTTCCAACTGCTTCTTGGCCCACGCGTCGTTGGGATTCCCGTCGACGATTTTCTGAAAGTCGGCGATCGCTTTGTCGGTTTCGCCGTTGGCTTGATGACTCATCGCGATCAAGCTCCGTCCCCAGCCGGTCAGCGTCGTCGATTGGTCGTTCAATTCCATGAACGCCGCGGCTTCCTTGGTCTTGTGCGCGGCCAAGAGCGATTCGGTGAGCTGATTCACCGAGGTTTCGGAGAAATCGTACTGCGCGCCGCCGTAGTATTTCTTCCGCAGATCTTTATAGAGCGCCAGCGCCGAGGCGAGATCTTTCTTCTCCAACTCCTCGCTGAGAACCGCTTGCAGCGAGCGCGGTTTCATTACTCCGTGATGACATGTCGCGCAATCGACGCGCGTCGACGTGGCCGGCTGGAGCTTGGCGACGTAGTCCTTGTTCAACGCCTCGACCATGCGCATCATTTCGCGCGCTTTTTTCTTGGTGTCTTTGGCGTCGGACGCGAAGTCCCGGAGTTCCGATCCAGGGGCTTTGTCGGCGTGGCAATCCTCGCAGCGCGCGCCCAGGCTGAAGGAGAAGATGCGCATGCGGCTCGTCAATTCTTGTTTGGAAATATCTTTCGGAAGGACTTGCAGGTTGGTGAACTTATCGGGAATCTGTGCACTCGCGAAAGGAAGTGTCAGCAGCATGACGGCGGACCACCTGGTGATTCTCATGGCGGATACGATACTCCTCTTTCGAAGGCGCGATGCAAAAATCACTGACCCTCCGTGGACGGCGGAACCAATCCCTTGATCCGCATGTAGGTGACGATATTTCCGTAGTGCTCGCCGTCGTGCAGCACGTTTTGCCACAGGAGGCGCAATTTCGTTCCGCCGCCTTCGACTTTCTCGACGGCTTCGGCGTCGGTCATGTGGTCGTAGACGGCGTCGCAGTAAGCGAAGGAATCCTGCAGGGCCGCGACCAGTTCGCGTTTCGTGTGCAGAGTTTTTTCGATATCGGCGGCTTTGTGCTCGCCCTTCACGGGTCCACAGAAAAACAGGTATTGCTCCTGGGCCACATGACCCACGATCTCGCCGAACGTGCGCACCCGCGGCGCGGGACGGAACGTGTAGTTTTCTTCGGGCATTTTTTCGGCGGACGCGAGAATGTATCCGCGAACTTTCTGGTAAGCCTCGCGCACCTCGTTCGAGAGCGGGTTCGCGGCCTGTGTGGCCAGCATGACAGCCAACAGAAGTTTCAGATTCATGCTGACATCATACGCCGAGCAAGGTTATTCGTAGCGTAACGCAACCATCGGATCGACGCGCGACGCCCGACGCGCGGGCAAAAAACCCGCGACGAGCGCGACCACCGAAAGCGTCGCGACGCACAGAGCGATTGTCGACGGATCGGTGGCTGTGAGCCCGTACAGCATCGTGCCGACTAGGCGCGACGCCCACCAGGCTGCAGGCAATCCAATGGCGATGCCGATCGCGACCAATCGCAGCGCGCCGCCCAAGACCATGCGCACCACTTGCGCGCGTTGCGCGCCTAACGCCATGCGAATCCCGATTTCTCCGGTGCGTCGCGTCACCGTGTACGCGAGCAATCCGTAGAGTCCTACGGCGGCGAGTAACAAGCCGAGCGTTCCGAAAAATCCGGCCAGCCGGGCCATCAGTCTTTCGCGGCGCATGGAGTTTTCGATCTGTGCGGTGAACGCCCGCGTCGAAAGTGGACTCCCCGGCAAGCGCGGACGCAGAACGTCGAGCACTTGGTTCGATACATCGCTGAACGAGCCGTTGACGAAGATCTCGAACGTTCCGAATCCCGCGCGTGCCGGCGGCAACTGAAAGTAGGGAACGTAGACGCACGGCCGCGGGCCGTCGCGCAGCGATAGCGCATGGGAATTTCGCACCACGCCCACGAGCTGCATTCCCTTGAAATCCTTGCCTTCCACGGCCGAGACGATTTGGCCCAAGGGATGGCCGTCAGGGATGAAGCGCCGGACAAATTCCTCATTGACGATCACCACGGGCGGAGCCGTAAGGTCGTCGCGCATCGTAAAGTCGCGGCCGTTCAACAACGACATCTGCATGGTGTCGAAATAACCCGGCGACACCGCGAGGAACGGGTAGTCGCCTTCCGGCGCTTGTGTGCCGTTGACGCTGACTTGTTGCGACCAGTAGCCGCCGGAAATCGGAGTGTAGTTGGAAAGCGCCACCGATGCCGCCCCGCGCAGTTGCGAAATCGCGGCCAGGCTTTCGCGCACGAATGCGATGCGTTGTGTGTCGTTGGGAATCACGCGCCGGGCATTGAAGTCCAGCATCAAGATGCCGCTATGGCGAAATCCGGGATCGACGTTTTCCAGATTGCGCAACGTGCGCACGAACAATCCCGCGGCGATTAGCAACAACAACGACAACGCGACTTGCGCCGACACCAGCGCCGGCGCCAAACGGCCGCGCGCGCCGCCGGTATTTCGCTCGCTGCTCTTGAGCGCTTCACCCGGGCCAAATCCCGTGGCGCGAAACGCCGGAGCGATCCCGAACAACAACGCCGCGCCGATTGTCACGGCCATCGTGAATCCGAGCACCGCGCCATTCATGCCGGTTTCGAGGTGGATGGTGCTCGATACCATGCCGACCAGCAGCGCGCCGCCGAACTGCGCGAAGAACAATCCGAGTGCCGCGCCTAATGACGCCAACAGCGTGCTCTCGGCCAAGAGTTGTCGAATCACGCGTCCCCGGCTCGCGCCGATGGCCAGACGAATCGCGATCTCGCGTTGCCGCGCGGTCGCGCGCGCCAGCAAGAGGTTCGCGACGTTGGCGCAAGCCACCAGAAGCACGAGTGCGGAAATCGTCATCAGCACGTAAAGCGGTTTCGTGTACTGATTCCGTAACGGAGTCCAGCCCGCGCCGCCGCTCGTCAATACCAGGTAGGAGTTCAGGAACCTCTCACGGAAATTGGCGGGCGCTTGCGGCGACACACCAAGCGGCGCGATCGTCGGCCAAATCACTTTGAGACGCGCTAGCGCCTGCTCTTCGGTGAGTCCCGGCGCAAGACGCGCGATCGTGCGATTCCATCGGCTCTCCGGTCCCAACGATGCATTGCCGCCGGGATTGAGTTGCGCCAATGCCTGCAAGGGCAGCGTGAGATCGACGGTTTCGCCGACCACCGCGCCGGTGAAACCCGGCGGTGTCACGCCAACGATCGTGACCGGATGACCTTCCACCAGAATCGCCGCGCCGATAGCGCGCGGATCGCGATGGTAAATACGTTCCCAATATCCGTCGCTGATCACGGCGGCGATCGGCGCGCCGGGTTCGTCGTCGGCGGGACCGAGCAGGCGTCCGGCCTCAGGTCGCAGCTCGAGCGCGGCGAAATACCCGCCGCTCACCCACGCGCCCGGCGTGAGCACCGGCGCATCGGGCGGTCCAACCGTGAAAGGATTACCGCTGTAGCCGCCGAGATTCGCGAAGACGTCTTTGCGGGCGGCGAAAGCGCGGATCACCGGGTACGAAAAACTGTCGGTGAGATGGTCCTTCACAAACATGTTCACTTGGACCAGCTTTTGCGGACTCGGCACCGGCAGCCAGCGCAGCAAGAGCGCTTCCACCACACTGAAGATGGCGGCGTTGGCGCCGATCCCCAAGGCGATCGAGAGGACGGCGACCGCCGTGAATCCCGGATTCTTGCGCAATGTACGCGCGCCGTAGCGCAGGTCGCGCGCGATTTCGCTGAGCCACGCGGTGGAGCGCGCTTCACGGCATTCCTCTTTCACTTGCTCGACGCCGCCGAAGTCAAGTCGCGCGCGGCGCTCGGCTTCCTGGCGCGACATACCCGCGGCGACGTAATCTTCCACTTGCTGCGCCACGTGCGCATGCAGTTCGCGATCCAGTTTCGACTCGTGATTATTCATAACGTAGGGCCTCCACCGGTTCGACCCGCGAGGCTCGCCGGGCAGGCACGAAGCCCGCCAGTGCCGCGACCGAAATGATCACCAGGATGGCGGCGCTGAAAGTAAATAGATCGGCGGGGGCCACGCCAAAGAGGCGTGACGCGATCAAGCGCGTGAGCGCGAAGGCCGCCGTCGTGCCCAATGCGATGCCGGCTACGGCCAGCGTCATCGTCTCCCTAAAAACCATTCCCAAGACTCCACCGCTCGTTGCGCCCAACGCCATTCGCACACCGATCTCGCTGGTTCGCCGCGACACCGAGTACGACACCACTCCATATAACCCCAACGAGGCGAGCAGAAGCGCGAGTGCTCCGAAACCAGCACTGACGTTGGCGATCAGGCGCTCCTGCGTCAGAACGTCGTTGAGTTGTTCCTCCACAGTATCGATTTTGAGAACCGGCAGGTTTGGATCGATGCTCCGAAGTTCTTCACGGACGCGCGCCGACATTCCGCTTGGGTTTCCAGAGGTGCGCACTTCAACGCACATCGTGCGCATCAAGTTGGGGATTTGGCGGTAGGGAACGTATTCCACGCCGCGGCGATCCTGCGGGGTCCCTAGTTTTGCATTCGCCACCACGCCGATGATTTCGTACGGATAGCCGTTATCTCCCGGAATCGCGAAACGTTTTCCAATGGGATCTTCGCTGCCAAACAGAAAAGTGGCGGCGGCCTCGTTCAAGATCATCACTTGCGGCGCTTCTTGCGTGTCGCGCTCTGTAAAATCGCGCCCACGCAATAACGGCATCCCCGCCGTCTCGAAGAATTTCGGTGAAGCAGCGACGCGCATCATCAACAGGCCGGGCTTCGGCGGCTTGCCGGGGATCTTGATGAACTCGCTCAGACCGCCGCCTTCCCAGCTTTCCAGAAAGCCCTTGTTGGCAAATCCGGCGGAGACGACGCCGGGAAGCGAAGCGAGCCGTTCTTGAACCGTGCGCGCCAAACTCGCGAGGGCGGCGCTCTGGCGTCCGGTCTGACCCGGCGCGGTCCACACCAGCAACAGGTGCTGGCGATCGATTCCCAGGTTTTGGCTCTTCAAATTGTAGAGAGTCCGAAGAAAAAGCCCGGCGCCGATGAGCAGCAGCAGGCTCGTGGCGACTTGCGGTATCGCGAGCATTTTGCCTGCATTCAATCGCCCGGATCCCATCGGTGCTCCGCGTCCCGCCAGCGCTGGTGAGAGCGACGTACGCATGGACCGAAGCGCCGGAGCCAAGCCGAAAAGAATGCCGGCGATCATGCAAGCGCCGGCAGTAAAAGCGAACACCCGCCAATCGGGATGCAAATCGAACGAGAGCCACGACGATGCCAAGCGCGCATCGGTGGGCACCGGTCCGGAGGCCACGGCATTTGCCAGTGCCTTGGTTCCCCACAAGGAGAACAGCAGGCCTACGCTTCCGCCGATTCCCGCCAGCAACACGCTCTCAGTGAGCAGTTGGCGCAGAATTCGCGCGCGGCCCGCGCCGATGGCCAGTCTCACCGCCATTTCCCGCTGTCTGGCGGCCGATCTCGCCAGCAACAGGTTGGCCACATTGACGCAGGCGATCATCAAAATCAATCCCACAACGATCGTTAGGATCGACAGCGACTGGGCGTAGGCGTCGCGCTGTCCGGAAAAGCCCGCGGCGGCAGACCGCAGCAGAAGTTGCGAATGCGCCATGAACTGCGCTTGCTGCGGCGTGGGGTGCGGCCACGTTTCAAGATAGTGCCCTTGGTGTACGATTTGCGCGGCAGCTTGCGCTTCCGCGATCGTTACGCCTGGACGAAGGCGCGCCAGAGTCCGTAACCAGCTTCCGTTTTTCGAAAGCGCCGTTGGGAACTCCGGCATCGCCTGAGCTTGCTGCATCGCGGGAATCCAGAAGTCGGCCGGACGTCCCACCCAATCGCCGGTGAAGCTTTGCGGCGCGACTCCGACAATCGCGTACGCCGCGCCGTTGAGCGTCACCGTTTTTCCGAGCACGCTTCCATTCCCGGAAAAGCTGCTTTTCCAGTACGAGTAACTGATCATGGCGACGGGATGGCCGCCCGGCACACGATCGTCGTCCGGAGTCAGCGGGCGGCCCAGGAATGCACCGACGCCGAGCATGGGAAAGTAGTTACCGGTGACCAGAGCGACACGCGCCTGGCCAACGTTGCCGTCGACCTGAACGTTGGAACGATCGATCAGGCATACGCCGGCGACATCGGAGAATACGCGCGTCAGCGCCGCCCAGTTCTTGATTCGCTGATAGGACGTCACGATCTCTCCAGGACGATTGGCATCGGGCGACGACTCGAAGAAGGAAACGAGTTGCCCCGGATTCCGCACCGGCAGGTCGCGTAACATCAACACGTCGATGACGCTGAACATGGTGGTGTTCGCGCCGATCCCCAGCGCGATCGAGAGCACCGCGACGGCCGTGAATCCCGGATTCTTGCGCAACGTACGCAATCCGTAACGCAAATCGCGCGCAATTTCGCTGAGCCACGCGGTCGATCGCGCTTCACGGCATTCCTCTTTTACTTGCTCGACGCCGCCGAAGTCGAGGCGCGCGCGGCGCTCGGCTTCTTCGCGCGACATTCCCGTTGCGACGTATTCTTCCACTTGCTGCGCAACGTGTGCCCGAAGTTCCTTGTCGAGTTTCGATTCGTTATTCATAGCGAAGCGCCACCATGGGATCCACGCGCGAGGCCCGGCGCGCGGGAACGAAGGCCGCCAGCATCGCGATCAGAAACAAACCGCCGGCGACTGTGGCGAACGTAGCAGGGTCGGTCGCCTCCACGCCAAAGAGCATGCCGCGCAGCACGCGCGTCAAGAAAACGGACCCCACAAGCCCGATCCCGACGCCGATGGCGGCGATGCGCAGGCTGTGCCCAATCACCAGTTGGAGAATCGCCGATCGCCGGGCTCCCAGGGCCACGCGGATGCCGATTTCGCGTGTGCGTTGCGCCACGGAGTAGGCCATCACCCCGTAGATTCCAACCGCAGCGAGCGCCAGAGCGACGAACGCGAAGATGCCTAGCAGAAGCGCCGCGAAGCGGTCTTGCGACACCGACCGCGAAACAACTTCCTGCATCGGTCGAACCGCCGAAGTTGCTTGGTCGGGATCGATCGCCGCCACACTCGCGCGAATCGAGTCCGCCAATCGCGTGGCTTCGCCGACGCCTCGCACCACAATCTTGAACGACCGAGCCGGCTGCTGCGCGAACGGCTCGTAGACTTGCGGAGCAACCGGGGCTCGCAGCGCCTGCTGCTTAACGTCGGCGACAACGCCGACGATTTCGCGCAAGAACGCCGGGCCGGAAATATCGATGCGCCTTCCAATCGGATCCTGGTTTGGATAGAAACGCTTGGCCATCGTTTCATTGATCACAACAACGGGCGCACGGCCGGCGGAGTCGTACGCGGTGAAGAATCGGCCGCGCTTCAGTGCGATTCCCATCGTCTGGAGATATTCCGGCGACACTTGATAGTAGTTGGCCGTGGTGCCGGCGTCCGGCGCGCCTACTTGACTGCCGTCGATGCGGATGCCCGCATCGGAGACGCCGACCAACGGCAGTCCGGTGGAGATCGCGGCGAGGCGCACTTGCGGATTCGCCGACAACGCTTCGAGAAATCGCCCGGCGAACTGAACTTGCTGCGCTGGTTGTCCATATCCGGCCGCCGGCAGGTTGATTGTTGCCGTAAGGACTTGTTCCGGACGAAATCCCGGCTGCACATCAAGAAGACGGACCAGGCTCTTCAGCAGCAGTCCCGCGCCGGTGAGCAGCACCAACGCGAGCGCCACTTCGGACACGATCAACGTATTACGCATCGGGTTGCGTGCGCCGGCGATACTGCGTGCCGAGTCGTGCAGGGAGACTCCTCTCGACAGTCGGAGGGCCGGCATCAGCGCAAACAGCACCGTGACTAGCGCGGCTAATCCCGCGCTAAAGGCCAGCGTCGCGGAGTCGAGCGAAACTTCAGTGAGTCGCGGCACGTTCGAAAGCGCCAACCCACGCGCCGCGTTCACGCCGCTGGCGGCGAGGATCAATCCCGTAATAGTTCCGAGTGCGGCGAGCAGCATGTTTTCGGTGAGAAGCTGCCGAATGATGCGTCCGCGCGTGGCCCCGAGCGAGACGCGAAGTAGAATCTCGCGTTGACGCACGTTGGCGCGCGACAGCAGCAAGTTCGATACGTTGATGCACGCGATCAGTAATACAAATCCGGCCGCGCCCAGGAGAATCCACAGGGGCTTTTGCACGTCGCCGACGTAGTACTCGAGCATCGGCGTCACGTTGACGCTCCAAGGTCGACTGGCGTCCAGTCGATGCATAATCGCGTTCATTTCAGCTTCCGCTTGATCGCGCGACGCGCCCGGTTTCAAACGGCCGGCGCCCCAAACAAAATGGTCACCGTTTAAATCCTTTCGAGTGAAGGCCATCGGCCGCCAGATCTGAGAGGCTCCCCACGGAAACTGAAAGCCTTTCGGCATCACGCCGACGATCTGGTAGTTCTCACCGCTCAGCCGGATGCTTTTTCCGGTGATGTGTGGATCGCTCCCAAACGCGTCCTGCCAAATTTGATGGCCGATCAAAACCACGTGATTCGCGCCGTCGCGATCTTCTTCGGGAGTGAATCCGCGTCCGATGATCGGCTCGGCTCCCAGCAGGGTGGTCAGATTCGCGGTGATCCGCGCGCCGATGATTCGCTGGGCTCGCTCGCCTTGGCTCATGTTGAAAGCTGCACCGGTGAAAGCGGCGATGTCCTCGAAGGTTTTCGTTTGCTCGCGCCAAGCGAGGAAATCGCCGGGAGTCGCTTCGAAGCGGGGGAACCGCGGCATCCACTTTTCGTCGAGCATCATCAAGCGTTGCGGTTCGCGGTAAGGCAGAGGACGCAAGAGGACTGTATTGACGACGCTGAAGATCGTCGTGTTCGCGCCGATCCCGAGCGCTAGCGTTAGCACGGCGACGCAGGTGAACAGCTGATTGCGCCGCAACATGCGAGCCCCGTAGCGCAGATCGCGCGCGATCTCGCTGAGCGATGGGGTGAAATATGCGGTGGATCGCGCCTCGCGGCATTCTTCCTTCACTTGCTCGACGCCACCGAAGTCGAGGCGTGCATGGCGTTCGGCTTCGTCACGCGACATGCCTGTTGCGATGTAATCTTCGATCTGCTGCGCGAGATGGGCTCGCAGTTCTTTGTCGAGCTTCGATTCGTTATTCATAGCGGAGCGCCACCATAGGATCCACACGCGACGCGCGACGCGCCGGCAGAAATCCCGCGAAAATCGCTACAGCGACCATCACCAGCGACGCCACGACAATCGCCGACGCGTCGGTGATCTTCAAGCCGAAGAGCAATCCGGAGACCACGGCGTCCGCCGCTTTCGCCGCGCCGTACGCTCCCGCGACGCCCAATACCACGCCGATGGAGACAAGCAGCAGCGCTTCGCGCAATACCATGCCGAGGATTGTTTCGCGCTGTGCGCCCAGCGCCATGCGAATCCCGATTTCGCTGGTACGCCGCGACACAGTGTACGACATGATGCCGTAGAGTCCCACGCACACCAGCAGCAACGCCAGTGCGGCGAAAAACGTGGTGAGTTTTGCGAAGAGCCGTTCTTGCAGCAGCAATTCGTCGATCTGCTGGGTCTGCGTGCGCACGTCGAACAGCGGCAGGCGGCTGTCGATCGATCGCACCAGATCGCGCACTTGAGGGATTAGCGCAGCGGCGTCGCCGGCCGTCCGCACTTCAAAATGCATCGAATGCATGGTGGCGATGTCCTGCACCATGGGGTGATAGACCACAGCTCCGGCGTCCCGGCGCAGGCTGCTGTACTTGGAGTCCTGCACGACGCCGACGATCTCGAGGTCCATTTTGCCCATGCTGAAATGCCGGCCGAGAGGGTCTTGATTCGGCCAGTATTTCTTGGCCATCGTTTGATTGATCAAAGCGACTTTCGGTGCGTTCTCGTCGTCGTGCTCAGTGAGGTCGCGTCCTTGAAGCAGCGCCATTCCCATCGTCGAGAGAAAACTCGTGCCGACGGGAAGCACGCGCACGCTCATGTTCTCTTTCGGCGCGGGCGAGTAACCGGGGACCTTGATGGACTGGCCGCGCTGAGATCCACTCAACAAAAGGTGCAGGGAAGACGTCGCGGACTTCACGCCTGGTAGCCGGCTGGCGCGATCCTGCACCTCGCGACACAGCGCGGCAAATCGCGCATCGTTGTAGCCCGCTTCGCGCGGCGCGATTCCGAACAGCAGCAAGTTGTCGCGCACGAATCCGACGTTTTGCGTTTGCAGGTTCACGAGCGTCCGCACAAAGAGTCCCGCGCCGAATAGGAGCACGAGCGACAGCGCCACTTGGGTGACCACAAGCGTCTTGCTCAAACGCATCCGTTGCCCGCCCAGCGCCAGGCTGCTCAGCTTGAGCGCGGAGGTCAGTTCGACGCGTGTCGCGCGGAACGCGGGCATCAGGCCGAACAGCAACGTGGTCAGGATGCACGCCAGCGCCGTGAAACCGAGAATGGTGAAGTCGGGATGCAAATCGAACGTCATGCGGTTGTAGTCGGTGCGCATCATTGCGACCAAAACGTTGCTGCCCCAATACGCGAAGATGAGGCCTCCGGCTCCGCCCAGGACCGCTAGCAACAAACTTTCGATCACCAACTGACGGATTAATCGCGCGCGCGTCGCGCCCATCGCCAGACGCACAGCGATCTCTTTGCGGCGCTCCGTGGCCCGCGCGAGCAGCAAATTCGCGACGTTCGCGCAAGCAATCAGCAGCACCACGCCCACGACGGTCATGAGAATCCACAGCGGTTGCGAGTAGGCGTTGCGAAGATTCATCAACCCGCGCGCGCCCGAGACCACCTGAACAGGCGGCTCTTGTTTTGTGTCGTCCTTTTCCTTCGCGGTGGCGTCCGAGAGCGATTGCAAGTAAATCACCTCGAGATTCGCGCGCGCTTGTTCTTCGGTGACGCCTGATTTCAAGCGTCCCATCAATTCGATCCACCAGCGATTGTTCGCCGTGAAGAGAGATGGGCCATTGTTCGCGAGATCGGGTAGCATTTGCGGCTGGACGTGGAACGGAACGCTCAGGTCGATTTGATTGCCCGCCTGTAAACCGAAAAACTCGGGCGCGGTCACGCCAATCACCGTGAAGGAAACGTTGTTGATGACGAGGCTGCGGCCCGCGACCGCGGGATCGCTGCCGAAACGGCGTTGCCAATAGCCATGGCTGATGATGGCGACAGGCTCGGCGCCCGAGCGATCGTCGGTGTCGCTGAAATCGCGTCCCAGAATGATTTGAACGCCGAGCGCGGAGAAATAGTTGGCCGTTGCCAATTGTCCGCGCGCGAGTTCCGCCACTCCGTTCACTTGGGTATTTAATCGTCCCAGCGTCTTGAAGGCGATGAGACTCGACAGCGTTTGATTGCGGTCGCGCATCTGCTCGTAGGACGGATACGGGTATGCGGTGCTGGAATCGCCGTCGGTCCAATGGTTGCCGTGAACCTTGGAGTCGTCGAGGCGCAGCGAAACAAGCTGTTGCGGATCCTTCACAGGCAGCATGCGCAGCAATACGGCGTCGATGAGGGTGAAGATTGCGGTGTTCGCGCCGATGCCCAGCGCCAGCGACAGCACCGCGACCGCTGTGAACGCCGGATTCTTGCGCAGCATGCGCAGTCCGTAGCGAACATCGCGACCCAGCACGCTGAAGACGTGCCAACGGCGGGCCTCGCGGATGTCTTCTTTAGTTTGCTCGATGCCGCCGAAATCGAGCCGGGCGCGGCGTTCGGCTTCTTCGCGCGACATTCCGGCGGCCACGTAGGCTTCTACTTGGTGCTGAAGGTGGGATCGAAGTTCGCGATCAAGTTTGTCATCCATAGTCAGAATGTCTACCTATGATGCTAAGACGTTCTACCTATAGGCCGGTTAGCAAATTTATTCAGCCGTCTGCAAGATCGCGTAAATCGCCCGGGCCATTTGGTCCCAAGTAGCCGTTTCGCGATCCAGTTGGGCGCGTCCCTTGCGCGACAGCTTGTAGAACTTGGCTTCGCGCCCGGTTTCGGTGGTTCCCCACTCCGCGTCCAGGAGCCCGCGTTCTTCCAAGCGATGCAGGGCGGGGTAGAGCGATCCCTGGCGCACCTGCAACACTTCTTTCGAGATTTGGCGGATGCGCTGCGCGATCAGGTAACCGTGCAGCGGTCCCAGTGCGACCGTCTTGAGAATCAGCAGGTCGAGCGTTCCTTGCAGCAAATCACCTTTGGGTGTGGGCATAAGCGTAACGCCTAGGGCGTCTACAGGTATTAGACGCGCCAATATGTCGACGGTCAACCTGTGAGTTGTAAAAAAGATGAAATAGCCACCGAGACACCGAGAACACGGAGAAAGCCGGAAGACAATAGAAGGCCGCACGCGCCCTTTTTGCTCTTCTCGGTGTTCTCGGTGTCTCGGTGGCTATTTCTTCAGTTTTCCGACGGGACGCGCTCGATGTGATCCACGACCACAATTTCCACCGGGATTTTCTGGGGCGTGAGCTTGAGACCAAGTTTGTCCTGCATCGCGTCGAAGATGGAAGGACGAGAATCGTCCGACGGTTTGTCGGATGCGAGGGGTTTGAGGCTGTCTGGAGAATATTCAAACGTAAAGTCGAATTTGCCGGTCAGTCCGGTCTTATCGGCAACCGGCGCGTTCATGCTGCGCGACAACCATTCCCGAAACTCGCTCAACGGATAGGCTTGCGCCACGAACCGTCCATGGTTGTCGTTCGACGAGGAATCGTCGGACTGCGCGGCTTGCAGTTTCGGACCGCCCTTGGCTGTGACCATCGCATAACCCGCCACGATCTTCGTCTCGCGATGAACCGTCAGCTTGAAACGCTGAACGAGAAGCGTCTTCAGCATTTCCGGGTATTGATCGCGCGTTGCTCCTTCAGGAATCTTGGCGTTGAGGTCGAAACGCAGCGTGTCCGTCCAGTCGGGACCGATAACGCCGAAGTCCTCCACCTGATAGGCGATCTCCACCAATCGCTTCAAGGTCATGTTGCGGAGCAGAACCTCGCTGGGATTTCCGTGAGATTGGCTGCGCCGGCCTTCTCCGGGCGCGCTCGGCCGAATCGAGGCGACCTCAAAGGCTGCCGGCGAAGACGACGCGGGTTGCGCGATGGCGACCGAAGCAAGGCTGACGGAGAAAAGTCCGGCGATGGCGATGGCGTTTTTCATACGATTCAATCCACTAGACGCCGCGAATCGTGGGCGGTTTGGTTTTTTTGTAGAATATCTCTATGCAGCGAATTCTGATCCCTACATTGCTTGCCGCGGCCGCACTCGCAGGGCAGGACGCCCAACCCGTCAAGCGCGATCCCGGCCTCTACGCGACCTTCGAAACGTCGATGGGCAGGATCGTCTGCAAGTTCTTCGAGAAGGACGCGCCCGAAACCGTCGCCAACTTTGTGGGACTCGCCACAGGATCGAAGGAATGGACGCATCCGGCGACCGGCAAGAAGATGACCAACACGCCGTACTTCAACGACACCACGTTTCATCGCGTGATTCCCGATTTCATGATTCAAGGCGGCGATCCCACCGGCAAGGGTGACGGCTGGCCCGGCTATTACATCAAGGACGAGATTTCGCCCACGCTGAAGTTCGACGTGCCCGGGCGCCTTGCCATGGCCAACGCCGGTCCCGGCACGGCGCACGGACAATTCTTCATCACCGAAGTGCCCACGCCGCATCTTGACGGCGCATACACGATTTTTGGACAAGTGGTGGAAGGCCAAGAACTCGTCGGAAAGATCGCGCGCGCAGAGGAGAAGACCAAGATCGTCAAGGTCACGATTGAACGCGTCCCCCAACCAACGTCCTAGGTCGCCGATCGAGACCCTTCTTCGTTAAGATTTCGTAGGGTCTCGCCGTTTTTAGCTTTTAGTTGCAATCGTCTGCACGTCTGGGTCGGTGCAGCACCCTAACCGACACATTTCTAAATGCCTATCCGACGGTCCTCTAATTGCTTATATTCTGGACAGTTCTGGGAGTACTATCTGAAAGGGGACCACCTTCGAATGTCGACTCGCCGAATCGCTGCGCCTTTGATCTGCGCCGTTCTCCTGATTCTCGCACCCGTTGCATTGCGGGCCGATTCGTTTGCGTACATCTCCGGTACGGACAACGTGTATGCGTGGGACGTGACCACCAACACGACCAGCGTGTTGTTTACCGTACCCTACTCTCTGGACATCCATGATAAGTAAAGTCAAGAGGGCAGACGGAGTTGCCCTGTCGACGTGCTCGAAGAGCCGCCTGGGGACGATGGAGCACGGAGCGACGATCACGCGTGGGCCTCTCGGCGGCGATTCCCGCGG